>Ga0207716_100325_pt1 | contig 22781 bp, 26 predicted proteins | sample TtaePargueraPR_FD_187739 | JGI IMG/M metagenome (GOLD analysis project Ga0207716, IMG submission 187739) | Aerobic enrichment media microbial communities from Bioluminiscent Bay, La Parguera, Puerto Rico - Tt and P2 (5) (SPAdes) | ecosystem: Environmental > Aquatic > Marine > Unclassified ... | reverse complement strand
TCTGGTTCGAGGTTCCCCTCAAGCGCGTCCTCGAAGACACCGGCCCGGCGCCCGCCGCGCAGCCGGAACCGGCCGGGGCCGGCCCCTCGCCGGCCGGCATCCGGATCCTCGTCGCCGAAGATGTCGCCGTGAACCAGGCCGTCGCCCGCGGTTTTCTGAACCTGCGCGGCTATGAAGCGGATTTCGTCGAGAATGGCGAAATGGCCGTCGAGGCCGTGCGCACCCGGCGTTACGATCTCGTTCTGATGGACATGGAAATGCCGGTGATGGACGGGTTGCAGGCAACGCGGGGCATCCGGGCCCTGCCGGAGGGACGCGGCCAACTGCCGGTCATCGCACTGACCGCCAACGCCCTGTCCAGTGCGGCGGAGCGGTGCCGCGAAGCCGGCATGAACGATGTCGTCACCAAACCGATCAGCCGGGACGCCCTGTTCGGCGCGATCGACGCCCAGCTCGCCGGCGCCCTGAAATCACGCAACAGCCGGGCGGCCTGAACGCGGCAGCCGGCTATCGGTCCGGCTCGCTTTCCTTGAACACTTCGTGGGCCGCCTCGTCATAGCCGTGGCGGCGCGAGATGATCAGGATGGCGGCCAGTCCGCCGCCCAGCAGCACGCTGAACGCCGTGCCCACGCCCAGCGCGATCCAGCCATGCATGCCCATGGAGACGTCGGGCAGGTTGGCCAGTCCGAAAACGATGAAGACCAGGCAGAGCGCGATGGCGGCGAGGGCCACAGCGACGAGGGCGATATTGGATCGGGTCATGCGCTCTTCTAGCCCCTTGCACCGGTCGGGACCAACACGCAGCCTGCATGCGACGCTGCGGCGAAGCGTCACGCGAACGCCAGCGCATCGGGCCGGAAGACGACGCCGGCAACCGGTATTTTCAGGGTCTGCGGGATGAAGAATGGTGGCGAGGGAGAGACTTGAACTCTCGACCTCACGATTATGAGGCACACGGCATACCTGCGGAATCAACGACCATTCCGACAGTTCGCCTTGCGTTCACGGTCTGCAATATCAATGCCTTGCACGGGCTGTCGGAATGGCGCGCCACCGAACGCCGTTCGCCGACCGGCTTGCGCCGCCGGGCTCACCTGCATACCGTCCCCTCCATGCAGAACTTCGCCGACGATCCGAGCGCCATTCGCGCCGACACCCCGCCCCTGCCCGACCGGCCAGGCTGGGAACAAGGGTTTACGTTTCTGGATTTCGGCGCGGCCGGGCCGGACCGACCGCTGCGGGTCGAGGCCCTGGCCGCCAATCCGTTCATGGTGCACCACCTGGTCGGCCCGAACGGTGCGCACCTGGTCGGCACGGGCTACGGCATCACGCTCGACCCGGGCGGTCAGCTCTTCCATTGGGGGCGTGTCTATTTCCCGAACCTGGACGACGCCCTGGCGCTGGCTGATCGCCTTCTGGCCATGCGGCTGAACTGGATCGAAGAGACGCCAGGCGACCCGGAAATGCTGGAGATCGGCCGGATATGGAAGACGGCCGCCGACGCCGGACAGCTCGCCGACGGCTCCACGCTCCCCGCCAATTGGCCGCCCTTTGAGGGTGGGCCTGGCGGCGGCCAGCGCATGGCTGCCTAGGCCGGGTCCCGCTCCACGATTTCCAGCCGCTCGCTCGCCAAGGGCCGCTGCAGGGCGAGGCTGTCCTCGCCCCCGGCAAGCCAGGCGCAGCATTCGTCCGGCTCAGTCAGGATCACCGGCATCGCCTTGGGATGGATCGGCGCGACCACGTCATTCGGTTCGCAGGTCAGGAAGGCATAGAGGCGCCAGTCATCCTCGGTCCGCTGCCGGCGCGACTGGCCCGGCACGGGCGCCAGGCGCTCCCCGTGCCACGGCCGCCACACGCCGGCGAACCAGGCCAGCTCCTGCCCGGGCACCGCGAACCAGGCATTGCGCCGCCCCTGGATCGGCTCGACAAAACGGGTGAAGGGCACGAGGCAGCGGTATTCCTGCTTCAGCAGATACTCGCCGTTCACCTTCCGCCACCAGTTCGAGGACAGATTGCGGATGTTGGTGATCGGGGATTTGCCCTGACCGGCCGGCGGAAAGCCCCACCGCATCGAGGAGAGGCGCGCGCCGCCGGCATCGCCGCGCACGATCGCCCCGTCCTGGTCCGGATACAGCCGGCCGATGCCGGCGAAATTGCCCATGCCGGCGCCCGGCTGCAGGTCGAGACCCAGCTGGCGCACCGCGCTGCGGATGGCATCGAGGCCGGTATCGCTGGAGTAGAGATTGCACATGGGCCGACCCTAGCCGGAAACCAGCGGCCGCCACACCCCACCGACATGCGCCTGAAACACCATGTGCCCGTCGCACCCCCATCGCTTGCAGCGCGGGTGCAGATCGATCGGCGATCCGGCGCGGCCGCGCGCCCAGATCAGCACGGCCAGGTCGGCCGACAGGATCACATTGCATTTGCGGCAGGTCAGGCGAAGAGGAAGGCCCCGGCGCTGGATCTCGCCGAAGGACCGGTAGGGCTCGAGCCAGATTTTTGTGACGTTCCGCGGGGCCATGAGGGGCGGAACATTTGCGGAACGAATGCGCGGTGTCAATCGCCGACGCCGCCGCTGGCGCGGCCAACTCGCTCTTACTCCCCCTCCCCCATCTCGCTCGCATCCGCCGCCCAGCCCTGCAGCAGGATCAGGCGCGCGCCGACGCGGCCGTATTCGGCCTGGCACCATTGCAGCGCCTCTTCGGTGTCCTGGCTGTCGCTATCGGCCGGGAGGGTCGGGAGATGCTGGGGGCGGATCATCAACCGGCCGTCCGGCGGCGCGATCGAGGGCTCGGTTTGCAGCGTCGGCGCCGGCGTTGAGCACGCGGCGGCGAACAGGATCGGTAGGACACACGAACATGTCGGCAATCTCATCGGACAGCCCCTCCGTTTCAGCCTGCAGCAGGCCCTGGATTTCCTCGAGCGTGGCACCCTGCCGGGCATTCTCGCGCAGCTGATCCTCGAAGGATGAGACGCGGACGGTCAGGGCGTGCAGGTCGGTGACCTGCTGCGCCTCCTCGCGTTCCGCCCAGCCGTCGATACGGCCTTTGACATACGCCCCGCCGGTTGCGGCGAGGCCGATGGCACCGGTCAGGGCGACAGTGTGGAGGGTGGACAGCGGATTCAGCATGACACCCACTCCCCGTTGCGAAGCCAGCCGTGCCAGCGGCATTCCATTCCAGAGTTGAGAACGGACGGATGCAGCGTCGGTGCTTCGATCGTGCCGGTGAATGTCCACCCGCGGTCTGGGCCCACAGGCACGGTCGTCAACCACCCCTCCTCGCCGCACCCGCACGGGCAGCGAAAGGCGAAACCCTGCAGCGCACCGTCGTGCTTGCGGGCTTCAATTGCGCCAGGCCTGAAACCGTCATCCGCGCGGATGTCCGGCACCAGGATGGCCGCGATCGACGGCTTCACGACCGCAGCCCCGCCGGCATCGCCAGCGGATCGCCGCCGGCCATCGCCTGCCAATGGTATTCGATCCGCACGACATAGGCCGTCGTCTCGCGGGCGTGATGGCCGGTCACGTCCGGCAGGCAGGGCAGGATCGCATCCCAGTCCCGCGCGCCGCCGCACTCGCTTTGCGCCCGGATGATGTTGCCGGCACCGGCATTGTAGGAGGCCAGCGCCAGGCGCCAGCGCTCGACCTGCGGCCGGGGCGACCGCCACACCGCCATCATCCGCATCATGTACCAGGCGCCCGCCTCGATCGCGATGTCGTCATGCGGGCTCGCCCGGATCCCGAAATGCGACTGCGCTTCCCGCCACGTCGCCGGCATGAACTGCGCCAGCCCGGCCGCGCCGACCGGCGAAACCGCCGACGGATCGCACAGCGATTCCTGATAGAGCTGCGCCGCCCAGGCATCGGGATAGCGGAAGGCGCCCCAATAGGTGTGAACCGCATCGGCAATATCGGTCCTGTAGGGCTCACAGGCGGCGAAGCGCGCGGGCCAGGCATCCGGCGCCCGGAATTCCTCCGCAACACTCTCAGCGGCCACAGGTGCCGCGCTTTCGGGCCAAGCGGCCGGCGTCGGGGGCTGGCCAATGGCGGATGCCGTGATGATCGCGGCCGAAAGCATCGCGGCGCCGAGATAGATCGCATACGGCAGAGGCTCGGACCTGATGCGCTCCAGCGCGGTCCACTCGAACAGGGTGAACGTGCGGATCCACCGCCACATGCGCAGACCGAACATCCACACGACGACGCCCGCCAGAGCGGTGAAACCCTTCCAGAGAATCCCACCGCCAAGCGCACTGCCGATTCCGGCCGTCTCGCAGGCGGCGCGCTCGGCAGTCCCTCCGGTGCCGCAGGCCGCCTCTCCGATAGAGCCGATGACCCACGCACCACCGGCAATCATACCGACGGTGATCAGAACGGCGGCCACAAGCCAGGTGATGGAACCGGACAGCCGGTCCCGCAGGAATTCAAGCATAGCTCTCTCCATGAAAAAGCCCCGCCGGAGCGGGGCCAAATGATCGGATTGTCAGGGCGTCGGGGGGTGGCGGGAGAGCCACCAGATCGTGATCGTGATGGCCCCGCCCTGTCCGAACATGACCAGAAGGACTTGGAATATGCGCCGGCGCCATTTGTCGGCGCGAGACACCATCTCCTCATCCACTGCGGCCGTTATGGCTCTGGCCTGCTCGATCGCCAGAAGGCGGTCGTTCAAACGCCGCAACTCCCGCATCAGGTCCGCTCGCTCGCGCCTGGCGTCTTCCTGCTGGCCCTCGAGCCGGGTGAACCGGCCGCCGCCCGCCTCGAGCCGCTCGATCACCGACTGCATCTTGTCCTCGAAGAGGTTGATCTGGTCGTCGAGACGCTTGTTGAACCGGGCCATCAGCTCGGTGTGGGTGATATCCGGCTCTTGCGTCATGCGGCTCCCCTGGAGGCAGGCACAAAAAAGCCCGCCTAAGCGGGTTGGGTCGGCGAACGGCGTTCGGCGGCCGCCAGCGCGGCGGATCGAAGCGGCTAGGTCGGATCGCCCAGGTTGAAGCCCTGCCCGCCGACCGGGTAGGTAACGGTTTCATTACCTACCAAAGTGCGCTCTGGGGCCGTGCCGACAGCCATCAGCGTGCCATCGGTCTCAGCATCGAAATAGCCGACATAGTTGATGGTGATGCTCGCCCCGGAAGGGTCGGCCGTAAAAGTAAACGCCTCGGCGGTGAGAACCGCGCTATTGGAGGCCGCGGCCATACTATCGAGCGGCTGCCGGTTGCCGTCGACCTGGTCGGTGAGTTCAGTGCCGCCAGAGGCGGGGTTGCCGTTGAACGGTGCGACGTACCAGCCCATCGTTCCGATCTGATCGAGCAGGGCGTTCTTGCCTGCAGTCGTCAAGGTTCCCATAGGATGCTCCTTTATGGTTGATGTGGTGAGGGGTTAGGGTTCGGGATCGGACGGAAACTCTTCCGTCGCGACATCGCGTATCGGCAAGCCGCCGAGGAAGGCATGACGCACAGCGTGCAAAGGATCTGTGCAGACAGAGACGGGCAGCGCCCATTCGGTGCCGTTGGAAAGCGGCACAGGGTCCAGCGCGGCTCCTGCAGAGGTCGCTCCACGGACAGACACGGCCTGGCTTGCGGTGAGTATGATGAACATCAGACAGCCTCCCTCGCCGCCGCCCAGCGGGCGTATGCGTCGTGCAGGTCGACCTGTTCGTTTGCAGTCAGACCCGCGCCAGCCCAGAAGAAATCGGCTTCAAAGTCCGAATAATTTCCGAAAGACCCGCCGTTGTTTTCCGAAAAGATCGACAAGGTCGCGTTCAGCAGGGAATTGGCGGCCTCGGAGTCAGACACCTCCTGCACCCCGTTGAGGAAGAACTGCCGGGCGGAAGCGCCGGATCGGTTTATCGCCACCAGCCCGTCTGCATCCTCCACCGCTGTCGTACCGATCATGGTGGCCGAGGTGTTTGGTCCCCGTACCAGGAGCCCGTCGCCGGCCCCGCCTCGCCCTATCGCCACGCGATCGCCAAATGACGATCGGGCATCGAGGTATCTGCGATCCACGATCGTGCCGGGGGTGCGCACGCCTAATGCCAGGCACGCGCTGTTCAGGGTCCAGTTGCCGGGGCCAGTGGTGGGGTTGTAGGTGTCGATCCGCATGCTCGACCCATCGCCCTTGTAATAACGATTGGACAGGAAGGCCGGGCTGTTGACTGCCGTGGCGAGCGTTGCGGGCGCTACCAGATTACGAAGGCCGTCCGTTGCGTTCGGGAATTTGATCGGCAGGCAGTAATCGGTCTTGGCCCAGATATTCGAACCATGGATCTGCCCGGATTTGAGATCCTGAATGAGCCGGTCGATCTGGGCCTGCAGCAACGAGTCCGGCGCTGCGGTCATCTCAGCGAAGAACGCTGAAGAGTCGCTGTCCAGGGCAACCAAATCCCGGACGCTGGCCACGGCGCTTATCAGGCCGGGCTCCGCGATGTAATCGGCCCTGGCGTCGGAAACGGTCACACTCGCAACGGCCGAAACCGATCCGGGCTCTGCGATGTAGTCGGCCCTGGCTTCGGTCAGATCCCGCGCACTGGCCACGGCGGAGACCGTTGCCGGCACCGCGATGTAGTCGGCCCTGGCTTCGGCCAGATCCCGCGCGCTGGCCACGGCCGAAACCGTTGCCGGCACCGCAATGTAGTCGGCCCTGGCTTCGGCCAGATCCCGCGCGCTAACCACGGCGGAGACCGTTGCCGGCACCGCAATGTAGTCGGCCCTGGCTTCGGTCAGGTCCCGCGCGCTGACGACGGCGGAGACCGTGACGAAGCCATAGGCTGAAAACTGACTCTCATTGAACATCTCCACCAATTCAGTGGAGCTTACGGCCTGGACCCATGCCGTCGTGTTCGGCGGGACCATCGGGTCACCGCCCTGATCGTAACCGTCCACGGTCCGCCCTCCGAGAGCGAGAGACGTGAACCCGCCGAGCGAACGCACGATAAACAGATCGCCCGCGTCGATCGTCTCCGGCAGCGCACGTATCGCCAGACCTGCAGAGGCATCCACAGTAAGCGCCTCGCCAGACACCAGCGTGCCGTCGCCAACGCCGTGCGCACCGGACATGCCGCCGCCGCCCGACGGGGGATCGATCCAGTCGGTATCGTAGTCCGCAGGACTGGCCTTGACCGGGATCTGCCCGGCGCTGCCGCCGGCCGGGAGGCCGTTCGCGACGCGCGCCGGGTCCAGCTTGCCGCCTGCACCCAATACCGGGATGTCGCCCTCATCAGTGCCGGTCGCCGCCGCGATGGCGGCGGTCACATCCGGTTCGGTGTTGTCCCGCTTGTCCCAGGTCGCGCCGTTAGAAGCCAACTCGTCGCCGACCTTCCAATCTGTCTCGCCGTCGATGTCCGTCGAGCCCGCAACGGATACCCTATAGAGCCGACCCTTGTTGCTGCTGGATGCGGCGGGGATTGCCGGGGTGTTCGTGCTGGCGTTCCATGTACCGGCATAGGTGTACGGCCCGGCCGAGGCGTCCAGCTTGTGGGCCAGCAACGCATCCACTTCCGACTTCGTGTAGCGGTCGGCGAGCGCTGCGGCCAGGCCGTCGATATCGGAGATTCCGATGGCCGCGGCCGGATCCGCCACCACCATCCAGGACGACTCCCATCCCGACGTCACGCCGGGTTCGATGCCGGTATTGTTGTCCACCAGCGAGGCGAAGGAGGCACCATTGTGGCTCACGGCATCGCCCGTATCGTAGCTGGTGGGGGCCACCCAATCGCCCATTGGTACGAAGCCGGAGCCGGGCAGGCCCCGCACATCGATCGCATCGGCGATGTCGACCTTGTATCCGTCCGCGCCGACATACTGGCCGGTCGCGGGTGCATCGCCTTCGCCGCCCGTCCAGCCGGAGACCTGCAGCACGCGGCGGCTGCCGTCGCTGGCGATGGCGAATTGCGGCGACCAGGCCTTCTCGCCCGGATCGCCCTTGTCGCCCTCTGGGCCGCGGACATCCACTGCATCGCCGATGGTGGCCACAAGCCCAGCCGCGCCGACATACTGGCCGGTCGCCGGCTTCGTACCCTCGCCACCAACCCAATCGACAACCTGATGCACGCGCCGGGCGCCGTCCGTTGCGATTGCAAGGCGCGGCGACCAACCCTTGTCGCCCTTCGGCCCCTTGATGTTGGCGACGGCACTGCCCCACGCGCCCTCAGTCTTCGGTCCGTAGATGTCGCCGGTATCGACGTCGAGATAGATGTCCTCGTCGGCGCCAACGCCGGACGAGGGCGCGCCGCTGCCCAACAGGATCGCAGCGCCCGTATCGCCCTTATCCCCCTTCAGCCCCTTGATATTGCCGCTTGCGCTGCCCCACGCACCCTCCGCCTTCGGTCCGTAAGTGTCGCCGGTATCGACGTCGAGATAGGTATCGCCGTCGGCGCCCGTGCCGGCCGAGGGCGCGCCGCTGCCCGACAGGATCCCCGCGCCCGTATCGCCCTTATCGCCCTTCGGCCCCTGATACTCGCCCAGATCCACCCAGGCCGCGCCGGTCCAGCCGTAAGCGTGGTTCGGATCCTCGCTGCCAGCCTCCACGACATAGAAGTCGCCGGGTTCATTCCCGCTCGCCGGCAGATCCTCCACCGCCGCGACCGTGCCCTTGGGCGTCACGCCGGCGAGATCGGAAATCAGCTTCGCCGGCGACGGCAGGAGGTATTCATTCCCGGCCGAGTCCGTGAGCGGATAGTAGCCGTCTTCGGACGGGCCGCCGTCGACCGTGCCGGCATACCAGTCGACGGCCTCGCGCAGGTAGGTGTTGAGCGACGTAACGGCCGCCGCAGAAAGCTGCGCCGCCGTCGCCACGGAAGCCCCGCCCTTGGCGAACTTGGGCAGTTCGGCCTGCAGGGCCGTCACGGCCTCCGCCTTCGTGGTGACGCCGTCGTGAAAGTCGGCGACGATATCCAGCAGGACGACGGCAAATTCGTCGTTAGTCAGCGTTGCCATGCTCGCTTTCCTCTTTCGCCGCGGCGGCGGCATCGTCGGCTTGCGCGGTCAGCAGATCGGCGCCACCCCGGATCTGCCCCTGCAGGACATCCAGGGCGCGCTGCAGCTGCTCGCGCTCTTGATCCAGAACCCATAAGCGCCGCAGGATCCGCAGCTCTTCGTTCACCCATTCGCGCGCCTTGGCGTTCACGCCCGGCGAGACGTCCGGGGCGGCGTCCGGGGCCGCGGTCACCGGCCGCTCCGGAAGACGTTCCGCACATGGCCGACCGATTGCAGCAACGTGCGCAGGGCCTGGCTCTCGCCCGTGTTCGCCGGCAAGCTGTCCGCCACCTCCTCAAGAGTGGCGATGCCGGCGGTGAAGGTCTCGCCGTCCAGCACGCCGTTCACGCTGTCGCGTATCGGCTTCAACGCGGCTTCGCGGTCGCGTTCGATATCCTTTTGCCGCTGCAGAACGTCTGCCAAAGACGGGGCTTTCGTATTGGCCATGGTGATCTCCTCGTGGATCAGCGGCGCCGCTCGACCAGGTCGAGGGCGCGTTGGGAGACGGTGATGTTCTCAGCCGCCTTGACTTGGATTGAATAGGTGAGCGTGCCCGCCGGCGGGCTTTCGTCGACGGCGAAGCCGGAGATGGCTTCATTGATGTAGCCGCCAAGCTCGACATAGGAGAGGGTCGGCGTGCCGCTGGCCTCGTAAACCTGCGCCTGGTACTGGGCCGGCAGGTTCAGGATCTGGCCTTCCCAGACCGTCGTGGTGCCGCGGCGGATCCGCATGTCCACCGCTCCGCCCGTGCCGCCGGCCAGGTTGGCCCAGAACACACGCAGTGCCCAATCCACCTTGACCGGCCGGCCGCCGATCACGGCTATGGCGGCACTCTCCACCGTGACGTAGGTCGAAGAGACCGCGATGTTGTCTTCGGTGTAGTCGGCATTGGAGTTGGACGCCGCGCCGTCGGCCAGCGGGCCGTAGGTGATCGACCCGGCGACCAGCAGATCGCCGTCGATCGAAACGTCCGTATTGATCGACACGCCGGATCCGTCGACCACGAAGGGATAGAAGGCCGTACCGGCCGAAGCCTGGGCGATCGCGAAACTGTCGGCCGCGATGATGAAACTGCCCGCAGCGCCGTCGATCTCATAGCCGGTGATCCGGCCGTTGACGTTCAGCACCAGCGCGGCCCGCGCGGCCAGGCCGTCGGTCACGGAAAACAGGCTGGTGATCGAGGATTCGTTATCGCCGACCGTGCTGACAAGCGACGTGATCTGGCTGGCCTGGGTGGAACTGGCGGTCTGCAGGGTCCCGATCGCGCTGGCATTGTCGCCGATCGACACGTTCAGCCCGGTGAAGACCTGCGCCAGCGTTCCGCGCGAGCCCGACTGCACCGTCGCTTCATTCAGGATGAACGCGGATCCGCCGCCGCTGGACGCGCCGAGCAGCGAGAACAGCTGCGCAAAGGCGTCGTCCTGCGTGGAGCGCGCACTCGCCTCCGTCAGGATGTCGGCCTCGTTATTCCCCACGCGCGTCGCCAGCAATTGCCGGGCATTCGCTTCCGCCGCATCGCCCGACACCCGCAGCGCGGCCTCGGTCAGGATGTCGGCCACGTTTTCGTCGACGCGGCCTGACAGCAGTTCGCGCGCCGAGGCTTCGGCCAGATCGCCCGACACCCGCAGCGCGGCCTCGTCGACGATCGCAGCCTGCGCAGAGTCGATCCGGCCCGACAGGATATCGCGCGCTCCGGCCGCCACCGCCTCGCCGCTCTCGCGCGTCTCTCGCTCCGACACGATCTTCACGCCGACCGGAAGCCCCTCCAGGAAGCCCAGCGCCTCCTGATAGGCCTGCAGGTCGCGCTGGGCTGCGGCCAGCCGCAGGACCGCCTCGCCGAGGTATTCGTCGAGATTGGCGGCCTCCTCGGACAGCTCGTCCAGATCGGCGATCACCTCGTCTGCGGGGCGACCGCCGACCTGGCCCGTGTCATTCGCCACCAGCGCCCCGGTCGTCACCGTGCCCAGCACCAGGCGGTCGCCGATTACGCCGAACTGCGAGACATAGCTAACGGCGACCTGGTACTGCGTCTCCGGCTCCAGGCCGTTGATCGGCACGATCTCGGTCGAGATCGGATAGGTGCCCACCACCTGCCAGCCGCTGTCGTCGTCGTCCCAGGCCTCGTCGTCGGCGGGGTCGAGATAGGGGCGATACTCCACGCGGAAGGCCTGGGCCGTCACATTGTCGGCATCGGCCGCCACATTGATCGCGGGCTGGTTGCCGCTCGAAGCGGTCGCGGCGAAGACGCCGACCTCCGGCGGATCGACGGAATAGATGTCCGGCGCTGTCAGGCCGGGCGGGGTCGGCGGGGTCGGGTCCTGCCCCAGGGCAAAGGCGTGCTTGCCGTCCGTCTCCGACACGAAGGTGATCTGCACGATGTCGCGACGTGGGTCGAATTCGCGCTTCACGCACAGGCATTCCACCCCGTCGAGCAGGAAGCCCGGCTCGTCGACCGTGAACACGTCGCCCGGCTCGATCTGGGCCATATGGCCTTTCATCGGCACGGTACCGCGAATCGGTTCCCGGCTGTCGACGATGTCATAGGCCGCCAGCTGGGCGGGCTGGTGCGTATTGCCGGTCTGGATGGCGACGTAGGGATAGTCAATGCCGCGCTCGCGCACGCCGCCGTCGGCGGTGACATAGCTCGACACGCTCACCTTGTCCTGGGCGACCATCTCCCAGTCGTGCGATTCCATCACACAGCGCGGAATGATCGTGTTCAGCCGGTCCAGCTTGTCCGCCCCGACCTCAATCTCGAACGGGCCGGCCGTGTCGCCGGCATCCACCGTGACGATCGAGGTGCGCGGCGTGCGCACGATGCAGGAAATCTTGCCGCCCTTGCGGGCATAGCGCCCGCCGCCGGCCTGCAGCATGGCCAGCAACACCTGGTGCTTGTCGTCCTTCGTGGTCGGTAGGGCCGAGATCGTCCAGCCGTTGGCATCGGCCACGTTGGCGCCCTCGATGTAGGCCGCCACGTCCACGCCGGACACCGCCGCACCAATCCCGCCGACCAGCACGTCGTTCTCGTAATAGCCCAGCACCCATTTCAAGGCGTGCAGATAGGGGTTCTGAGACCACACCCAGGTGGACGCATCGTCCAGCCGGCAGGCGCCTTCCCCGCCAGGCCAGGTACTGTCCTGGCGCGGGTCCCAGCAATAGATACCCTCGACGACCTGCAGCACCTTTGGCTCGCCGTTCGGCCAGCGCTCGCGCTGCTTGTCCATCGCCATGGTGTGCATGGCGCAGGCCTTGCCCGACAGCTTGTAGCTCGAGCCCCAGGCCGGCATCGTGCCGCCGATGGTCGGGTCGTTCTTGTCGCTGGGCGATTGCAGGGCCGATGCCGGCTGGGCGCCCAGGCTGTACTCGCCCCAGAAGATGTCGTTCCAGGTGCCGCTCGACTGCCGGCCATACGGGCCGGAGAAGGTCACCGTTTCGCCGTCCGCCGTGCAGGCGCCGAAGCCCTTCACCGGGCCCGCGCCGGAATACACCGTCACGATCGACTGATAGCGGTTATCCTTTCCCCACTCGTCGCGGTGCACGATCTGGCCGCCCAGCGCCTTGCGGCCGACCACGAAGGGAATGGCGGCGTCGGGATCCGCGCGCCATTCGGTCGGGCTTCCTGCAGCATCAACCTGCGGCGCCAGAACGGCATTCACCACGCCCAGCGCAACACTGCTGAGAACGGCGCCGCTGGCCAGAAACCCGCCAACGGCCGAACCAATCCCATAGGCCGTGCTGGCGCCGACGCCGACAGTGGTCAGCGCCGTTCCGACGACGGCCTTGATGGCAACGGCAGCTCCGGTGGCAACGGCGGGCATCAGGCCACCCTCCACGCGGATTGGAGCGACAAAGGCTGAATAGGCTGGCAGGCCCCATTGAAAAAGCCGAGCACACGGCCGTTGTTCACCGCGACCGTGAGAGCGCATCCCCAGCGCTCGTCATCCGTCGGCAGCGCCACGATATCGCCGGGCCAGGCCTGCGCCGGCGCGATCCGGGCCAGCCCGGTCGCGTCCATCGCCGCGACCAGATCGTCATGGCCCAGCGCCTTCAGGCGGCGCAGCGCCGTGGCGGCGCTGGAATAGCGCACGCCCTTCAGCAGCGGCACGGCCACGCCCTGCTTGCGCAGGGCCAGCGCCGCCAGCTTGACGCAGTCCTCGCGCCCCCAAAGCAGCGGCTGGCCGTTGAACCGTTTCAGGCAGGCATCGACGGCCCGCTGTCGCCGCAGCAGGTGGTGTTCAGTCGCCATGGGCGGGGATCACCTCAGATTGGCCCAGATGCCGGGGTCGCGGTTCGAGCCGCCGCCCCCGCCACCCGTCGACAGCGAGCGGCGCGGCTCCGTCATCCGCCAGTAGATCTTGCGCAGCACTGCGGTCACATGGGACAGGCCCAGCTCGCCCGGCCACACCGACTGGTGAAAGGCGTTCGACAGGCGCTGGCTGGCGTCGTGCTGCAGCTGAAATTGCTCTTCGGTATAGGTCGAGATCGTCAGGTTCCGGCTGCTCTCGTCAAAGGCCAGCGTCGAAACGTTCAGCCGGCCGGTGAACCACTCCACCGGCTGGCCGACGACGGCGCCGGTCTCCGGATCCACCGCGCCCCAGTAGAGCGTCCATTCGGAGCCCTGGGCGGCGGCGGCCGTCATCGCTTCCAGCGCGCTGTCCTGGTAGACTTGGAAGCCCAGGTCGGGCGCCACGGCCGCATCGACCTCGCCGTCCTCGATCGCGCCGACGGACGACAGCACGCCGTATTCCAGGTCTTCCGGATCGAAGGTCGCTTCGCTGGCCTCGTCCGACGGCGTGAACGCCACCGTCCCGCCCGACGTCAGCCGCAGCGTCTTCCCCGGCAGCGCCAGCCGGATGGCGATGAAGCTGAACGGGTTCGCCGTCTGCCATTCGGCGATCAGCAGACTATCCATCAGCCGCGCTCCCGGATGGTGAATTGCAGGCCGGGGACATGGCCCGCGCTGTTGGTGTCGAAGGCATTGGCCGGAAGGTCGCGCACGAACCCCTCGATCTTCGGCGCGGCGATCTCCACCGTGTCGCCGTCGGCCGGCGGCACGCGCAACAGCGGGCGCACAGGCAGCGCGATGTCGCCGCTGCCGTCGGCCTGGGCGTCGCTGCGCAAACGATAGAGATAGCGCCGGCCGCTGGTGATCACCGACACCCACTGCCCTTTGACGACCTGAAAGCCCGCCGTGCAGCCGCGAACGTTCAGCGTATTGCCCAGCTGCCCCGCCTGGTCGACGACGGGCGTGCCGGGCGACCCGATCGTCAGGCCCAGCTGCGGAATGCTCATCAGCACCGTGTCGGCCTCGGTTTCCAGATCCGTCCAGGCCATCGCATCGGCATAGGTCATCAGCGGCATGGTGAAGCGGATGGCCCATTTCGAGCCCAGGCGCGTCGTGCGCCCCTCGCTCCCCCCCAGCGGCGGTGACTGCTCGTCGCGACGCGAAACCAGATAGGGCGCCATGTTGCGGGGCTTGGGCGTGGACGGAAGCGACAGAGCCATCAGCGCAGCCTTTTGCTGTTGCGCTTGGCGCTTTCCGCGGCGCCTCGGGCCATTCTGCCGACGGCGTTCTGTTCGGCCTGGGAACCGATCGCGTTCATCTGGCTGACGAGGTCCTCGGTCATGACGGCGCCGGAGGCGTTCAGCTCGAACCGCTGTGTCACGAAGACCTGCGTCACGCCGCGCGATTGCTCCGCACTCATCACATTGGCCGGCGCGCCGAACATCACATTTTCCGGGCCGTGCTCGCCGACACGATAGACGAGACCCGGCTGGGCCGGGCCGCCGGCTGCCTTGCCGCCACCGAAACCGAAAATGCTGAACACGCTGCCCAGGACGCCACCACCGCCACCCTTGCCGGATTGCGCCATCAGGTCGAACAAATAGTTGCCGGCGCTGGTGAACGCCTCGTAGAGCCCGTCATAGGCCGCCTGATAGAGACGGCGACGGATATACTCCTGGGCATCGCCGTCGAAGGCCGCCATCAGGCCGTCGGCAAACGTCGCGCCGAAGGTGCGCGAGAACTCTTCCCGGTTCGCGGCCAGCTCATCCTTGAGGGCTTCGACCTGGGCGATGGAAACTTCGCTGACGACCTCCTCGAGATCGGCCAGCATTTCCATGAGCGCTTCGCGCTGTTGGGCCTGGTAGGTATGCCGAGGGGCAAAACGGGGCGTTGGGACCCCGGACCACTCTTCGCGCGGCGCCGAATTCGCGTCGCCTTCGCCGTCGACGGCGTCTTCAGCGCGCCTCTCCGCGACCGCTCGACGCCCCCTCTCCTGGGCAGCGCGCTGCTCCAGCTCTTCAATCTGGCGGTCCAGCCCTTCGATGATTGCCAGCAACTCGTCGTTTTCCCGCTGGGCATTTTCAGCGAGGCGCATATAGCGCGGATCGTAAGTATATTCGTCGATCGATGCCTGGTTTGCCTCGACCTGCTCCATCATCATGCGGCGGGTGTTTCGCAGCTGCTGGATGCGCGATTCCTGCGGCGTGGCATCCATGTCCTGACTGATCACATCGTAGAATGAGCCAATGGCCGAGGCTGCCTTGATGGCCAGCTGCACGATGTCGCCCAGCGCATCTGCGAAGTCCGCCAGGTCTTCCGCATTTTCAGCAACTGCCGAGTTGAACTGTCCCTGCAGAGACTGTTGCATCTCGCGAATGCGGCGGTTCGCTTCAGCGGCGTTGCGGGCGAGCTCGTCGCCCATGACCGCGCCGGCCTCTTCGGCGGCACGGCCATATTCCTCGAGCCCTTCACGGCCGTGCCGCAGCACATTGACGTAAGCGGCGCCTTCGCTGTCGAACGCCTTGAACGAAAGCCGGAGCTGCTCCTGATTGCTTTCAGCATTCGCGACAACATCGGCGAAATCGAGCAGGATGTCATAGCTGTCCCGCATAGCGCCGTTGGCATCTCGAACACGCACGCCGAGATCTGCAAGGTCGCTTTCCAGCTCCCCCTCCCCGCGCGCTGCCTCCGCGATCCGTCGAGACCAGCGCTGCAGGGCCATATCGGTCTGCTCGAACTGCAGCTGGTTCTGATAACCGGCGTATCGAAGGCGCTCCAGTTCGTCGACGGCAAAGCCCGTGCGGTCGGCGGCCGTGACCAGCGTGTCCGCAAACTCGAGGGACCGCCGCGACATTTCAGCAAGCACCGTGGCCCCAACCGCTGCCCCACCGACGCCCAGCAACGGTCCCAGCGTGCGAAGCATGGCGGCGCCGGCCCGCTGCGTACGCTTCATGTTGGACCGAACGCCCCTCCAGGCCGCGCCAGTCATGTCGCGGGCAAAAATGTCGAACCGGAAATTTGACCCGAAGCCGAACGGCATCAGCTCTGCTCCCGTTCCTCCATGGTCAGGGCGTCATGCGCCTGCCAGTGGACGAACTCTTGATAGGTGAGGGTTTCCGACAGCTCGGCGACGGTGCGCCCGAGTCGTTCGGCAAGACGAAAGAGGGCACGCTCGAACGGGTCCTCACTCAGTTTTTTTTTGCGGCCTCGAACGACACGCCCATGCGCAGCCGGGCCGCCAGGGCCTCGATCAGGTCGGCATCGACGTTCAGACGCAGGAACTGCAGGTGCTCGAGCGTGAACAGCTTGTCGCCGTTCTCATCCATGGCCAGGCGCACCACCGTGCGCAGGGCCTGTTCGAACGGGTCGTCCTTGCCGGTGTCGGTGCGGCTGTCGCGGGTAATGGCCGACAGGTCCGCGATCGTCGGCTTCTTGCCGAACACACGGACCGGCTCGCCCTCCTCGCCGAACTCGACCACATCGACCTGCGTCATGTGCGATTGGCGGACGGACTGGGCCCGGCTCAGGTATTCCTTTACCGAGCCCTTCGACGCCGCCTTCATTACGCGCCGACCGCGGCGTGTGAAACGGCACCGTTGGCCTGGAAGTCGAACGTCTGCGAAACGATACCTTCCAGCTGGCTCTGCACGCCGACACTGGTGACGGTCGCCGTGCAGCTGATTTCCTTGTCGCCGGTATCGGCGCCGGACGGATACAGCTTCAGGTCCGCCGATGCACCGACCGAAAGGGCAACCTGACCGTCGGTGTCGGACGGATCCCAATGGCAGGTGATGCTTCCGGTCGCCGCCGTGTGGCCGAGAAGGTGCGTGCGGGCGTCATCACCCATCGCCGTATCGTCGGCGGTTTCCGCCGTCTCGGTAATCGAAAACTGGGTCACTTCCGCGACGGCGTTGGTGGACAATTTCACCACGCCGTTCTTGCCGTGTGAGGTCGCCATGCTGAATGCTCCTGTTGGCTAGATGACGGTGCCGGGGCTGCCCTCGGCGGTCTGGTATTCGGCATCGAAGGTCAGCCGAAGCTGCCCGGCGACCAGCCGGCCTTCGCCGTCGAACACGGGATTGATCGCGCGCGGCGCGATGTCGAAGAAAAGCGCGTCCGACCAGCTGCCCGGCGCAAGGGCGGCTTCCACCTCGAGCGCGATCTGGTCGAGCAGATCCGCGGCGTCATCGGAATCGTCGGCTTCCGCGATCATGTCGACATGGATCTGGACGGTGCGGCCCAGCCGGCGCGGCACGCCCTGGGACAGCCGCTGAATGTCCTCGTCTCCGGTCGAGACCGAGACGGCCGGCAGCTTCGACTTGGGCAGCGTCGTGACGCGATTCTGAAAGACGTTGTCACCCGTCGTCGCCAGACCGACCAGCCGGCCGGCCACGAGCACGCGGGCCTGGGTGCGGATATGGGCCGGCATCTATTCGGATACCTCGTGAAGGATGAAGACGACCATGCCGAAACTGTCCGGCTGGATCTCGACCGGCTTGTACGTCACGCCGTCGCGCACGAACCGGTCGTCATGGCTGCGGTTCGGACACTCCGACGCGGCCAGCGAAATCATCGGTGCGGAACTCTCGACGGGTATCTGGGCGGCGAGCGCGGCCTGATAGGCCGAGGTGTAGATGCCGTCGATATTATCGACGCGATCGCCCGTCGCCGGGATGTAGTCGATGCGCACGCTGTCGCCCAGCGCGCGGGTGAAGACGCGGGGCATGCCCGCGAAGGCACGCCCCGCCATGGCTTACGCGCCCGCCGCCAACGGCATGGCGCCATTCAGGCGCACATCGAACGTCGTAGCGGAAGAACCCGCATCGGCCGCGGCGACACCGCAGAACCAGTTGCCGGACGCGGTCTTGTTGAAGTTGCTGTCACCGACATCCCAGTAGACCGGGTCGCCCTGCGAGATCGTCAGCGACGTGGCCTTGGGCAGCGTGTAGACGCCCTGGGTGTCGAGCACGACGTCGGCACCATTGGCCGCGTCGGACTGGGCCACCCCGAAGATGGAGCCCACCTTCACGAAATCGCCGGACGACACAGCCGCCGGCGCGGTGACGGTCAGAAGGCGACCGTCCTGAACCATATTCTTTGCCATGGGAAAAACCTTCCTGCTGGTTGGACTGGCCGACGATCACCGGCCGCTTGCATGAAAAAGGGGGCGACGGTTTCCCGTCGCCCCCTTCCCCGGAGGAACCGGCTCGCAGGCGCTTACGAGCCGGGGTTCTTGACCATGCCGCGGAAGTCGATGGCCTTGGCGGCCACGCGCAGACGCGCCTTCAGCTTGATGCTGTCGGTGTCGAAGTCTTCCTGCTGGAACAGCTGCGGACCCGGCTCGCCTTCCAGATAGGCGAAGTCGATCGTGTCGACCTGACCCGGATCGGCGAACAGGTACCAGTCATTCGTCGAACCACCGGACAGGCTGGCGAGACGCGGTTCGATGATCGGCGTCATGCCGGCATGAACGTTGTCATAGGCCGGATCGTTCGGAATGGACGTCGAGCGCGTATACTGAAGCGCGACCGTCTCCAGCTCAGCCGGAACGGCGAGGAAGCGCGGCTCAAGATTGAGCAGCGTTCCTTCCTCGTCGGCCGACGCCGCCAGCGACTTCTGGTTCCGCATCGCCGCCTTGGCCGTGCCCAGGTTCGCGATGGTGATGGCCGCACCCGAAACGAGATTTCCGTGATCGGCGTGGAACAGCGCGATGCTGTCCGCCAGGGCGGCGTTCGCCGTGATGATGCCCCAGACCAGATCGCTTTCGAAGTTCGCTGCCGACGTGCCGAACATGGTGACCATGCGGTCGAAAGCCCGCAGGTCGTCATTGATCAGCATCTCTTCGGTGAAGCGGATGGCGCGGCCATAGGTCGCCAGTCCGTACTGCTCCTGGCTTTCGCCGACCGTGCCATAGGCATACTCGGCACCTTCCAGCTTCTGCATGAAGGTCGGCGCAGAGGACAGCGCCGCCACGCTGGTGGTCTTGAAGTCCGGCAGCGTCGTTTCGTTCACGATGGGACGGAAAGTCTGCGGTGCGGCGCCGTAGGCCATCTGCAGCCGCTTCGACGCGACATTGGCCATGATGTACGGGAAGTCGCTGGTCGTGTGATTGCCGCGAAGGATCTTCATCGCCGTTTCGCTGCGGGACAGACCGCGGACGCTTTCGCCGCGCTGACCCAGCAGCTCCTTGCCGATCTCCATCAGCGACATGCCGCGGAACTCGCGGGCACCGTCTTCCAGCTTCACCTTGGGCGACAGGCGATGCTCGATCGCGTTGATCGCCAGGGCACGGCGGGTGTCGACCTCGTCGCGGCCGCCGAAGCGGGCTCGGGTGTCGCCGTGCTCGTCGTTTTTGTCGGCCAGCAGGTCGATGAAAGCGGCACGGGCCTGGTCGACGGTCTTGTCGTCGTCGATCAGCTTGTCGATATCCGCGTCCTCGATCTTCAGCTTGCGGCCGATCGTGCGGATTTCCGACTGGCGCTTGCGCTCGTCTTCGCGGGCCTGCTTGCGCTCGGCATCGACGTCCACCTTCTGCGGCTCCGGCGTAGCCGGCGGCGGGGTCGGGGCGGACGGCTGCTGGCGGTTCTCGGCGTCGTCCGTCGGGGCGGCGCCCTTCGTCTTGATGTCCTCTTCGGGCATCGTGGTCTCCTTTTCGGGATGGGCGGGCTCCGCCCGTTCAATGACGCAGGGGTTTTCGGTTTGGCCGTCGGCCGAGCGGAACCCTGCAAGGTCGTCCGCTCCGATGGGCACCGCGGAAATCTCCATCGGTTCCCAGTCTCGGGCGATGACGCGCGTTGCAGCGCCGTCCTCGCCTTCGATGACTTCGTAGCGGTGGACACGGTAGCCCACCGAGATATTGCGAATGATGCCAGCCTTGACGTCGCGCCAGATCGGTTCGACGTCGTCACGTTCGGAAAACCGGATCAGCGCCCGGCCCTCTTCGCCGTCGACCCAGGCCTTTTCGACGACTCCGATCACGTCCGCCAAATCCCAGTCGCTGTGCGTGTTGAGGAAAGGCGCACCATTGTTCAGGCGATCAAGCCGGATCGCCTTCTTGGAGACTTCCAGCTCTTCCTGGACGCGACCCAGGCCCGGCATGTACCGCGGCACCGAGGCGCCGGTCGTCCAGGTCACCTCGACCGTGCGGTCATCGTCATTGGCACTGTCGGCGCGCACAAGCGCATCGCGGCCGATTCGCGCCAGTTTGATCGTCTCGGCGTCTTCGCCGTCCTTGAAATCCTTGGGCATGGTCTACTCCTGGGATGTGTCGGGGGCGCCGTCCGGTGTGGCCGGCGGCAGAACGGTCCCGGCCGGCCGGGCCTGTGTCAGGCCGGCGTTGGAGACCTTGCGCGGATCGCTGTCGAAGACGAGCTCGCGCTCGTCGACGATGGACGCCCATTTCACGAACTCGGCGATCACCTTGTCCGGATTGCCGCCGCGCGCCCGGATAATCTCCTGCATCGACGTCTTGCCGATGCGGGTTTCCATCTGGTCGGCCATGACCTCCTTGAGCCGGTCGATCGGCTCGAAGCCAGGCAGCGTGAAACTCACGCTGTAGTCGACTTCGGAAATCCGGCCGGCCAGATAGGCGGCGTCGATGAACCAGCGCCACTGGGGCCGGCAGACCATCGGGATCATCGTAAATTTCTGGAACCGGCGGATCGCACCCTTGAAGGGCACAAAGCCCGCCTTGTAGCTCGACCAGTTGGCCTGACTGACATCGCCGGTCAGCAGCATGTACGGCATGTCCATCGCGGACGCGATGCGGTGCAGACGCTGACGCGAATAGCCCTCATACCCCGCCGACGGCGTGGGCTGGGCAAACTGCACGTCCTCGCCTTGCTCGAGATATTCGATCATGCCGGGCTCGAGCGTTTCCAGCCGGCCGTCATCGTCCTCGCTTTCCTCGCCCAGCAGCGGCGGGTTGGACGGATCATTGCTGGTCACGAAGGCGGCGAAACAGGCCTCCACCTTCTTCCGGACGGCCTCGGCCTGGTCGTACTCGACCAGGTCGCGCAGATCGACGAGGGCCGTGGCGAGCATCGGTACGCCGGTCAGCTGGCCCGGACGACGCTTCACATAACCGTGCGCGATCATCTCTGCCGGGATCCGGTTCGAGGTGATCGACAACCCGTCCCGGATTCGGCTTTCGCCCGGATGCTGGCGATAAAGCCAGTACGCCTGGCGGCGGTTCAGCCGGTCCAGTTCGATGCCGGCCACGATGTCGTTGCCGCCACTGGACAGCTTCGACATGTCCAGATGGTCCGGCTCCATCAGCTCGAACTGCACCGGCACGGCCAGACCGTCCGCATTCCGGCGGTTGCGCCGGCGCACCAGCACGTCGCCGCTTTCGACAATGGTCTGGCAAGCCAGATCCTGCTGGCCGTACAGGTCGTGCTGCCCGTCGGCATCGCATTCCAGCACGAACTCTTCCAGCGCCTCCGCGATCTGGCGGTCCAGCGCGTCCTTGCCGGTGGCCGGCTCCGGAATGATGCCGGAGCCGATGGCGGACTCGGTCCAGATGTTCGCACCGCGCTTGGCATAAGCGTCGTTTCGAACGGCGTCCCGGCTGCGGGCGCGCAGCGTCGGCGCCGCCTTCGTGTTCTCCGTGTTGGCCGACGAGCCCGACGGGTTCCAGTGCTTCAGCCGGCGCCCGCGCGATGCACCGTCATACGCCCGCTTGGACACGTCATAGGCCAGCCGCGCCTGCTGGCGTGACAGCGCCGCGCGGGGTGAAACCTGGGCGATCATGTCGGTAAGCCAGCCCATCAGAGGCCCCCGCGAAACACGGCGCGCGAGCGGCGCTTGGTCGTGACGATGCCGAGCTGGCGCTCCATCTCGTCGCGCACCTCCCGCATTTCCGACAGGTCGCGATATTCGACGGTCTGGCCGTTGTACGAGACGCGGCGGGCACCGGTCGCGATGGCATCGTTCAGCGCGTCGAGATCGGTCTGAGTGTATCGCGTGCTCACAGCCAGCTGTCTCCGGATCGGTTCAGTCCACGGCCGCGGCGGCGCGGCTTGCGGCGTTGCGGTTGTGCCGGTGCAGGTGCCGGCGGGGCGGTGTCTGTCGGCGGCGAGGCGGCGGCATCATCGACTGGCACAGGCGCCGGTTGCTGTTCTGGCTCCGGCGCTGTCGGCAGTTGAACGCCGATCGAACGCAGGGCCGCATGCACATAGCGGCGGATGTCGTGCGCCTCGTTCCGCACGCCCTTCGGGCACTCGTAGGCCCGGACGTCCTGGCCACCGACACGGCGCCGAACCAGCTTTTCCGCCAGCAGTTGCTGGAAGTACGCCTCGTCGTAGTCGGCGGCGAAATGGCAATAGCCGGCGCCCGGCGTCTTGACCCGAAGGTCGGAATAGATCTGGTCGGTCGCGGCATTCGTGCCGACCATGAACAGCGTGTGCCGGGTGCGCGAACGGCTCGCACGCTTCGGCCAGATCGGCTTTCCGGGCCCGCCGTCGCCCTTGATGGGATAGACGCGGCGGGCGTATCGCGGCTTGCAGAACTCGTAGACGCGCTC
>Ga0207716_100320_pt1 | contig 23282 bp, 20 predicted proteins | sample TtaePargueraPR_FD_187739 | JGI IMG/M metagenome (GOLD analysis project Ga0207716, IMG submission 187739) | Aerobic enrichment media microbial communities from Bioluminiscent Bay, La Parguera, Puerto Rico - Tt and P2 (5) (SPAdes) | ecosystem: Environmental > Aquatic > Marine > Unclassified ... | reverse complement strand
CGCCGGTCGAGATCGCGCCGGAGCACAGGATCGGGCCGTCGAACCATTCCCGCGTCTCGGCGACGAAGCCGAAGGGCGAGAGCGCGCCGGCATGGCCGCCCGCGCCGGCGGACACGCAGATCAGCCCCGTCGCGCCCTTCTCGATCGCCTTGTGGGCAAAGCGCTGGTTGATCACGTCGTGCAGGGTGATGCCGCCCCAGGACTGGACGGCGGTGTTCACGTCCTCGCGGGCGCCCAGCGAGGTGATGACGACCGGCACCTTGTACTTCTCGCACAGGGCCATGTCCTCCTCGAGGCGGGCATTGGAACGGTGGACGATCTGGTTGACCGCGAAGGGCGCCGCCGGCTTGTCCGGATTGGCGCGGTTATAGCTTTCCAGCTCCGAGGTGATGCGGTCGAGCCATTCGTCCAGCTGGCTGACAGGCCGGGCATTGAGCGCCGGGAAGGACCCGACAATGCCCGCCTTGCACTGGGCCAGCACCAGGTCCGGATTGGAGATGATGAACAGCGGCGCACCGATCACAGGCAGGCGCAGCTTGCCCTTCAGGGCTTCGGGTTCGGCCATGGGAACTCCCCTTTATCGTTACCGTCTCAGGCGACCAACCGCACGCCCGCTCTTGCCGGCGGGCATTGCGTAAACAGCGTTCATCGCGACGTTAGAGGGAGGGGTATGGGATGTCGAGCAGGAGCTGCGGTCGCACCGCTACTCCGCCCCGGCAAGCGGATAGCCCGCCGCCAGCTCGACCGCCCGCATCGTCATCGGCAGCGAGGCGGTATAGTGGATTTCCCCCTCGAACACGCGAAAGTCCACCGCGACATGGCCGCTGCCCTCCGCCGCCAGGCGGCCGGCGAGTTCGGCCGCATTGTCGACCATGCGCGCTTCGGCCAGGCGCCGGTTGCGCGCCGCATCGGTCTGCCAGGGCATGGGCGTCTGCTCCATCCCGCCCACGCCGATCAGCAGGCGCGGTGCGTCCTGCGGCGGCGGGGCGGCCAGGAAGGCCCCGGCCTCTTGGAGAATGTAGCGGTCATTCCACCAGATCGACGGGCTGCCGGCGACATAGGTGTCAAAGGCGTCCGCATCGGTGAACAGGGTGTGCAGCGCGAACAGGCCGCCATAGGAGTGGCCGGCCAGGGTCTCGCGCTGCGGGTCGATGGCAAATTCAGCCGCAATGGCCGGTTTCAGCTCGTCCTGGATGAAGGCGAGGAAACGGTCGGCCCCGCCCTGGACCGGCGACATGCGGTCGCCGGTATCGGACAGATCGCCGGCCGGCGGGGTCAGGTCCTCGGCCCGGGCCGGGATGTCCAGCAGCATGACGTCCGGATAGCCGATGCCGACCACGACCGGCGTCTCCACGCCCGGCGGCAGGGCCCGCGCAAACTGGCCGACCGCCCGCATCAACCGGTCGGCGACGTGGAAATGGGCATTGCCGTCGACCAGGTAGAGGACGGGCCAGCCACCCTCCGGCGCTTCGCCCTCGGGCACCGCGACGAAGATGCGATGGGTGCGGCCGGTATGCTGCGAGACGATGTCGCGCTGGACGGCACGATCCATGACGACGGGCTGCCATGCGTCCGCGCCCGGCTGGGCGGGAGCAGCCGGAGCGAAGACCAGACCGAGCGCAACGAGCGCGCTAGACAGGACGCGTTTCACCGGACACCTCCCCCTCGTTTTCCAGCGGCTTGAGCGCCTTGGCCGACCAGACGCTGTCGGCCGGGCCGGTCAGGGCCCGGTGCCGGGTCATGCGGGCGAAGGCGGCAAAGCAGACCGCGCCGGCAAGCGCGACGGCATCGACCAGAAGCACCGGCCCCGACCAGTTCCACGGACCGGCATCGCCCAGCAGCCATCCGAACAGGCTGGTCAGCGGGATCAGCAGCGTGGTCACCGCGCACAGCCACAACAGGTCGGCCCCGCCATGCGCCGCACCGCGCCAGAAGGCCCAGCCGATCGCGGCCAGGAAGGTGAGATAATAGATCCAGGTGTGCGCCGCCTCGAGATCGTCCACCAGGCCGGCCATCCATTTCGCGGCCGCCAGGGTGAGCGACATCCCCGCGATCGAGCCCAGCGCGACACCGACGGTCAGCGCACCGAGCACCCGCGTGGACCGCGGTTGCGGCCGTTCGCCATGGCGTTTGGTCAGGCGTTTGCGCCGCGCCTCGATCCAGATGAGATTGCCGGAATAGAACAAGAAGGCGCCGGCCAGGCCGAACACGAAATAGCCCCAGCGCACGGGTTCGCCGCCGAAATTGCCGAAATGCAGGGCGAAGAAGCTCGTCACCACGCCTTCCCAGAAGGGTTGCTGCCCGGGCAGATAGTCGAAGCCGGTGAAGTCGCCGGTATAGGGGTCGAACTCGGCGATCCCGTAGGTCGGCGCGCGCATGCCGTGGCGCACATCCTGCCCCATCACGCGCCCGCCCATATAGCCGTCGCGGTCGCGCGCGTATTGCAGCGTCAGCACGCGGAAGCCCGGCGCCTGTTCGCCCATGCGCGCGACGACCTGGCTGGGCGCGGCGAGCGGCGTGCCCGGCGCGACGTCGGGATCCTCGTGCACGTCCTGGGCCCATTGCGCCTCGATCCCGCCCTCGTAGAAGGCCTCGCCCTGGATGTCGTAGATCTGGTCGTGGAAGGCGAAGACCACGGCGGTCAGCGCCATCACGATGTGGAAGGGCAGCGAGAAGATCCCCAGCGCATTGTGCACGTCCAGCCACATGCGCTTGAGGTTCTTGCCCAGGCGCAGGTTGAACATGTCCTTCATCAGGCTGGGCAGGATGATGATGACGCCGGACACCAGCGCGATGGCGTAGAGCAGCGAGATGCCGCCCATGATCGGCATGGCGATCTCGTGATCCAGCGGCAGACCGACCTGCTGGTGCAGCGTGTCGATCAGCTGGGCCACCGGCGAGGCATGAAGCTCGGCGGTGACCAGATTGCCGTCGCCGTCGAAACCGGTGCCGTAGACCGCGTCCGGGCCGGTGCGGCGGCTGCCGCCGACATCCCAGCTCACCCGGGCCGGCGCTTCCGGCCCCGTCTCGACATGGACGCGCCAGCCGCGCGCCATCTCAGGATGCTCGGCCAGCGAGGCGGCGACGAGTTCGTCGGCCGCGTCCATCGCGACCGGGGCCGGCAGGTCGACCGGTGCCGAGGCCCAGCGCTGGAGCGGCCCTTCGAACATGGTCAGCGCGCCGGCATAGAAGGCGATGAAAAGGCAGAGCCCGCTGACAATCCCCACCCAGGTGTGGATGTCCTTGTACATCTTGACGATGTCGGTGCGGATCATGAGGTCGCTCCCTGCGCGATCAGCCAGCGCCCGCCATAGAGCAGCGCATAGACAAGCACATTGGCCCCGCCCAGCCAGAGCCAGGCGGCGCGTCCGTCGCGGAACAGGAAACACAGGCTGAGGATGAGGCACCAGAGCGGCGAGACCATCCACATGGTGATCTGCGTCTTGCCCGCCCCGGCCCAGTGTCCGCCCGGCCCGAACCAGGCGAACAGGCCGCTCAGCCCGATCGCCAGCGCAAAACCGAGGATCAGACCCGCCAGCGCCTTGGGCAGCCAGTCCTTGCTGGTCCGCTTGTGCGTCACGGCCCGGCTCATCGGCGACGCTCCGCCAGGCCCGGCACGAGCCGCAGGAAGGGGAGCGCCGTGAGCAGCATGGTGACCAGCAGCACGATGGTGAAGATCGCCGAGGTCAGGCTGAGCACGAAGGCCAGGAGCATAATGGCGACAATCGCCGCAACCGTGCCGACGGCCAGCGACAGGGCGCCTGCCCAGGCCCGGCCCAGCATCACCTGGTTGCGGCTGCCCAGATAATAGGCCAGCGCCGCCAGGACGGCGATCCCGGCGCCGGCAAGGCTGAGGAGGACGGCGCTCATGGCGCCGCCCTCCCCGCTTCGTACCGGCGGGCGATGAGAGGATCGGGGAGGATGATCCGCATCATCGGCCTACCAGCGGTATTGCAGGCGCAGGTTCACGGTGCGGCCCGAGCCGTAGAAGCACGAGGACACCGAGGTGCAGGTCGCCACATAGGCTTCGTTGGCGATATTGCGGGCATTGACCGAGGCGACCCAGCCCTCCCAGTCCGGATTGAGCGCGCCGAACTCGTAGCGGCCCATCAGGTCGACCAGGGTATAGCTGGGGATTTCCAGCGTATTGGCCGTGTCGCCATAGCTTTCGCCGACATAGCGCACACCGCCGCCCAGGCCGAAGCCATCGAGGGCACCCGCTTCGAAACGATAGTCCACGAAGAGCGAGGCCATCATGTCCGGCACGCCGGAGAGTTCATTGCCCAGCTCGGCCGGCGTATTGGTCTCGGTGATCTCCGACTCGGTGCTGGTCGCCGTGGCGATGACGGCCATGCCGAAGGGCAGCGTCGCCCGGGCCTCGGCCTCGATGCCGCGCACCTCGGCCTCGCCGGTCTGCACCGAGCACGGCCGCCGGCCGCAGTCATGCGTGGGGTCCGGGTCCGTCGTGGTGACGTTCTGCTGGATGATCTCGTAGGCCGACAGGGTCAGGAAGATGTTCGAACCGGACGGCTGATAGCGCAGTCCCGCCTCGTATTGCTGGCCCGTCGTCGGATCGAAGGGCGTGCCGTCCCAGTAATTCCCGGTCGAGGGCAGGAAGCTCTCCGAATAGCTGGCATAGGGCGCAAACCCGTTGTCGAACAGGTAGATCAGCCCGGTCTGCCAGGTGAACTCGTCCGCCTCGGTCGAGCGCGTCGTGTCGGTCAGCGGATCGTAGCTGTCATCGGTCGCCGTATCGTGCCGGCCGCCGATCGCCCAGCGCCAGTTCCCGGCAGCGATCTGGTCCTGCAGGTAGATACCGGTCTGTTCGGACGTGGTGTCGGTATAGATCTGCGGGCGCAGATTGGCCTCGAAGTCCGCCGAGCCGCGCGGCTGGGGATTGTAGATGTCGTAGAGCGGCAGCACCGCACCGCCGCCGACGGCATCGCGATTATGGGTCCATTCCGTGTTGAAATAGTCGAAACCGGCCAGCAGCGTATGCTCCAGCGCGCCGGTCGCGAAAGCGTATTGCAGCCGGTTGTCGATCGCCCAGCCATCGGTCTCGCCGATGCCCTGCACGGCCCGGCGGTTGATCGTCTGGCCCGGGATGCACAGCGGATCGGTGCCGCAATCCGTCACGGTGTCACCGGCCAGCACGACGACGCGATAGAGCGACTCGATGTGCGTATAGCGCAGGTTCGCGTTGTAGCTGAGATTGTCCGAGAAATTGTGCTCGAAGAAGGCGGCGGCGAGATACTGGTCGCGATCGAACCGGTTCCAGTCCGGCTCGCCGATATAGGCATCCAGTTCGATATGACGGCCATTGCTCTCGTAGAGCGAGCCGGTCGACGGCAGGAACTGGAAGGTCGAGCCGCCCTCATCCTTCTGGTACTGCACCAGGAAGGTCACGGACGTGTCCGGACCTATATCCCAGTTCAGGCTCGGCGACAGGTAGAGACGGGAATTCTCGGTCTCGTCGATCTGGGTCTCGCCGTCGCGATAGAGGCCGACCAGGCGATACTGGACGTCGCTGCCCGTCTCGCCCAGCGGACCGGACACGTCACCGGCGATCTGGTGCTGCCAGTGCTCCAGCTCGGTGAAGCCGGCCGTCTGGAACATGATCTCGCCGGTCGGCTGGTCGGTCGGGCGCTTGGACACCAGGTTGACGATGCCGCCCGGGGCGACCTGGCCGTAGAGCACAGAGGACGGGCCCTTGAGCACTTCCACCTGCTGCAGGCCGAACGGGTCGAAGGCCGGACGCGTCCACTGCCCGCCCGTGGGCAGGCGCAGGCCGTCGACGAAATTGTTGTTCGAGGAGAAGCCGCCGGCGCCGAAACCGCGCACGGAGACTTCGTCGACGCGGCTGTCGATGCCCGACGCCTCGGCCTGGATGCCGGCGGAGTAGGACAGCGCCTCGGCGACCGTGTGCACGCCGCGAATGTCCATTTCCTCGCGGGTAATCAGCGAGATCGACTGCGGCGTCTCGATCAGCGGCGTGTCCGTCTTGGTCGACGAGAAGGCCTCGGACAGGCCTGTCGCGGTGACGACGATCACATCCTCGTCCTCGCGGGCGGTTTCGGGATCGGCCTGCTGGGCCATGGCGACGGCAGACAGGCAGAAGGGCAGAAGGCTGGCACAGGCCAGATGACGGAGTTTCATATCGGTGTCCCCACTCAAGACGCGACGACACCTCCCCAGACCGCTCGCAACGGATGTCGTCCAATGCGCGCTTGGTATTGCGAACCATTTTCAATTGCAATTACGAGAATGCAGCAATCCGGCACCTCGCCGCCAAGAGACGACACAAGCCACTGATATTTAGTGTATTTTATGGATGCGCGACCGACTGACGCATGCAGGCCGTCAGACGGGCTCGCCGTCCGGCGGTGCATCGACATGGGCCCACATGTAGAGCGCCAGCCAGGAGCGGTAGGGTCTGAAACGCTCGGCGGTGCGCACCGTCTTGCGGCGTTTCGAGGTCAGTCTTTCCAGCGTCTTGCGGGCCGCGACATCGCCGTCGGGCCAGATGTCCGGCTCGCCGAAATAGAACATGTTCATCATGTCCGCCGTCCACTGGCCGACACCCCACATCGCCGTCAGCCGGGCCGTGCGTTCCGGCACGGACAGAGCGCGCAGCTCGTCCGCGTCCAGACCGACCGTGCGATGGGTGTCGGCAATGGCGATGATGGTTTTCGCCTTGGCCCCCGACAGGCCGCAGCCGCGCAGCGTCTCGGTATTGGCCTCCACGAAATGCTCGAGCAAGGGCGCCTCGCCCGCGCTGGCCTCGACCCGCGCCCAGATGCTGCGCGCCGCCTTCACCGAGATCTGCTGGCCGGCGATGGCGCGGCACAGATAGTCCGGAAAGGGCGTGCCGTCGCGCTGCGGGAATTCCAGCGGACCGAGCCGCGCCAGCACGCGATGAAGATCGCCGGACAGGGGTTCGGCCGCGGCAAGCAGGTGCGCATGAACGTCGTGATGAGCCATGGGCCGGGACGCTAGCCGCGTCCGGGCGTACTGCAAAGCACGCCGTCATCAAATGTCGCATGGCGCTCGCCCATCCCGGGTGATACTGGCTCGCACATGCTCGGGGACTTGCGACAGGGACGGGGCCTTTTCGCCCAATGGCTGATTGCGCTGGCGCTGATCGCGGCCGGCATGCAATCGGGTATTCCCCGCGGCTACATGCTCGACCTCGACGGCGAGACCGGCCGGTTCTCGGTCGTCTTCTGCACGGGCCAGGGGCCCGTCACGCGCTGGGTCGATCCGGCCACCGGCGCGGTTGGCGAGCATGACGAGGCGCCCACCGGCGACACCGGCACCGGCCAGCCCTGCGTCTTCGCCATGGCATCGGCGGCCGGCCCCCTGCCCGCGCTCGACACCTGGCTCCCCCCAGTCCGGATCCACACCCAGGACCGCCCGCATGCGCAAGCCGCCCCTGCGGTCGCGGCGCAAGGTCTCCAGCCGCCGGTCCGCGCGCCCCCGGCCACGCTCTGATTCCCGCAACTCATCGTCACTGAATCAACGACCCGCCCGGCTGCCGCCGCGGACGGGTCCGGAGCGTATGCCATGTATCGCAACACCCTTCGGCGCAGCTGCGCCCTCGCCGCCCTCTCCCTGTCGTCCGGCCTGACCGGCATGCCGGCCCTGGCCCAGGACACGGCCTCGCCGCTGACCGACATCATCACGGTCACCGGCCAGCGCCCGGCCGCCACGGCCACGACCGACCGGCTCGATCCCGACGCCCTGCCCCCGGCCACCGGCCCCGATGCCAACCACCTCGTCGCCCGCCTGCCCGGCGCCGCCGCGCTGGGCAATGGTGCCCTGTCCGGCCAGGTCCAGTATCGCGGCCTGTTCGGACCGCGCCTGAACATCCGCGTCGACGGCCAGTCCATCGCCTCGGGCGGTCCCAACCTGATGGACCCGCCGCTGCACTACGCGCCGGCACCCCTGGTCGAGCGGCTGGAAGTGGATCGCGGCATCGGCCCGGTCAGCGACGGGCCCGGCCTGGCCGGCGGCGTGAATGCCGTGCTCAAAGCCATGCCCTTCAATGACGAAAGCCGGCTGGTGAGCGGGTACGATCTTGCCCTGTCCGGGCGCACCGCTGACCACAGCCACGCCATCGGCGGCATGGCGGGGATCGCCAGCGACACGGTCCGTCTGCACATTCTGGCCTCGCAGGAACGGGGCGGGGATATCGAAACGCCCTACGGAACGATCGCCGGGTCCGAGCACGACCGGTCTGTCTACGGGATCGGCGCCGGCTGGCGGACCGGCCCGCATACGCTGGCGCTGGACATCCGCCGCAACGAGACGGGCGCCACCGGCAATCCACCCTTCGCCATGGATATCCGCTATGTTGATACCGACATGGCGCGACTGGCCTATACTGGCGATTTCGATGCCGTGCGCGTCGAGCTGGAAGCCGGCTGGAGCGATGTCGCCCATGCGATGAACAATTACGATCTGCGCCCGGCGCCGATGATGGCCATGGCCTGGCGCGAGACCTTTGCCTATGCGGAAAGCCGCACCTGGTCGGCCGCCCTCGCGGTGGACGCCATGCACGGCGAGCTGCGCGCGGGGCTCGACGGTGCCGATGCGGATCACGACGTCACGATCACCAATCCGAACAATGCCGGCTTCTTCCTGCATTCCCTGCCGGATATCGCCATGGCGCGCACCGGGGCGTTCGTGGAGTGGGAAGGCGCCCTTCCCGCCCGCTGGCAGGGCGAGCTGGGCCTGAGAGCCGACTATCACGAGGCCGAGGCGGGTCTGGCGGCCACGGGACCGGCGGTACCGGCCATGCCCGGCATGCTGGCGATGGGCTTCAACGCGACATTGCGTGACGTGGAGGATACCACAGTGGATACCGTGGCGCGTCTCTGGCGACCGCTGGACGATACAACAACGCTGCGTCTCACCCTGGCCCGCAAGACCCGCGCGCCGGGCTATCTGGAGCGCTTCGCCTGGCTGCCCACACCGGCCAGCGGCGGCCTGGCCGACGGCAATACCTATGTCGGCGATCTCGACCTGGTACCGGAAACCGCCTGGATCGCCGAAGCCGGTCTGGACTGGCAGTCCGCCCGTGCCTATGCCCGCCCGACCGTCTTCTACCGGCGCGTGGACGACTACATCCAGGGCGTGCCCTTCGACGCCACGCCGGGCGTGATCGACACGCCGGTGGAGATGGTCTCCGCCATGAATGGCGACCCGACCCCGCTGCGCTTCGCCAATGTGGACGCCGAGCTCTACGGGTTCGACGCCGATTTCGGCTACCGGATCGATGCGAACTGGCGGCTCGACGGCACGCTCTCCTGGGTGCGCGGCGAACGGCGCGATATCGATGACGATCTCTATCGCATCGCCCCGCCCAGCCTGCGCCTGGGCGCCAGCTATGACGCGGCCGACTGGTCGCTCACCCTGGAAGGCCTGGCCACGGCCGAGCAGGACCGTGTCGCCCTGAGCAATGGGGAACAGGCCACGCCCGGCCGTGTCGTGCTCAATCTCCATGGCCGCTGGGCGGTGCGAGAAGGCGTCGACATCTCGGCCGGGATCGAGAACCTGCTCGACCAGCCCTGGCGCGACCACCTGGCCGGATACAATCGCAATGCAGGCGGCGATATCGGCCTGGGCGAACGCCTCCCGGGCAATGGCATATCCGCGGGTATACGGATCAGCCTGCGCGGTTAGCATGGGTCGGCGTGCCGGTTTCGCACCGGTGCGCCGGCAATGCGCTTGGGGAGGGGCGAATGAGACTGTTCCGACTGATGAGCCAGGTCCACCTCTGGCTGGGGATCGCGGTGGGCGTGCAGGTCATGCTCTGGCTGATCTCCGGCCTGATCATGGTGCTCTGGCCGATCGAGACCGTGCGCGGCGAACATCTTCGCACCGAAGAGACCGCCGCCGCGATCGACTGGGCCGGCGACGCGCTCGCCCTCGGCGATATCGTGGACGGCCAAGACAGCGAGGTCCTCTCCGCCCGCACCGGCCTGCTGGCCGGACGTCCGGTCTGGCGGCTGGAAACGGCCGACGGGCCGGAAATGGTCGATGCCCGCTCGGGCGCCGGTCTCACACCCATCGACGAGACGCTGGCCCGCGAGATCGCCCTGGCGCGCTATGCCGGTGCCGGTGACCTCACCGAGCAACGCCTCGTGGAAACCCCGCCGCGCGAAGCGGGCCTTTCCGTGCCGGCCTGGCGCTTCGAGTTCGGGCCCGCCGATCCGGCCACGCTCTACATTAACAGCCAGACTGGAGAACTGCGCGCCGTGCGCACCACGCTGTGGCGCGTCTACGATTTCTTCTGGGGCGTGCACATCATGGACTGGTCGACGCGGGAAAACTTCAATTCCTGGTGGATCAAGGTGACCTCGATCGTCGCCATCGCCTTCGGCCTGGCCGGCGTGGTGCTGACCGTCTACCGCATCCGCTGGATGACCCGCCGCCGGCGCAAGCCGGCCTGACGGCCTCAGCCCGCCTCGTCGTCGAACAGGCGCCGCATACGGGCATATTCCATCAGGTCGGCCAGGCTGATCACGCCGGCCAGCCTGTCATCCTCGATGACATAGAGCCGGCCGAGATGGTGGTGCTGCATGCGGGCGAAGGCGCCCGAGGCGCGCTTGTCGGCCTCGATCCGCTCGCCTGATCCGTCGGGAACGGCGATCTGGCCCAGCGTCGTGTGATTGCGGGCCTCGGCGGGAACCGCGCGCGCCTCTTCCACCCCGGCCCCGCCGACCAGGCGGCCCTCGCCGTCCACCACGGGGGCCCAGGCCCTGTGATGGCGCACCAGGACATCGTCGATGAAGTCCGCCACGCTCTGGTCCGCCCGCGCGGCCTCGGGCGGCGAGAGCAGGTCGCCGACGCTGACGCGGGTCAGCGCCTGGCGCATGTCCTGCTCGTTGCGGGCCGAGACGGCCGCGGTACGCAGGAACAGCCCGATCAGCACCCACCACACGCCGCCGATCTGGCCGGCGAAGAGCGCCAGCCCGGCCCCGGACGCGATGAAGACATAGGCGAAGAATTCCCCTGCCCCGCTGGCCCAGACCGTGGCACGGCGCTGATTGCCGGTGAACAGCCACAGGATGGCCCGCAGCACGCGCCCGCCATCGAGCGGAAAGGCCGGGATCATGTTGAACATCGCCAGCAGGAGATTGATGAAGGAGAGATAGCCCAGCACTAGGGCCATCGCGCCGATCGGCGCGCCCTCGGCATCCGGCGCCAGCGCCCCGCCCATCAGTCCGAAGACGCCGGCCAGCAACAGGCTCATCAGCGGCCCGGCCAGCGCCATGACGAGCTCCGACATGGGCGTTTCCGGTTCCGCCTCCAGCTCGGCCGCACCGCCGAACAGGAAGAGCGTGACATGATTGATCGGCAGGCCGAAGGCCCGGCCGACGAAGGTATGGGAGAGCTCGTGGGCGATGATGGAAAAGGTCAGCCCGACCACGCCGACCACCGCCATGGCGACATAGGTCAGCGTCGAGAAGTCCTGCTGGAAGCCGGGAAAGAAGCCGACAGCCAGCGACCAGCCGACCAGCAGCGCCAGGAACAGCCAGGACGGCTCGGCCCGCACCACCACGCCGCCGATCCGGAAGGAAAAGATGTAAGGTCTCATGGCCGGCAACATAGGCGACGCCGCCGGTCCATGGCCAGTGGGCTGCGAACCGTTTGCATGCGCGAAATGCGCGCACATGCCGGACGGCCGGTCAGACCAGCCCCCGGGCCTTCAGCGCGGCGATGCGCGACCGGCCAACGGGAATGCGCTCGCCACTGTCCAGGCTGACGACATAGTCGCGGCCCTCACGGTCGATCCGGGCGATCCGGTCGAGCGCCACCCACCAGGAGCGGTGGATCTGCACACCGCCCGACCCGCGCAGGCGGGCGACGGCGTCACGCATGCGTCCGCGCACGAAAACGCGCCCGGTCTCGGCCGTGACGTCGAGATAATGATCGCAGGCCTGCACGGTGAGAACGCGGCCGGCCGGCCACTGTCCGAAATCGCCGTCGGTCCGGGAGGGGGCGGGCAGAAGACCGGCGATAACCGGCCGCGTCGCGATCAGTCGCACCGCCTCTTCCGCCTCCTCGGCCAGCCGGTCCGGTCCGATGCCGGCCAGCGCCCGCAGGAAGAGGACGAAGCCGCTGACGGTCAGTGCCAACGGTGCCAGGAAGCCGAGAAACGCCCAGAACGGATCGCGGGCCTTGGGCAGGAGCGGCGTCTGCTTCATCGCGTCCAGCTCGAGCGTGATCAGGACGAGCGTTACCAGCGCCGCGCCGGCCGCGGACAGGAGGCGGAATGCAGGATGCCGCGGCAAAAGACGGGCGAGCCCGGTCTCGATCATCACGGTCTGGCCGACGATCAGCCCGCTGACAAGCAGCCACAGCACGAAGCGGTGTCCCGCCCCCAGCGTGTCCGTGTCATAGGCCCCGCCCAGTGTGAACACCATCGCCAGCGTCACCACGCCCGCCAGGTGGGCCGCCGGTGCAGCCCAGCCGGACGCCGCCGGACGGTTCGCGACACTGTACGACATTTGACGTCCCTTCCCTGTCCGCGGCCCCGCCATCGGTCCATCCGGGAGGCCGGGCCGGCACCTGGCCCGCGCCCATCCTAGCCAATCGGCACGAAAGGAAACAAACATGACCGCACCGCGACACACCCTGGCCCTGCCCTTTGTCCAGGCTCTCGCCCTGGCCCTTGTCCTGGCCGCCGCCCTGACCCTGCCCGCCCCGTCCGCCGCCGCCCAGGAGCGGCGCGAGGTGCCCGATTTTGCCGTGTTCGGCGAGGCCGGACCGGCGCGGCTCGCACAGGTCGAGGATTTCGTCGATACCTTCAAGACGGTCTGGTCGGACCAGGACGCGGCGGCCCTCGCTGCCCTGCACACGGCCGATACCGAGTGGATCAATGCCTATGCCCGCATGTTCCGCGGGCGCGACGCGCTGGAAACCTTCCTGCGCGACCGGCTCTTCCCGGAATTCAATCCGGCCGTGTCGGTCGAGGAAACGCTGAACATGCGCACCATCTCGATCCGCTTCATCGGCGAGGACGCCGCCGTGGTGCACATGTACACGGACGGTCATCGTGGCGCCTCGCGCAATGCCGGCGAAGACGCCCGCCGCACGCATCTGCACCTGGTACTGGCCGACACGCCGGAGGGCTGGCGCATCGCGCATACCGCGATCATGGATGCGCGATAGCAAAAACTGGTGCGGGCGGCCGGACTTGAACCGGCATGACCTTGCGGCCGACAGATTTTAAGTCTGCTGCGTCTACCAATTCCGCCACGCCCGCAGGAGTAGAGCGGGCGCGATCCTACACGGGTTCGCGGGGCAGGCCAGAGGGGGGATCATCCCGCTGGCCTGCCCTGCGGACTAGTCCTTCAGGCTGACATTCTCGTCGATCCGGCGGGCCCGGTCGACCAGGTCGAGAAATTCCGCGCGATAGCCGAATTCGTCCTCTCCGAGCGCACCGGCGGCATCCTCGGCCACGGCCTCCCAGCCATAGCCGTCCTGCAGGTAGGGATCGCCGCGCAGCAGTTGGGCGAAACCGGCGACGGCGACGGAGAAGCGGACCTCGCTGTCGGCCTCTTCGAAGGCGCCGACCGCGTCATCCCCGGTGACCGTACGCTCCATCAGCACGCTATCATCCTCGCCGGGATGCTTGTAGCGCAGGCGCAGGAGGCCGTATTCGCCGTCCAGATCCGCATCGGGCGCAGCCCCGCCGCCATAGCGCAGCGGGTCCATCAGCACGCCCTGCGACCCCGGCGCGGCGATCTCGTAGATGGCGGTGACGGAATGGCCCGAGCCGACCTCGCCGGCATCGACGGCGTCATTGTTGAAATCGGCGCGGTCGAGGAGGCGCGTCTCGTAGCCGATCAGCCGGTATTCCGCGACGCGGGCCGGGTTGAACTCGACCTGGATCTTCACGTCATTGGCGATCGGGAAGAGCGATGAGAAGCTTTCCTCGACCAGCATGCGGCGCGCCTCGCGGCGGCTGTCGATATAGCCCGCCGTGCCGTTCCCCGCCTGGGCGATCATCTGCATCATGCGGTCGTTGTAATTGCCGCGGCCGAAGCCCATCACGGAGAGGTAGATGCCGCTGTCGCGCTGGCGGGCGACATAGTCTTCCAGGCTTTCGTCCCGCGTGACGCCGACATTGAAATCGCCGTCGGTGAGCAGCATGACGCGGTTCACGGCGTCTTCGTCGAAATTCTCCCGCGCCAGGGAATAGGCCAGTTCCAGCCCGGCCCCGCCGGCCGTCGAACCGCCGGCATGCAGCCGGTCCAGCGCCTCGTGGATGCGGCGTTCGTTACGCGCCTCGGTCGGCTCCAGCACGGCACCGGCGGCCCCGGCATAGACGACCAGCGACACCGTGTCCTCGTCCTCCAGCTCGTCGACCAGCATGTGCAGGGCCTGCACGGCCAGGGGGAGCTTGTCGGGCGAATTCATCGAGCCGGACACGTCGACCAGGAAGACCAGATTCGCGCGCGGCCGCTCGTCCGGCACGATCTCGAAGCCCTGGATGCCGACATGCATCAGCTGGGTGTTCGCGTTCCAGGGATTGGGCGTCACCGTGACATGGGTGGCAAACGGCTCGTCCGGTCCCGGCGGCAGGGCGTAGTCGTAGTCGAAATAATTGATCATCTCCTCGATGCGCACGGCATCGGAGGGCGGCAGTTCGCGGCTGTCGATCAGATAGTCGCGCACCACGCCATAGCTGGCCGTGTCGACATCGATGGAGAAGGTGGAGACGGGCTCCTCGGCCGTGGAGACGACCGGATTGGCGTCGCTGTCGTCATAGCGCTCGCGGTCTTCCGCTTCCGGCTGCGGCCAGGGCGCCGGCCTGATCGTGGGGCTGGGCTGGCCGGAAAAACGGGCACCGCTGGCCATGGCCATGTCCGCCACCATGCCCGGCGGAGGCGGCGGCGGCGGAGGCGATGGCGGAACCGGGCGGTTCTCGCGAACCTCTTCCGCAGCACCATCGTTTTCGGTGGTGGTTGTGGCCGTGCAGCCGGCCATGGCGATGCCGAATACGCTCGCCAGCAAAATCGCGCGTTTCATGGACGCTCTCCCCTTCCCGTCAAATCCCTCGCCGCAAGCTGGACCACGCCAGTTGGCGCAACCGCAAGACGAAATCGGGGCCATTTGGGGGCAAGCTACCTGGTGATTGGTCGACCAGCGTCTTGCCAGTCGGTCATTGCTGCCAGCAGTTCCGAAGTAGGGTAGTCTTGGATATCAGCGTCAGAGAAGCCACGTTCCAATTGAAATTCATAGTGCCATTCCTGAAAACCAATGTAGGCACCGATGATTTTCGCAGCCCCCTCTTTGGGGGCGCCAGCCTCCGCAACCAGCCAGTTTCTTACCTGACGGATGGCTTGTTCATAATCGTCGCCATGCTCTTTGATGTCACAACCGGCGATGTCCGACAAAGTTTTCTGGAAGCGATAGCGTTCGGTCTCCAAAATCAATATTTTCTTTTGAGAAAGAACACCATCTCCATATCGGCGAGCACCGTAGTCCACTCCTAGCTCAAAAGGCATATTGAGGCGAAAAAGCTCGCCGCCGGCGGATGCTTGGCAACGGCTGAGATCATGAATTGAAAATCTTGAACTGAGTATCAGGTTCGCGATCTTTTCTAATCGAACCTCACCCGAATCCACGCTTTCCGATGCAATTCTCGGACGGTATCCCAAGTAAAATATACAAAACAGAATGCCCTGCATGATCGCAGAATATTCTTTATCAAATGGGCAGTTAACAAAAACTGATTTCTGAAATTCGGCACTGCCCAATCGACCTATCCCTTCGGAGGATAGGGGTCGTTGCCATAGGAATTCCGGTCACGAATACGCCCATCTTTCCCGTGAATATACAGTTCGGTCTTTTGTTTTTCTGCAATTTTACGCGCAGCCTCTATGGCCTCGCTTTGAGTATCGAACACGCGAGTGGCTTTTGAGGCTCCAGCTTTCCGTACTGCCCAGCTTCCGCCACTAGGGACCACATGCTGGCCAATTCTTGAGTGTTTCGATGCCATAGACCGTGCTCTTGTGCGCTGACCCTCAACCAGAACATATACTGAACATCGAAGAATTGAAAGCCCCTAATCCTCCGGATCGATACGCGGCTCGTAGCCCAACTCCTGTACAAGGTCGGCGATGGCGTCGATGACGCGGGCGAGGACGCGCCTGTCGGTGGAGCGGGCCACCAGGTGCGTGCCGCGGCGGACCTCGCCTTCCTTCACCTCGATGAAATAGGGGTAGGAGCCGATGGAGACATTGGGATTCTCCTCCTGCAGCTCGCCGAGTTTCTCCGCGATCTCGCCCTCGCGCAGATTGTCGGCCTTCACGGACCGGGAAAGCGTCACCACACCGCCCTCCAGACGGTGGGCGATATCCTCCAGCATGCCGCGGCAGATCGCCGGCACGCCGGCCATGGTGAAGACATTGCCGGTCTGGAAGCCCGGCGCGCCGGTCACCGGATTCTTGATCAGGGACGCCCCTTCCGGCACCCGCGCCATGCGCTTGCGGCTCTCGGTGACGGGCGTCTTGGTCTTGGAATACCATTCCTCGATGATCGCCAGCGCATCCGCGCGCACGTCGATGGACATGCCGAAGGCCTTCGCGATGGCATCGGCGGTGATGTCGTCATGGGTCGGGCCGATCCCGCCCGTGGTGAAGACGTAGTCGGCCTTCTCGCGCAGCGCGTTCACGGCGCCGACGATCTCGTCCTGGATGTCGGGCACGGTGCGCGCCTCGATCACATTGATCCCCAGCGGCGAAAGGAATTGGGCGATCTGCTGGAGGTTCCTGTCCTGGGTCCGGCCGGACAGCACCTCGTCGCCGATCAGGAGCACCGCCGCCGTGACGCGTTTCGTATCCGCCATGTGATTCCATCCTTCATCGTGCCGCTCGTCGGGGTATATGAGGCAGACGCCAGGAAGTCCAAGCCATGAAGTTTCCCGCCCCGCTCATCCCCGGCCGTCTGGTCAAGCGCTACAAGCGTTTCTTCGCCGATGTCGTGCTCGACGACGGCACGGAAGTGACCGCGCACTGCGCCAATACCGGCGCCATGACGGGCATCAAGGAGCCCGGCCTGAAGGTCTGGCTGTCGCAATCGGACAATCCCAAGCGCAAGCTGAGATACACCTGGGAGCTGGTGGAGGCGGAGGGCACGATCATCGGCGCCCTGCCCAATGCGGCCAATGCCCTGGCCGAGGAAGCCGTCCATGCCGGCACGATCGCCGAACTGGCCGGTCACGACAGCCTGCGCCGCGAGGTCAAATACGGCGAGAATTCCCGCATCGACCTTTTGCTGGAAAGCGCGGGTCAGCCGCCCTGCTGGGTGGAGGTGAAGAATGTCCACTGGCAGCGCGGCACCGGCATTGCGGAGTTTCCCGACGGGGTGACCAGCCGCGGCGCCAAGCATCTCGGCGAGCTGTCCACCCGCGTTGAGGCCGGCGACCGGGCGGTGCAGCTTTTCATCGTCCAGCGCAGCGACTGCCACACCCTGCGGCCGGCCGAGGACATCGATCCGGTCTACGCCCAGGCCCTGCGCGATGCGGCGGCAACAGGCGTTGAAGTGCTCGCCTATGCCTGCCACGTATCGACCGACGGCATCACCGTCACCGACCCCATAAGCGTGGAGCTGGAGGCATGAGCGAGACCGGCTGGGATCTGCCCGATCCCTATATCCACCGCATCACCGTGTCCGAGGACGACATGGACGCCTTCGGCCACGCCAATAATGCCCGCTATCTGGAATGGGCGGACGCGGCGGCATGGACCCACTGGTGGTCGAAGGGCTATTCCATGGATGCCTGCCAGACCGAGGATCGCGGCATCGCCATCATCCGCACCGAGGCCGACTATCTGGGCCATGTGCATGTCGGCGACGAACTGGACTGCGCCGTGTGGATCACCCAGTCGGACGGCCGCCTGCGGGCGGAGCGGCGCTACCAGTTCAAGCGCGCCGGCGACGGCAAGACCGTGTTCCGCGCCCTGACCAAGGTCGTGTGCTTCCAGCTCTCCACCGGCCGCCCGGCACGCATGACGCGGATTTTCCGGGAACACTATTCGGTTCTGCCCTCCGTCGCGGCCGCCCTGGCCGGGGCGGACTGACGCGCCGTAGTGCCGCCGGCCGTTGTACCCATGGCCGCCGGGCCTATAGTCGGGCATCACGATCAAGCTTCATGGGGGAAGCCAAGATGAAATACCTGGTTCCGGCGCTGGCCGGCCTGGCTCTGGTGGCGTGCGATGCCGGGACCGGCACCGACACCGGCATCGACGGCAGCGAAAGCGCCGAATTCACGCCGGACGTTTCCGCGCAGAATATCGAGGCGCATATCCGCTTCCTGGCGTCCGACTACATGGCCGGACGCGATGCCGGCTCTGACGGCTACGAGATCGCCGCGAACTATGTCGCCTCGCAGATGCGTCTGCTGGGTCTGGAACCGGCCGGCGACGGCGAGAGCTATTTCGCCGACGTGCCCATGCAGGACATCACGGCCGATGCGGACTACAACCGTTTCAGCCTGAACGGCACCGACTACGGCCAGGGCGAAGGCGTGGCCATCTGGCCCAATCCGAGCGTTCTGGAAGCCGAGATCACCGGCGAGCTGGTCTTCGTCGGACACGGCGTGTCCGCGGCCAATCGCGGTCATGACGACTATGCCGACCTGGATGTGACGGGCAAGATCGTGGTCGTCGCCCAGGGTGTGCCGGACGCGGTCTTCGAAGGCCTCAGCGAGGAACGCGCCCACCACAACTCCTCCACCACCAAGCGCAATGTCGCCGCCGAGCACGGCGCGATCGGCATGATCACGCTGACCGACTGGAGCGACGAACAGGCGCAGGAATATGCGGACGGCTATGCCGGACACCCCACGGTCCGCCTGACGAGCGCGACCGGCCCGTCCGGCTATGACGACATCCAGGTCTCCGCCAGCGTCGGCAGCGCGCTGGGCGCCGAACTCTTCGAGGGCGCGGAAATGAGCCTGGAGGAGGTCGAGGCGGCGATGTCGGCCGAGGCGCCGGACTATCCGCGTTTCGCGCTGCCGCACACGGTGACGATGCGCCAGCGCACCATCTCCGAACCCTTCACCGATCCCAATGTGGTCGGCATGATCCGCGGCACCGATCCGGAGCTGGCCGACGAGATCGTCGTGCTGACCGCCCACCTCGACCATATCGGCCAGGTGGACGACGACATGCGCGCCGGCGGGGCCTGCCGCTCCTCCGACGAGGAAGACGCGATCTGCAACGGCGCCGTGGACAATGCGTCCGGCGTGTCGATCATGCTGGAAACCGCGCGGACCTTCCTGGCCGAGGGCGCACCGCGCCGCTCGGTCCTCTTCGTCGCCCTGGCGGCGGAGGAGAAGGGCCTGCTGGGCTCTGAGCATTTCGCCCGCAATCCCACCGTCCCGGCCGAACAGATCGTCGCCAACGTCAATCTGGACATGCCGGTCATCGTCTACGACTTCGCCGACGTGGTGGCCTTCGGGTCCGACCACTCCAATCTCGGCCCGATCGCGCAGCGTGCTGCGGCGCGCCTGGGCATCGAGGTCAGCCCCGACCCGCTGCCGGAACAGTCCCTCTTCGTGCGCTCCGACCACTACAACTTCGTGCGCGAGGGCGTGCCGGCGCTGTTCCTGATGACGGGCTTTTCCTCGCCGGATCCGCGCTGGGACGAGGGCGAAGGCTTCATGGGCTTCCTCAACACGCACTACCATCGCCAGACCGACCAGCTGGACGGCGAGCTGGAAGTGCTCTTCGACCAGGGCGCCAAATTCGCCAATATCAACTACATCATCGCCCGCGAGATCGCCGACAGCGACGAGCGGCCGGAATGGAATGAAGACAGCTTCTTCGGCAACCTCTTCGCCGGCGACGGCGAATAGGCCCGATCGGGGCACATAAGAAAATGCAGGCGCGCGCCGTTCCAAACGGCGCGCGCTTTTGTATATAAGGACCAGATGGAGGATCGCTGATTTGACGACGGCCTACGAGATTGTCACCGACGAGGACGCCGCCGCCGCCCCGCGCGACGGCAAGATCAAGCTGCATGGACCGGAAGGTTTCGCCGGCATGCGCAAGGCCGGACGGCTGGCCGCGGAAATCCTCGACATGCTGACGCAGGAGGTCGCGCCGGGCGTGACCACCGCGCATCTCGACAAGCTGGCGCGCGAATACGCCTTCGACCACGGCTCCACCCCGGCGACCCTGTTCTACCGGGGCTACCGCCACTCGCTGTGCACCTCGCTCAACCATGTGGTCTGCCACGGCATTCCCGGGCCGAAGCCGCTGAAGAATGGCGACATCCTCAATATCGACGTCACCGTGGTGGTCGATGGCTGGCACGGCGACACGAGCCGCATGTATGTCGCCGGCGAGCCCAAGCGGAAGGCGGAAATCCTCATCGACACGACCTACGAGGCGATGATGGCCGGCATCCATGCGGTAAAGCCGGGCGTCACGCTGGGCACGATCGGCGCCATCATCCAGGAATACGCCGAGACCCGCCGCTGTTCGGTGGTGCGCGATTTCTGCGGCCACGGGCTGGGCCAGAACTTCCACGACAGTCCCAACGTGCTGCATTTCGGCGAGCACGGCGAAGGGCCGGAACTCAAGCCGGGCATGTTCTTCACCATCGAGCCCATGCTCAATCTGGGCCGTCCGGACGTGAAAATCCTCTCCGACGGCTGGACCGCCGTGACGCGCGACAAGTCGCTCTCGGCCCAGTTCGAGCATTCCGTCGGCGTCACCGAGGACGGGGTGGAGATCTTCACCACCTCGCCCAAGGGCCTGCACAAGCCCCCCTATTCCGCCTGACCCATGGCCGAGCTCGCGCATCATACGGGCCATCGTGACCGGCTGCGCGAAAAACTAACCTCAGCGGGTTCCCTTGCGCTTCACGATTATGAATTGCTGGAGCTCTACCTCTTCCGCTGCATCCCCCGGCGCGACGTCAAACCCATCGCGAAGGACCTGATCGCCCGCTTCGGCGATCTGGGCGGCGTGGCCTCGGCCTCCATCGACCAGCTCGTGACGGTGAAGGGCGTGTCGGAAAAGACCGCCGCGGAACTCAAACTCATCAAGGCGCTCGCCGAACGGCTGGCCCGCGAACAGGTGATCGGCCGGCCGGCCATCGCCTCATGGTCGGCGCTCATCACCTATTGCCGCACCGCGATGCAGCACGCCACGACCGAACAGTTCCGCGTGCTCTTCCTGGACCGCAAGAACCGGCTCATCGCCGACGAGGTGCTGGGCGAAGGCACGATCGATCACGCCCCGGTCTATCCGCGCGAAGTGGTCAAGCGCGCCCTCGCCCACGAAGCCACCGCCCTCATCCTGGTGCACAATCACCCCTCAGGCGACGCCACGCCCAGCCAGGCCGATATCGAGATGACGCGCACCCTGGCGGAGATCTGCCAGCCCTTCGACATCGTGCTGCACGATCATCTGGTGATCGGCCGGGAAAACACGGCCAGCTTCAAGACGCTGGGCCTGATGTAGGCGCAGGCCCGGGACATGTTCCCGGGAGCCGGACCGGCTAGCGCGCCAGCGCGCGGTCGATCTTCCCGAGCAGGGCCTCGCGCTCGCCCGCCTTGAGGAAGGCGGCCGGGATGCGCATCAGGTAGAGACCGAAAGGGCTGTCGCGGCGCAGCATCTTGCGGTCGGCCTCCGCCGCGATGAAGCGGCGGATCTCCGCCATCATCGCCTCGTCCCGGGCCCACAGCGTCCCGCCCCGGTGCTCGACGCGGAACCAGGCCTCCGCCGGCCAGTCCAGGTGATGCGTGCCGTTGTGACCGCATCGTGTGCAGCTCGCATGGCCGCGCCAGCTGTCCCGCTCGACCGTGCCGTCAGCGAGGAGCAGGTTCATCGGCAGCGCGGCACCCAGCGTGTCGAAGCGGGCCCGCTCCCCGCAGGCGGGGCAGGCGATGGCCATCCGGCCGGAGACAAGCGCCTTGTCGTAAATCGTGCTCATGCCGCCAGACTAGCCCGACACAGCGCCCGGCCGGAACCCCGCTGCCTCCCGCGCGTAGCTCTGCTAAGACATTGTCACGGAAGACCAACCCCACAGGACCCTCATGCACAATCGCGCCTTCTACTTCACCCATCTGGAATGCTCCGAGACCGGCAAGCGCTACGGGATCGACGAACCGCACAATCTCTCCGATGCCGGCAAGCCACTGCTGGCGCGCTACGACCTGGAGAAGATGAAGGGCGAGATCGACCGCGGGGCGATCTGGGCGCGCAATACCGGTTTCTGGAAATGGCGCGAGCTCCTGCCGGTCCACGACAACGACCATATCTGCCGCCTGGGCGAAACCGACACGCCGCTGATCGACGTGCCCGCCACGGCGAAGGCCTCCGGCGCGACCGGCAAGGTCTGGGTGAAGGATGAAGGCCGCCTGCCCACCGGCTCGTTCAAGGCCCGCGGCCTCGCCCTCGCCGTGGCGATGGCCCATTCCTTCGGCATCAAGCGCCTGGCCATGCCCACGAATGGCAATGCCGGCGCGGCGATGTCGGCCTATGCCAGCCGGATGGGCATGGAAAGCTACTGTTTCGCCCCGGAGGACACGCCGCAGATCAATCTCGACGAAATGGCGCTGCAGGGCGCCAAGGTCTTCAAGGTGAACGGCTATATCCACCATTGCGGCGCCCTCGTCGCCGAGGGCAAGGAGAAGATGGGCTGGTTCGACGTCTCCACCCTCAAGGAACCCTACCGGATCGAGGGCAAGAAGACGATGGGCCTGGAGCTGGCCGCCCAGATGGGCTGGAAACTGCCCGACGCGATCTTCTATCCCACCGGCGGCGGCACCGGCCTGATCGGCATGTGGAAGGCCTTCGACGAGATGGAAAAACTCGGCTGGATCGGCCCCGAACGCCCGAAAATGTTCGCCGTCCAGGCCGAGGGCTGCGCCCCCATCGTCAAAGCCTGGGAGGCCGGCGAACGCCATGCCGAGGAATGGGAGGACGCGCAGACCGCCGCCATGGGCATCCGCGTGCCCAAGGCGATCGGCGACTTCCTGATCCTGGACGCGGTCCGCGAGAGCGAGGGCGCGGCCCTGGCGGTGTCCGAAGAGGCGATCGAAACCGCCCGCACCCGCTGTGCCCGCAAGGACGGCCTCCTGCTCTGCCCCGAAGGCGCCGCGACGCTGGCGGCCATGGAAAAGGCCATGGGCGACGGGCTGGTGGCGCGGGATGCCGAATGCGTGCTGTTCAATTGCGGCTCGGGGCTGAAATACAAGATGCCGGACGGCGCCGTGGCGCTGGACCGGCACAGCGAGGTGGATTGGCGGG
>Ga0207716_100317_pt1 | contig 23462 bp, 21 predicted proteins | sample TtaePargueraPR_FD_187739 | JGI IMG/M metagenome (GOLD analysis project Ga0207716, IMG submission 187739) | Aerobic enrichment media microbial communities from Bioluminiscent Bay, La Parguera, Puerto Rico - Tt and P2 (5) (SPAdes) | ecosystem: Environmental > Aquatic > Marine > Unclassified ... | reverse complement strand
CCACCTGGCCGGCCGAGCGGGCCCGCGAGACCGGGCTGGTCGGCACGGTGACGACGCCGGACGCGCTGATGGACACGGCCCGCGAGGCCGCAAAGACCCTCGCCACGAAGGCCCCGGAAGCCCTCGCCCAGGCCAAGGCGCTGATGCGCCGCAACCCGGACCCGCTGGAAGACCGGATCAACCTGGAGGGCCGGCAGTTCGCCGAACGCCTGCGTTCGCCGGAATTCGCCGAGGCTGCGGCCGCCTTCATGGAGCGGCGTGCACCGGACTTCGACAAGCTGGGCTGACCTCTGCCGAAAATCTGGCGCAAACCCTGAAAATGCCTTAGCTTTCGGCGCCAGAACCAAGGGCAAGGGGACATCATGGCCAAGCGCCTCATCCTGATCATCGCGGCACTGATCGTCGCGGGCGGCCTCCTGGCCCTCAACCTGTCGCCGCTGGGCCGCAGCTACCTGCCCGCGGGCACCGGGCTGGTCGCCAAGCAGGTCTGCTCGCTCACCTTCGTGTCCGGCCTGGACACGGACCGGGCCAAGTCGATCTATGTCGACCCGCTGCTCGGCCCCGCGGTGAACCTCGTCACCTACGACCTGGACAGTGAAGCCCGCGAAGTCCGCTCCGGTGTGCTGGGCCTGTTCTGGCGCCAGCGCGCGGTCTACCGCGAGGGGCTGGGCTGCACGCTGGTGCATGGACGCGGCCATTTCGACGAGGACCTCGCCCTGCCGCCCCGGGCCGCGTTCGACCCGCTGCCGCTGGACACTGCCCACCGGGACACGCATTTCAACACCGCCGCCCTGACCGCCGCGGTCGACGGCGCCTTCGGCGATCCGCAGACGGATCCGCGCAACACGCTCGGCGTGGCCGTGCTGCACGAGGGCCGCCTGGTCGCCGAACGCTATGCGCCGGGCGCCAGCCGGGAAACGCGCTTTCACGGCTGGTCGATGACCAAGAGCGCGATGGCCACCCTGGCCGGCGTGCTGCAACAGGACGGGCTGATCGATGTGGAGGCGGAAGGCCAGGCCCCCGCCCTCGCCGCCGTCGACGACAGCCTTACCGACATCACGATCGAGGACATGCTGCGCATGGCCGGCGGCCTGGCCATCGCGGAACGCAATGATGGCTGGGACCCGAATTCGCGCATGCTGATGACGCAGTCCGACATGGCGCGTTTCGCCGCCACGCGGGAACGCCTGCACGGGCCGGGCGAGCACTGGCAATACATGAGCGGCAACACGATCCTGGCGACGCACGCCATGCAGCAGCGCCTGGGCGACACGCTGAGCGAACAGGTGGCCGGCCTGCGCGCGCGCCTGTTCGAGCCGCTGGGCATTCATTCCGCCATCCTGGAACCGGACGAGAGCGGCACTTTCCAGGGCTCTTCCTATCTCTATGCCACGGCCCACGACTGGGCGCGGCTGGGCCGGCTCTACGCCGAAGACGGCATGGTGGACGGCGAACGCCTGCTTCCGGAGGGCTGGGTCGATCTGGTGCGCGCGCCGACCGAGGGCTCGAACGGCGCCTACGGCATGGGGTTCTGGCTGCCCGAAGACCATGAAAACCTGCCCGATGGCACTTTCATGATGCGCGGCTTCCAGTCCCAGCTCGGCTATATCATGCCCGACCAGGACCTCGTTATCGTGCGCTTCGGGGCCACCAACAGCGTCTCGCCGGGCACGAGCGAGCTGGCCGCCGGCGTCGCCGCCGCCCTGAGGGACAGGCCCGCTCCGCACGCCGGCGAAACGGACTGAGCCACCGGTTTCAGGCCGCGACCAGGGGCGGCGTGGCCGCCAGTGTGGCGCTGCGCAGGCACTGGCTCACCAGGCGGCGCACCTGAAGCGCATCGGCACGGCCGTCGCGTACGGCCGCCACGCCCGCAGCATCGCGCAGGCCCCGGCTGCCATCGGAGACGGACCAGGTCCTGTGCTCGCGCCGGGTGATCGGCAGGAATTCCAGGCTGCGCAACTCGGCGATCCGGGGGTCCTCGGCAATGGTCTGGAAAAAGCGGCGCAAGTGGTCGCGGTCGGCCTCCAGGACATCGAGGAAATGCCCGTCGATCCACACCAGCCCACCGGTCATTTCGCGCTCCACGCTGGCCTTCATGTGTGCGGACAGAAGGATGCCGAGCTCGCCGTTCAGCGCGCCCGGCGCGAGGTCGACCCGGGCACGGGCAACGAGAACCATTCTGTGGAGCATGTGCGGTGACCTTCGAGGGGATCGGGACAGTTCGATCTACCAACCCCGTCTGAAGCAAGGCTCAAGAATTCTCCGAAAATTCGCGTCGAACTCGACTCAAATACGGCCGATCCGCCCGCCATCCTGCGCCTGCGACGCAGCGCGCGCTGGACTTTCCTTCGTGAAGTTGCAGTTTCGGGGTCACGACACGACCGGAGCCCGATCCGCATGGCCTACAAATCCCTTCGCGACTTCATCGACCAGCTGGAAGCCGAGGGCGATCTCGTGCGCATCTCCACGCCGGTCTCCACCGATCGCGAAATGACCGAGATCCACCGCCGCACGCTTCAGGCCGGCGGCCCGGCCCTGCTGTTCGAGAATGTCGTCGACGAAAACGGCGAGCCCAGCGAGATGCCCTGCCTGGTCAACCTGTTCGGCACGGTGAAACGGGTCGCCCAGGCGGTCACGCTGGGCGGCGAGGCGCGCACCACCGGCGAGGAATTGCGCGAGGTCGGCGAGCTGCTCGCCTTCCTGCGCCAGCCGGAACCGCCGCGCGGCGTCAAGGACGCGCTGGAGATGCTGCCGCTGGCCAAGACCGTCATGTCGATGCGGCCGAAGACCGTGAAAAAGGCCCCCTGCCAGGAGGTGGTGCTGACCGGCGACGACATCGATCTGGACCGCCTGCCCATCCAGACCTGCTGGCCGGGCGAGCCTGCGCCGCTGATCACCTGGCCGCTCGTCGTGACGAAAGGCCCGGGTACGGATCGCACGGACGATTTCAATCTCGGCATCTACCGCATGCAGAAGCTGGGGAAGAACCGCACCCTGATGCGCTGGCTGAAACATCGCGGCGGCGCCCAGCACTATCGGCGCTGGAAGAAGGAACGTCCCGAGCCCCTGCCCGCCGCCGCGGTCCTGGGCGCCGATCCCGGCACCATCCTGGCCGCCGTGACGCCCGTGCCGGACACGCTGTCGGAATACCAGTTCGCCGGCATATTGCGCGGCCAGAAGGCCGAGCTGGTGGACTGCAAGACCGTGCCGCTGAAAGTGCCCGCCGAGGCCGAGATCGTGCTGGAAGGCCATGTCCTGCTCGACGAGTACGGCCCGGAAGGCCCCTATGGCGACCACACGGGCTATTACAATTCCGTCGAGACCTTCCCGGTCTTCCAGATCTCCGCCATCACCATGCGGCAAAAGCCGATCTACCTGACCACCTATACCGGCCGGCCGCCGGACGAGCCCTCCGTGCTGGGCGAGGCCCTCAACGAGGTCTTCATCCCGCTGATCCAGCAGCAATTCCCGGAAATCGCCGACTTCTGGCTGCCGCCGGAAGGCTGTTCCTACCGCATCGCCGTGATCTCGATGAAGAAGGCCTATGCCGGCCATGCCAAGCGCGTGATGATGGGCGCCTGGTCCTATCTCAGACAGTTCATGTACACCAAGTGGATCATCGTCGTGGACGACGATATCGACGCGCGCGACTGGAAGGATGTGATGTGGGCGGTCTCCACCCGCATGGACCCGGCCCGCGACATCGTCACCGTCGAGAACACGCCGATCGACTATCTCGACTTCGCCTCCCCCGTCTCCGGCCTGGGCTCGAAGATCGGCCTGGACGCCACCAACAAGATGGACGGCGAGACCAATCGTGAATGGGGCGAAAAGCTCGACATGGACGAGGAAACCAAGGCGAAGGTGGATGCGATGTGGAGCGAGCTGGGGATCGGCTGAACGCCGCCACATTCTCGTCACATCGGCTTCCCAGCGTCCGGCGCGTTTTTCGAAGCAAGGGAGAGACACCCATGCATCGCCTGACGATTCTCGCCGCATCGCTGGCCTTCACCGCGCCGGCTCTCGCGCAGGAAAGCGAGCGCTCCGCCCCGCCGGAGACCGAACTGTCCCGGCCGGACATGAGCATCGACCGACCGGATGCCCGGCCGCTCGCGCGCCAGTCCATGCCCCGGCCGGACCCGGCGGAGCCGGACTTCAACCTGCGCGACAGCGCGCTCGGTCAGGGCGAGACGGAATGCACCGAAGACGTCAGCCCCTCCGACGACGCGGATGCCCCCAACTTCACCCTGCGCACCCGCTGCCCCGAAGACGGGCTGACCGCCGACGACGGCCCCGAGCGCTGAGCGGGTCCGGCATTCCAGCCCCCACCCACCGTCATCCCAGCGAAAGCCGGGCCCCGGATCGGGAGCGTGATAGGGCAGAACAACTCACTTCCCCACCCTGCCGTCATCCCCCGGCTTGTCCGGGGGACCTCGTCCATCCTGCTGGCGGGCGTCACGCGCCTGTTGTCACAGCGACAGCGCCACGCGGTGAGCTGAGGTCCCCCGGACAAGCCGGAGGATGACGGTGTTTGAGGGGGCAAGGAGGAAGCTAGTCCCCCCGTGGAGGGCTTTTCAGTGTCTCGAGCCCGCCACAAGACCGGGGGAATGGGGAGAGCGGAATTTCAGGTCTGGCCGGTCTTGATGCGCACGTCGGCGGGCGGCGCCCGGTAGGTTTCGAAGGCGGCCAGGAGGGTGTCGATCTGGTCGGCGATGACGAGCGAGCGGCGATGCGCATCGTCGAGGAAACGCTCGCCATTCATCCTGTCCAGGAAGGCGACGAGATCGTCGTAATAGCCGTCGACATTGAGCAGGCCGACCGGATGGGTGTGGTGGCCCAGCTGGGCCCAGGTCCACACCTCGAACAATTCCTCCATCGTGCCGATACCGCCGGGCAGGGCGACGAAGGCCTCGGAGAGCTGCACCATCAGCGCCTTGCGGGCGTGCATGGACCGCACGACATGAAGGTCGGTGAGTTCGAGATGGGCGATTTCCTTGAGGGCGAGAAATTCGGGGATCACGCCCTGCACGCGGCCGCCCGCGGACAGCGCCGCATCGGCCAGCTCGCCCATCAGTCCGACACGGCCGCCGCCATAGACGATCTCGATGCCGCGTCCGGCCAACGCCGCGCCGACGCTGCGGGCCGTCGCCACAAAGGCCGGGTTCTGCCCGGAATTCGAGCCGCAATAGACACAAACAGATTTCATCGCCAACCTGTGGGACACTGGAAATGGCGGTCGTTCCGGAACCGCCGATGGAGCCGCATTTCTTGAGACTTTGCGCTGTCTTACTGGCCCTTTGGCTGATCGGCAATCCCGCTGCCGGCGCGCAGACACCGCCGGAGGCCGGCATTCCCGTGCCCACCGAGATGTGCCTGGGCTATTTCTTCGTTCCCGTCACCCTGCGGGCCCGCGACGACGCGCCGGACCGGGACCGGACGCTCTGGTTCGTCTACGACACCGGCGCCTCGACCACCTATGTCGATGCGGACAGTCTGGAACGCGTCTCCGGCCGCCGCATCGACGAGGGCGACCGGGTGCGGATCACCGACGCCACGGCCGGCCGCGTCACCTATCACACCCTGCCCGCCCGGGTCGGCGATCTCGATCACCTTTCGATCACGCTGGGCCGCGAGATCGACGGGATTCTCGCCCATGACGCCTTCGGCGATTCCCTGGTCGTACTGGACTATGCGGCCGGACAGATTCGCCTGGGCGAAGGCCGTCTGCCCCCGCCCGACGGCCGGACCGTGTTCGATGCCGCCGGCGCCGACGAGCGGCCCTGGCTACGCGTGGAGTTTCCCGGCGGCGCCCGCCGCATGCTGATCGACAGCGGTGCGGGGCTGACGGCGCTGGCCGTCAACGCGCTCGACGGCGAGCCGACGCTGGCACCGCCCCGGCCGACCGGCGCGGCGGTGCGGTTCCGCCATGTCGAGCAGCGCCTGGGCGCCCGGCTCGACGGCGAAGCGCGGATCGGTGCCTACCGGCTGGACGGGCCCATACTGGAAACGACGCCCGGTTCGCAGATCATCGGCGGGCTGGTCATGCGCCATTTCGTCTGGACCTTCGACACGGCGCAGGCGCGCGTGCGGATCGAGCCTGCCACGGACACGCAACCGGTCCGCTTCGAACCCCTGACGGGACACGGAATGGTGCTCAGCCCCGAGGCGGACGGCATGCGCGTCGCCGCGATCCTTGCCGACAGCCCGGCTGCGGGCGCGGACATACGGCGCGGCGACCTGGTGACCCATTTCGACGGATTGCCGCTGCGCGAGCGCGGCTGTGCGCCCCGGCGGACGGATGTCGTGACGGTCACCCTGTTGCGCGACGGTGCGGCGCACGATGTGCGGATCGACCTTTTCGCGCTGGTCGACTAGCCGGTCTCGCCCAGTATCCGGCTGCGCACATCGGCATTCCAGCCAACGGTCACGCCCTCGGAGCGCTCGATCACGGGCCGCTTGATCAGGGTCGGATGGGAAATCAGCAGGCCGGCCGGATCGTCCTCGGCAATCAGCTTGTCCTCGGCGGAAAGGTTCCGCCAGGTCGTGGAGCGCGTGTTGATCAGGCCCCCGGCGCCCACCGCATCGATCCAGGCCGGGACCTTGCGCACCCGGTCGGCCTCGTCGCGGATATCGACGAAACGGTGGTCGCAGCCCGCTTTCTCCAGGTCCTTCAGCGCCTTGCGACAGGTATCGCAATTCTTCAGACCGTAGACAGTAAGCGGCATGATTTCCCCCTGCTGGTGAATTCGCGGATTCGAACTCGCCAAATACGTGTGATGCACTACTAGACCGGCATCGCTTTTGACAGAAGCACCCGCAGCAGGCGAGCCATGCTGTCAGACCTGCATAAATTTATTCGGCTGCGGTCTCGCCTTCGCGCTCGGTACGCATTTCGGCCGCGCGCGTCTCGACCATCTCGACGATGTGCTCGATCATCTCCTCGTTGGAGACATTGTGGTCGGGCCGGCCGGAGACATACATCTTGCCGCGCCCCGCACCGCCGCCGGTGAAGCCCAGATCGGTCATCAACGCCTCGCCGGGCCCGTTGACCACACAGCCGATGATGGACAGCGAGATCGGTTCGGAGATGTGGGCGAGCCGGTCTTCCAGCGCTTCCACCGTCTTGATCACGTCGAAGCCCTGACGGGCACAGGACGGGCAGGCGATGATGTTCACGCCGCGCGTGCGCAGCCCCAGCGATTTGAGAATGTCGAACCCGACCTTCACCTCTTCCTCCGGCTCGGCCGACAGGGAGACGCGGATCGTGTCGCCCACGCCCGCCCAGAGCAGCGAGCCGATGCCGATGGAGGATTTCACCGTGCCCGAGCGCAGACCGCCGGCTTCGGTAACGCCGAGGTGCAGCGGCGCATCGGTGGCCTCGGCCAGCGCCATGTAGGCGGCGACGGTGAGGAAGGCGTCGGACGCCTTCACGGAAATCTTGTAGTCGCGGAAATCGAGGTCATCGAGAATGCGGGCGTGTTCCAGCGCGCTTTCCACCATCGCCTCGGGGCAGGGCTCGCCGTATTTCTCCAGCAGGTGGCGCTCCAGCGAGCCGGCATTGACGCCGATGCGGATGGCGCAGCCATGGTCGCGGGCCGCCTGGACGACGTCCTTCACCCGGTCCATCGAACCGATATTGCCCGGATTGATACGCAGGCAGGCCGCGCCCGCCTCGGCGGCCTCGATGCCGCGCTTGTAGTGGAAATGGATATCCGCGATCAGCGGGACAGTGGCGGCCTTCGCGATGGTGCGGAAGGCCGCGGTGGACGCCTCGTCGGGACAGGAGACGCGCACCATGTCGGCACCGGCCTCCTCGCAGCGCCGGATCTGGTCGATCGTCGCCGCGGCATCGGCCGTGGGCGTATTCGTCATGGTCTGCACGGAAATCGGCGCATCGCCGCCGACCTCGAGATCGCCCACGCGGATCGTGCGGCTCTTGCGCCGTTCGATCATGCGCCAGGGGCGAACGCTGCGGGGATCCTTACCGGTTTGCGACATCCGTCACTCCCTTCGCGGCCATCCGGGCCGCACGGGGCGGATATAACGTCAATGCGGCGATCTTTCGACCGGGGTGCGTCACATTATTGCGGTTGCTCGACAGCCTGCGCCTGTTCCAGCTGGGCCAGAACGGAGAGATCCTCCACCGGCGTACCGACCTCGCCCAGCGTGCCGACGATCTCGCCGTCGCGCTCCAGCTGGATGGCGCCGGCATCGGCGGCCGACACGGTCAGCCCGGGCTCGAGCGCCCGGTAGGTCTCGCCGGCCTCCAGCTCGCGGGCGAACAGGATGCGGCCCGAGGCGTCCTGCACCTCGATCCAGGTCGGAGACAGCGCCCGCATCACCACCGTGCCCGAGGCCAGGGCCGTCTCGCCCAGCGGCAGGCCGGTCCAGATCTCGTCCAGGCTGGGCGCCGTGGCGGCGACATCGAAACCGGGGCGCGCCCATTCCGGCGCCGCATCCGGCGGCGACGGCGGATTGCCCAGGATGCCGCCCGTCCCGACCTGCTGGGAATACCACCAGGCCACGCCGGCCAGCGCCGTGAGAATGATCACCGCGCCGACGAGGCCGCGCGGCAGCTTGATGGGCTTGCGGGTCTGCACGACCGTCGTCGGTTCGGCGCGTCCGGTCTCGGTATCGACCTCGCGCTTGAACTGTTCGACCACGCCGGCGGGGTCGAGCGACAGGAAGCTGGCATAGGTGCGAAGATAGCCGATCGCATAGGTGCGGGCCGGCAGGCCGCGCGCATCCATGGTTTCAAGGGCTTCCAGATAGTCGACGCGAATACGCGTCCGCTCGGCGGCCTGCTTGAGCGACAGGCTCATCTTCGCCCGCGCCTCGCGCAGCCGGTCGCCGGCCGTGAGCTGCACGTAACCGACGCTGTCGTCCGAATAAACGGCATCGACCGGCACAAAGTCCGCACCTGACGCTTGACCCGACATAACCATCCGCCGCTCTCTCCCCGGAGCGATCATCACCCAAGAACGCGATTAAGGGTAATCTCTCCCTAACGCTGTTCTATAAGATCAAATCCCTCGACCGTTTTCAACAGCCTCGCGGGGCAATCCGGCCGCCTCGCCGGCCTCGATGAGGAGCGGGCGGAGACTGTCCGCGGGGCTGTGAAGACGGCTCGCAAGCCAGGTGCCAAGTTTTTCGACGTCCAGTCCGCCGACGAGTTTCTTGATCGGGCCGATGTTCGGCGCGGCCATGGAAAGACTTCGGTAACCAAGGCCTATAAGGACCGCAGCCTCCAGCGGCTTGGCGGCAATTTCGCCGCATACGGAGACCGGCGTGTCGTGGCTTTCGCACACATTCTGTACCCGTTTGAGCAGATCCAGCGCCGCCGGGCTGAGCACGTCGTATCGTTCCGAAACACGTGAATTCTGCCGGTCTGCCGCATAAAAATATTGCATCAGGTCGTTGGCGCCCACGGCGACGAAGTCCACCGCATCGATGGCATGCTCCAGCGCCCAGGCCATGCCGGGCGTCTCCAGCATGATGCCGACCTTCACATCGCTGGGCATGTCGTGGCCCGACCGCTCGGCATGAAGCAGCTCGCGATCCAGCATGTCCCGCGCCGCCCGCACCTCCCAGGGCGCGGAGATCATCGGGAACATCACCTTCAGCGGACGTCCCGCCGCCGCCAGGATCAGGGCGCGCAGCTGGTAGCGCAGCAGGCCCGGCCGGTCGAGCCCCATGCGGATCGCCCGCCAGCCCAGGGCCGGATTGGGCTCCTTGGTCGAAGGCGCGAAGGGCGCCACCTTGTCGCCGCCCAGATCGAGCGTGCGGAAGACGACCGGCCGCTCGCCCGCCGCATCCAGCACCGACTTGTAGACCGCCGACTGGGCGGACAGGCGCGGCAGCGTCTCCGCCACCATGAACTGGAATTCGGTACGGAAAAGACCGACCCCGTCAGCCCCGGTCTCGTCCAGCGCCATCAGCTCGATCAGGAGGCCGGCATTCATGTGCAGGCCGACGCGCACCCCGTCGGCCGAGACGGCCGGACCGCGCAGTTCGGCATAGGCCAGCCGGCGCTCCGAGAGCACCTGGATGCGCGCCTGGTAGGTCTCCACCACGTCGGGATGAGGCCGGATGTGCAGCACGCCGAATTCGCCGTCGAGAATGACCGGGTCGCCGTCCTCGGCCTGGTCGAGCGCGCCTTCCAGCCGGCCGACCAGCGGAATGCCCAGCGCCTTGGCCACGATCGCCGCGTGGGACTGGGACGAGCCCTCCTCCAGCGCAATGCCCTTGAGCTTCTCGCGGTCGAATTCCAGCAATTCCGCCGGGCCGATATTGCGGGCGATGATGATCGCATTGTCCGGCAGCTCGGCGGAGGATTTGGCGCCGTTGAGATGGCGCAGCAGGCGGTTGGCCAGGTCTTCCAGGTCGTGCAGGCGCTCGCGGAACGTATGGTCGGCCGCCTTCATCAGGCGTGCCCGGTTCTCGTTCCGCACCCGTTCGACCGCGGCCTCGGCGGTCAGGCCGCGCCGCACCGCCTCGCGCAGGCGTTCCAGCCAGCCACGGTCATGGGCGAACATGCGATAGGCCTGCAGCACGTCCCGCGTCGGCCCGCCGAAGGGAATGCGGCCCGAGTCCAGCATCTCGTCGATCTGCAGGCGCAGGGAGGAAATCGCGGTGTCCAGACGCTCCTCCTCGCCGCCGGGATCGTCGGCGATGAGCCGGGCGGATTCGACATGCGGCTCGAACAGCACGGCCACGCCCTGGGCGATGCCGCCGGAGAAGGCCCCGCCCTGGAAGCGTTCCGGGCGCGACTGGCGCACGTCCAGCCCGGCCATTTCCTCGGCATCCACGATATCGCCGGAGGCGACGATCTCCGCGAGCACCATGGCAACGGTCTGCAGCGTCTCGATCTCGTCAGTGGCGACCTGGCGCTCCTGCGAGGTCTGCGCGGTGAGCACGCCGACCATGCGGCCGCCGCGCAGGATGGGCACGCCGACGAAGGTGTTGAAGGGCTCCTCGCCGGTTTCCGGCTTGTAGGAGAAGGCCGGATGGGCCCGCGCATTGGAGGTCGACAGCGGGCGCGCCCGGCGCGCCACCAGACCGACCAGACCCTCGCCCGGCTGCAGGCGCACCGAGTGGACGGACTCGGACTTCAGCCCGTAGGTGGCGCACAGTTCCAGCGCATGGGACGGACGGGCCAGGTAGATCGAGCACACATCCCAGCCCGCCTCTTCCGCGATCATGGCGGTGAGATGGTCCAGGCGAGCCTGGGCGTTCTCCTGCACCGCCATCAGCTCGCGCATACGCTTGAGCAGGCGGCGCGGATCGCGCATGGGGGAGGTCTTCAGATCGTCCATGCCGGCTATGCCCGCTCCAGTCCATAGGCCGCATGCAATGCCCGCACGGCACGCTCCACGGCATCATTATCGATAAGGGCGGAAATCTTGATTTCCGACGTGGCCAGCACCCTGACCGTGATCCCCTGCTCGCCGAGCACGGCGAACAGGGAGCGTGCAACATCGGCGCGCTGACGAAGGCCTGCCCCCACAATAGAGACTTTTGCCAATCCCGTCTCCGAGGAGATGTCCACGCCGGACAGGCCGCCGTCAAGGGCCGCCTGGGCCCGGGCGAGGTCCCGGTGGGCCACGGAAAACTCGATATTCACCTTGCCCGGCGTGCGGGTCTGCGCCTGGACGATCATGTCGACCCCGATATCCGCATCCGCCAGAAGGGCGAAGGTGCGCGCCGCCAGCTCCGACCGGTTGGAGGCTCCCAGAAGGGCGATACGGGCCTGGTCCCGCGCATAGGCAACGCCGGACACGACGCGCCGTTCCGCGATGTCCTGCGCCTCCACGACATCGGTCCCGCGGCTCTGCCCGGCCTCCAGGAAAGAGGACAGCACCCGCATGGGAACACCGCGCGACTTGGCAAATTCCACCGACCGGGTCTGCAGGACCTTGGCGCCCTGGGCGGCCAGTTCGAGCATCTCGTCATGGCTGATCGCATCCAGCCGGTCCGCCGCCGGTTCGATGCGCGGATCGGTCGTGTAGACCCCGTCGACATCGGTATAGATGTCGCAACGCGCGCCCAGCGCCGCGGCGAGCGCCGCCGCCGACAGGTCGGTGCCGCCACGCCCCAGCGTGCGGATATCGCCCTCTCGCGTGATCCCCTGGAAACCGGCCAAGACCGGGATCACGCCCGCCTCCATCTCCGCTTCGAGCCTCGAGACATCCATGCCGGCGATGCGCGCCGCGCCGGCCGGACCGTCGGTGATCACGGGCACTTGCCAGCCCTGGACGGAGCGGGCCTTCAGCCCGGCCTCGCGCAGGGCCAGGGCCATCAGGGCGGAGGAGACCTGTTCGCCGGCGGCCAGGGCGACATCGGTTTCCGCGTCGCCCAGCCCGGCACCGAATTCGCCGGCCAGGCCGAGAATGCGGTCGGTCTCGCCGGCCATGGCGGACACGACGACGGCCATCGTCTCGCCGCGCCGGGCCGCATCGGCGACGAGCGCTGCGGAATGGCGGATCCGTTCGGCCGAACCGACCGAGGTTCCGCCGAATTTCGCCACCACCCGCGTCATTGCGTCCCGCGTCCCCAAATAGTGTCCCTCGCGCTTTCCCTGCCTGCCCGCTGCGATCATATAGTCGCACCGGGCTCGATAACCCGCACCGACAAGGCCATATTGAGGCCATGACCCTTTTGCGTCGCGCCGGCGGTTAGGTAAGCGGACAAGGCCCCGCGCGCAACGCTTGAACGCAATGACAGGCCCGCTCGCCTGCAAGGAGAAACACCGATGGCAACGGCTACCGCGCCCGAAACCCTCACCCGCCCCTCGGTCGATCCGGAAGAGGTCGAGAAGTTCTCGCGCATGGCGGCGGAGTGGTGGGATCCGGAATCCCAGTTCAAGCCGCTGCACAAGTTCAACCCGGTCCGGCTGGGCTTCATACGCGACGCGATCTGCAATCATTTCGGTCTCTCCGGCGCGACGCCCCTGGAGGGCCTGCGCATTCTCGACATCGGCTGCGGCGGCGGCCTGGTGTGCGAGCCCATGGCGCGTCTCGGCGCGGCGGTGACCGGCGTGGACGCGGCCGAGGCGAACGTGAAGACGGCCAGCGTGCACGCCGAGGAGCAGGGCCTGAAGATCGACTATCGCCACGGCGTGGCGGAACAGCTGCTGGAAACCGGCGAGCCGCCTTTCGATGTCGTTCTGAACCTGGAAGTGATGGAACACGTCGCCGATCCGCACGCCTTCCTGGTCGATTGCTCGAAACTGGTGAAACCCGGCGGCCTGATGATCTGCGCGACGATCAACCGCACGCCCAAGGCCTTCGCCATGGCGATCGTCGGCGCGGAATGGGTCATGGGCTGGCTGCCGCGCGGCACGCACCGCTTCGCCAAGCTGGTCAAGCCGGCGGAAATCCGCGCGGCGCTGCGCGAAGGCGGTCTGCAGATGCGCGAACCGGTGGGTGTGCTCTACAACCCGCTCAACGACCAGTTTTCGATCGGGGCCGATACGGCTGTGAATTACATGGCGATCGCAGAGAAGCCGGCCCGCGATTAAGTTTTTGGAAAGCGTGGGCCGATGTGTTGCCGGTGTCTCTATCCAGGATGCCGACATGATGAATGCTGCCGAGAACACGCCCGCCCCGTCCTCCGGTTCGACCTCTGTGGACACCCTGCTCGGCTTTCTGCGGCCCGACGGCTGGAGCGCGAGCGAAGGCCGGGAAATCTGGGCGATCCTGGAACCGGCGCTCAGGGACATTCTCGACCGGTTCTACGCGGACATCCGGACCCAGCCCGAGCTTGCGGAGATTTTCGCCCCCTTCGCCGGCCAGGCCGACGGGATCCGCGACCGCCAGCTCGCCCACTGGAAGGGCCTGCTGAGCGACGAACCCAATCTGGATTTCGAGGGCCGCGCCATCCGCATCGCCGAGGCCCACACGCGGATCGGGCTGCCCTCGCACTGGTATCTGGCGGCCTATGGCCGGGTCATCACCCAGGCCATCCCGGTGCTGATGGAGAAATACCGCCGCTCGCCCCGCAAGGCCGAAGCGGCCCTTCAGGCCTTCATCGGCCGCTCCTTCCTCGATATCTGCCTGGCCCAGGAAGGCTATGAGAACGGCATCCGCCGGCGCGTCGAGGACCGGCTCCAGCGCGATGCCCGACTGGGCAATCTGCGCGGCGTGGCCGGCACGATCGCCAGCGTCAACGAGATGATGCTGAACATGGCGGTGCTGCAGTCGTCGACCCAGGAATCCTCCGCCAACAGCGAAGCCATTTCCGCCGCCGCCGAGGAAATGGTCGCCTCGGCCGAACAGATCGCGGAAAACTCCGACGGCGCCGCCGAGCAGGCCGAACAGACCAACCACTCCCTGACCCAGAGCGTGGAAGCCATGGGCAGCGTGGCGACCTCCATCGCGGAGATCGACCGCACCTCCCAGGAGAGTGCCAACAGCCTGATCGAGCTCAACGAGGCCGCCGAGCAGATCAGCGGTTTCCTCGGCGTGATCCAGACGATTTCCGACCAGACCAATCTTCTCGCCCTCAACGCGACGATCGAGGCCGCCCGGGCCGGGGATGCCGGCAAGGGGTTTGCCGTGGTCGCCAGCGAGGTGAAGAGCCTCGCCACCCAGGCCGCCAAGGCGACCGAGGACATCGCGGAACGCATCACCGCGCTCAAGCACGGCATGAGCGTGATCGAGAATGCGATCACCAGTTCGCGTTCGGCCGTCGAACAGGGCCGCGAGACGATCGACGGGGCCAACACCTCCATCCGCGCGGTGGGCGACCAGGTCTCCACCGTGACCCAGCGCATGCAGGAAATTTCCACCATCCTGCAGCAGCAGAAGAGCACGAGTTCGGAAATCTCCTCCAGCATTTCCGGCATCGCGGACCGGGCCCGCTCGGACAATGAGCGCCTGGGCGACATGAACACCGCCCTCCAGCACTCCAACGACGCCTTCATGTCGAACGCCCAGAACTGGTTCCGGGCCGATTGCCACCGCTCCCTGATCCAGATGGCGAAAATCGACCACGTCTTCTTCAAGAAGCGCATCGTCGACATCGTCGTCGGCCGCACCGAGGGCCAGGCCGCCGATCTGCCCAGCCATCACGAATGCCGGCTGGGGCAATGGTATGACTGCCTAGACATTGCCAGCGTGCGCGAACATCCCGCCTATATCGCCCTGGAAGCCCCGCATGCCCGTGTCCACGACATGGCCCGCGCGGTGCTGGAAGCCTGCGAGAGCGGCGATACGCGTCAGGCCTTCGCCCTGCTCAACGAGCTGGAGAGCGCCAGCCAGGACGTGATCGCCAAGCTGGACACGCTGGCCGACGCGCTCGACAGCGATCTCACCGATGCCGACAATCGCGGCTATGCCCGGCGCCCGGTCGACGCGATGGCGGGGCGCATGACCTCGTCGACCGACCGGGCCGAGATCGTGATCCGCGACGTGTCCGATGGCGGCATCGGCGTCAGCGGCCCCAATCTGAGCGAGACCGGCCGTACGGTTCAGCTCGAGGTCAACGACAAGGCGGTGCTGGGCGAGATCGCCTGGTCGACCGGAAACGATGCCGGCATCCGCATCCTCAAGGGACAGCTGGACGTCTGACGAAAACGGCGCCGTCCGCCGGACGGCGCCGCTCGTGTACCGGTAAACCGGGCCGGCAGCCTACCAGCCGCCATTCTCGTAGTGCCAGCGGCCGTCGCCGTCGCGGCAGCTCTCGAAGCGGAAGCTGCGATAGTCGCCATTGCGGTCATAGACCTCGGCTTCGGCCGAGGCGCATTCGCGGCCGCGATCGCGATAGCGGCGATCGGGCTTGATCACGCCGCGGCGCCCGCTGTCCGGATTGTGCCAGTAGACCGGCCGGTCATGGTCGAAAGCGTCGTACTGGGCGTGGGCAAACTGGCCGCGATCGCATTCGGTCCAGCTCGAGCCGCCGATATCGGCGCTCAGGAGAGCGCTGCCGCCGACGCTGAGGCCCAGCCCCACGCCGCCGGACGAGCGCGTCCGGCAGGCATCGCGATAATAGCGGAAATCCCGGCGGTCATAGCCGCGCTCATAGTAGGAATTGTGGTATTCGACACCCGCCCGGGCCTCGTGATGCCCCTGGGCCAGGGCGGCGGAACCGCCCGTCAGTGCCGCGACCGCACCGAATGCGGCGATGGTCTTGAAGCAGGTCATTTCGTCCTCCTTCGCTTGCGTTGCGCCCCGGCCGGACCATCCGGCCGGACCGTGCAATCCCTCGACATGAAATCAACGCGCGAAAGACGAGACCCGTTCCATTTTCCCGCTCGGCCCTCCCGGCCCGAACGGGCTCAGTTCGCCTTTTTCGGCGGGACCGGCGCCAGCGCATCCGGCAGGGGCGCGACGGGCACGCCCTCGTCGCCCAGCTTGCGGCTTTCCTCCGCGCTGGCCTCGCCGTAGATCAGGCGCTCGGGCTGTTCGCCCTTGTGCATCGCCCGCGCCTCGCGGGCGAAATTCTCGCCGACATAGTCGTAATTGTTGCGGATATGGGCCTTCACCTTGTCCGCCAACTGTTTGAGCTGACGCTCCGGACTGGCCGTCTCGCGCTGTCGCGAAGTGGAGACGGCCGGCGCCATCAGGGCCTTCCTGACCGCCACCGAGCCGCATTCGGGACATTCCACCAGATCGCGGGCGATCTGCTCGTCGCAGGCGGCGGAATTCGAGAACCAGGCCTCGAATTCGTGATCGTCCTCACAGACCAGCGCATAGCGGATCATGAGCCGCTTTCCCCGCCCAGGATGCCATCCGGACCGAAGAGGACACGGTCGTGCTCCAGGGCCGGCACCCGGCGGCGTGCTTCCTCGACCTTGTCGAGATCCAGCGTGGCCGTCAGCACGCCCGGCTCGTCATCCTCGCGCACGGCAACCACCTCGCCCCAGGGCCCCACCACCATGGAATGCCCCCAGGTCTTGCGGCCGTCCTCGTGCAGCCCGCTCTGGGCCGGCGCGATGACATAGCTGCCCGTCTCGATCGCCCGAGCCCGCAGCAGCACCTCCCAGTGCGCCCGTCCGGTCGGACGGGTGAAGGCGGCCGGCACGGTCAGGATCTGGGCGCCGGCCTGGGCCAGGCGGCGATAGAGATAGGCGAAGCGGACATCGTAGCAGATCGACAGGCCCAGCCGCGCGCCCGCCGCCTCGGCGACGACCAGGGTCTCGCCGGGCGCGTAGTTGTCGCTTTCCCGGTAGGTCTCGCCCTTGCCCAGCCCGACATCGAACATGTGGGCCTTGTCATAGGTGGCCAGCAGGGCCCCGTCGGACCCGAACAGGAAGGAGCGGTTGGCGGCACGCTCGCCGCCGGTGCGCACGGCCAGCGAGCCGATCAGCAGGACGATGCCCAGCTCCTTCGCCAGCGCGGAGAAGGCCGGCACCGCCGGGTCTTCCTCGGGCAGGTGCATGCGCTCGAACGCCTTGGCGGCGTCCTTCTGGACCATATGCGTGGTCTCGGGCGTGGCGACCAGGCGCGCCCCGGTCGCCGCCGCCTCGCGGATCAGGCGGGCGGCATCGTCGATATTGGCGGCCGGATCGATACCGGACCGCATCTGGACCAGGGCAATGTCGAGTTTGCTCATCAGGCCGCGAGCATAGCATCCAGCTTGCCGGCCCGTTCAAGGGCCATCATCTCGTCGCAGCCGCCGACATGCTCGTCGCCGATGAAAATCTGCGGGAAGGTACGCCCGCCATTGGAGCGCTCCATCATCTCGTTGCGCTTGGCCTGGTCGAATCCCGCATCGATCTCGTTGAAGGCGACACCCTTCTTCTTGAGCAGCGAGATCGCCCGGGCGCAATAACCGCACATCGGACGGGTGTAGATGGTCACTTCAGCCATGTATCCGAACTCCGCATCGTGTCCGTCGCGCTGAACAGCGGCGACCGCCGACATGTAAACAAGACATCCCGACCTAGATAGTCGGATCGGCAGACCTGACAACGCGGCACAATGTCATAACGGATACATCCGCCGCTCCGGCCCGCTTCAGCGCCCGGGCGCAGGCCGTTGCCGTGGCGCCGGTCGTGAACACATCGTCGACCAGGACCAGGCGGCGCCCCTCCACCGCGCCGCACACCGGGGCGTGGAAGGCGCCGGCGACATTGCGCTTGCGCGACCGGGCGCTGTGCCCGGCCTGGCTGGAGGTCGCTCTGCGGCGCAGCAGGAGTTCGGTCTCCAGCGGCAGGCCGGTCCGCCTTGCCAGGGCCGCACCGAGCAGGGCGGACTGGTTGTAGCGCCGCGCCAGCAGGCGCCGCCAGTGCAGCGGCACGGGCACGAGGCCGTCGGCACCGTCAAGGCAATCCGCGCCCGCCAGCGCCATCCAGGCGGCGAACCGGCCGATCATCTCGCGCCGGCTGCCATGCTTGAAGCCCAGGACGAGCGGCCGGGAGGCATCGTCATAGGCCAGGGGCGAACGGGCCCGGTCGAAAACCGGCGGTTTCGCGACGCACATCGCGCACAGCGTCGCCGATGTCGATCCGGACCCGCCGGCATAGGGAAAGGGAAAGCCGCAGCACGCGCACCAGGGCGCATCCAGAAAGGTCAGGCGCGACCAGCCGGCCGGGTCGAGCCGCCCGCTGCGGTCCACGGGCCGGCCCGTGGACGGGCAGACCGGCGGCCAGGCGAGATCCGCCAGCCGGTGTGCGAGGCCGCCGATCACGCAGCTCCCCCCTTTTCCCGGCGGCGCCGAGACGGCATATCCCGGTCCATGAGTTCCGACACCCCTCCCCGCCTGTTCGACCGCACCCTGTTGCGCCATCGCCGCGACCGCGCAGCTGTGGAACTGGCAGACTACAACTTTCTGGTGCGCCGCGCATTCGACGATATCTGCGATCGCATCGAGAGCATCACGCGCGATTTCGACCGCACGGCCATTCTCGGCGGCGGCCCGGGGCTGACCGACGAACTGGCCTCGCGGCGTGCCGGGGACAAGGCGGGAGAGGTGGTCTCCTCGGATCTTTCACCCGCCGTCGCCGCGACGCTCGACCGCCCTGCCCTGGCCCTGGACGAGGAGGCGCTGCCCTTCGCGGAGGAGAGCCTCGACCTGGTGCTCGCGCCCTGGGGGCTGCACTGGGCCAACGACCTGCCCGGCGCGCTGGTGCAGATCAATCATGCGCTCAAGCCGGACGGCTTCTTCGCCGCCGCCATGCTGGGCGGCGCGACGCTGACCGAGCTGCGCCAGTGCCTGATGACGGCGGAAAGCGAGCTGACCGGCGGGGTGAATGCCCGCGTCTCCCCCTATGCCGGCACGTTCGACATGGCGGCCCTGCTGCAGCGCGCGGGCTTTGCCATGCCGGTCGCCGATATCGACCGGGTCACCGTGCGCTACAACAATGTCTTCGCGCTGATGGCGGACCTGCGCGGCATGGGCGAGACGTCGGTGCTGGCGGAACGGCCGCGCACGCATGCGGGCCGCGCGCTCTTCCTGCGCACCGCGGAACTCTATGCCGAGCGTTTCTCGGACGAGGACGGGCGCATCCGCGCCACGTTCGAGATCGTGCATGCCGGCGGCTGGGCGCCGCACCCCGACCAGCCCAAACCCAAACGGCCAGGCTCGGCCACGCACAGCCTGGCCGAGGCGCTGGGCACGCAGGAACGCTCACTGGACGAGAGAACAGGACCGGGTGGCGGCCGCTAGAAGGGCGCTGAAGCGCGGGTGAAGAGATCGGCGATGGCCGGCCCCATCACGGTCAGCGCCCCCACGGCGGCTATGGAAATCAGCCCCGCGATCATCGCATACTCGATCGCCGTGGCGCCGCGCGTGTCCTGCGCGAAACGGGCCGCCAGACGCCCTACAGACGATCGCGGATTTCCGCGGCCAGCGACCGGTCGGCCGCGACCAGATCGTAGCTGCCCAGCTGTTCCTTGCGGACCCAGGCGATCTCCTGGCCCTCCAGCGGCCGGGCGAACCCGTCCCAGGTGCGGCACAGGAAAAGCGGCATGACGATGTGGAATGTGTCGTAGGGATGCGACACGAAGGCGAAGGGGTGCAGGCATCTTTCGCATGGCTCTACTCCCAGCTCTTCCCTCAGCTCCCGGACCACGGCCTGCTCGGGCGTCTCGTTCGCCTCGATCTTGCCGCCGGGAAACTCCCAAAGCCCCGCCATCGGCTTGCCCTCGGGCCGTCTGGCGATGAGGATGCGTCCATCGGCATCCAGCAAGGCACAGGCGGCGACATGGATCACCGGCTTGGGGGCACCAACCGTCATCGTGCGCGAACTCCTTTAAGATCGGGTGCAGAAACGCGGTAAAGGCCCGCTTAACCCGGCTCGTCCCCGCTGTCGCCGTCTTCCGGCACGTCGCCGTCCGCTTCCGCCGGCTCGGGGTCCGGCCGGATCAGGATTTGCGGCCGCTCGATCTCGGCCTCCTCGCGCAGCCCGTCGATCAGGCCTTCCAGCTGGTCGAAGGTGTAGAAACGCACGATGTTCGGACGCAGCGCCTCCAGCGAGGGCGGCGGCTGGCGGCGTCGGTCGACGACCTTGAGCAGGTGCCAGCCGAACTCGCTGCGGAAGGGTTCGGACACTTCGCCCTCCGGCGTCGAGAAGGCCACCGAACCGAAAGCGGGAAGCACACCCTGCCGGGTGAAATAGCCCAGATCGCCGCCCTCCAGACGCGTTGCCTGGTCCTGGCTCATCGCCACCGCCAGCTCGGCGAAGTCGCGGCCGGCCTGCAGCTGCTGGATGATCGCCTCGGCTTCGGCGCGGGTGTCGACGAGGATGTGCCGGGCCCGAACTTCCTCGCCCAGGGGGATGAGGCGGACCTGTTCGCGATAGATGCGCTGGATGGTTTCCTCGGTCACCGCATCGGCGAGCGCCGTTTCCACCAGGACATTGCCGAGAATGCGTTCTTCCGCCAGCGCCATGCGGCGGCGCGCCTCCTCGGACTGGTGCAGCCCGCGGCGGCGCGCTTCCAGCGCCAGCAGACGCTGGTCGACGAGTTCGTCGAGCACGCGTTCGAATTCCGCATCGCCCGGCGCCGGTGCAGCCTCGGCATCGCCGGACTGGGACTGTGCCTCGCGCTCCACATCGGAGCGGCGGATCACCGTGCCGTCGACCCGCGCGACGACGGGATCGGCCTCGTCCGGCGCGATCCGCGCGGTGGTTTCCTCCACCATGTCCTCCGCCCGCCGCGGTTCCGGCCCGCATGAAGCGAGCCCGCCTGCGATCAACAACAGTGCTGCAAAATGTCGAAGAAATGCCACGCCAGCAGTCCTTTAGAGGAATTTGCCGCACGACAGTCGCCGCGCGGCTTGATTGACACCCATCCCCCCCATCCTTAAGTCACCCTGACGTTTCAAAGCAATGTTGGCGTCTCCGGCGATCGGGACGGACCCCCGAGCGCCGGACGCCGGTCTAGTCGTACGCAAAGCCAGAGCACATGCTGTCCATAGCCCGCAAGATCTTCGGAACCGAGAACGACCGCAAACTCAGCCGCATGCGGCCCACGGTCGAAAAGATCAACGCCCTGGAGCCGGAGTACGAAAAACTCTCCGACGACGCCCTCAAGGCCAAGACCGCCGAATTCCGCGAACGGCTCGGCAAGGGCGAGAAGCTGGACAACCTCCTGCCGGACGCTTTCGCCGCGGTGCGCGAGGCCGCCCGGCGCGCGCTCGGCCTGCGCCCCTACGACGTCCAGCTGATGGGCGGCATCGTGCTGCACGAAGGCTCCATCGCCGAGATGAAGACCGGCGAGGGCAAGACGCTGGTCGCCACCCTGCCCTGCTATCTCAACGCACTGACCGGCAAGGGCGTGCATGTCGTCACGGTGAACGACTATCTCGCCACGCGCGACAGCGAATGGATGGGCAAGGTCTTCGCCCAGCTGGGCATGAAGACCGGCGTGATCGCCCACGGCATGACGGATCCGGAACGCCGCGAAGCCTATGCCTGCGACATCACCTACGGCACGAATAACGAGCTCGGCTTCGACTATCTGCGCGACAACATGAAGTACACGGTCGACGAGATGGTCCAGCGCGGCCACGGCTTCGCCATCGTCGACGAGGTGGACTCCATCCTGATCGACGAGGCGCGCACGCCGCTGATCATCTCCGGGCGTACCGAGGACCGGACCGAATTCTACCAGACGATCAACCAGCTCATCCCGCTTCTGGACGAGGAGTGCTACGAGATCGACGAGAAGGCCCGCTCGATCCTGCTGACCGAAGAGGGCAATGAAAAGGTCGAGGAACTCCTCAAGGAGCGCGAGCTCATCGACGAGGACGCCGACCTTTACGACGTGGAGAACATCGCCACGGTCCACCACGTGAACCAGGCGCTGAAGGCCCACAAGCTCTTCGTGAAGGACAAGGACTACATCATCAAGGAAGATGCGGTCGTCCTGATCGACGAGTTCACCGGCCGCATGATGCCGGGCCGCCGCCTGTCGGACGGCCTGCACCAGGCGATCGAGGCCAAGGAAGGCACGGAGATCCAGCCGGAGAACCAGACCCTCGCCTCGGTCACCTTCCAGAACTATTTCCGCCTCTACGACAAGCTCGCCGGCATGACGGGCACGGCGCTCACCGAGGCCGACGAGTTCATGGACATCTACAAGCTCGGCGTGGTCGAGATCCCGACCAACAAGCCGATCGCGCGGATCGACGACGAGGACGAGGTCTACCGCACGGCGAAGGAAAAATACGACGCCGCCATCGCCGACATCGAGGATTGCGTGAAGCGCGGCCAGCCCGTGCTGGTCGGCACGGCCTCGATCGAGAAGTCCGAACTGCTCTCCGAACTCCTGACCAAGCGCAAGATCAAGCACCAGGTGCTCAATGCGCGCTATCACGAGCAGGAGGCCTACATCATCGCCGATGCCGGCGTGCCCGGCGCCATCACCATCGCCACCAACATGGCGGGCCGCGGCACCGACATCCAGCTGGGCGGCAATGCGGAAATGCGTCTGTCCGCCTGGCTGAACGAGCAGAAGGAACTCGGCAAGGAACCGACCGAGACCGAGATCGCCCGGCAGCGCGACAGCATCGAGGCGGACGTCGCCGAGAAGAAGAGGCAGGCGCTGGACGCCGGCGGCCTGTACGTGCTCGGCACGGAACGCCACGAAAGCCGGCGGATCGACAACCAGCTGCGCGGCCGGACCGGCCGCCAGGGCGATCCGGGCCGCTCGAAATTCTACATCTCCGTGCAGGACGACCTGTTGCGCATCTTCGCGCCGGAACGCCTGGACGGCATCATGCGCACGCTCGGCCTGAAGGAAGGCGAGGCCATCCAGCACCCCTGGATGTCCAAGGCGCTGGAAACCTCCCAGCGCAAGGTCGAACAGCGCAATTTCGACATCCGCAAGAACGTCCTGAAATACGACGACGTGATGAACGACCAGCGCAAGGCCGTGTTCGAGCAGCGAATCGAGTTCATGACGTCCGACGACGTATCCGACGTCATCAAGGACATGCGCCAGCAGACCGCCGAGGACCTTGTCGAGGCCCATATCCCGCCCAAGGCCTATGCCGACCAGTGGGATACCGAGGGTCTG
>Ga0207716_100315_pt1 | contig 23512 bp, 24 predicted proteins | sample TtaePargueraPR_FD_187739 | JGI IMG/M metagenome (GOLD analysis project Ga0207716, IMG submission 187739) | Aerobic enrichment media microbial communities from Bioluminiscent Bay, La Parguera, Puerto Rico - Tt and P2 (5) (SPAdes) | ecosystem: Environmental > Aquatic > Marine > Unclassified ... | reverse complement strand
TGGCTCCACCATCCTGCTTCGCGCTTTGCGCTACGCAGGACATGTCCTGATTTCAGAGCGAAGCAGGATGCCCTCCGTCGCCTTGGCGAAGGCGGGCAGGTCCGGTCAAACCCCGCCCTCCGGCGGGGTTTTTGCGTTTTCGCCGTCCAGTTCGGCCTTCAGCCGGCGGCGCTGGTCGTCCAGGCTGTCGGGATAGTCGCCCACATCCCCGTATTCCAGGAAGCCGTCATAGCGGCGGTGGGTGCCGGCGACGCGCTCGGCATGCTTGATCGGGCACCAGTACTGTTCGGTGCGCGATGCGATTTCCGCGACATAGGCGAGCACGCCGTTCGCATAGGCGCAGTAGAGGCAGTTCAGCTTCTGGATCGCATTGAGATAGGGCAGGCGGTGCCGGTCGAAGACGACATAAGCGCGGCGCCGGACCCGGTCGAGCCCGTAGACCCTGAAACAGACCGACTGATAGACGCTGGCGAAGATGTCGAGCAGGAGGATCGGCAGGACGACCGCATAGATGAAGGGCGCGGTCAGGATGGTCAGCACGCTCGAATCCAGCAGGTAGCGCCGGACGCCGATCTTCAGGGCGCGCTGGCGTGCCTGGACCCGGCGCGCGATCAGGACACGGCCCCGGCGCATCCGGTAGCCGAAGGCGCGGCGGCGCTCGGCCAGACGGGCATCGAGTTCACTTTCCAGGACCCGGATACGGGCCAGCAGGTCTTCGGTGTCGGCTTTCATGACGGGGCTCCGTGCTCCACGCCCGCATGATAGCGCAGCTTTGGCGCCTGTCTCCACGCGCCGTTGCGACGGCGCCTACTCGCCGATCTCCGCCAGCCAGGCATCACGCCGCCGCCGGGCCTCGGTCTGTTCCTCGGCGGACAGGCCGGCCGCGAGTTCGCGGGCCAGCGTGTCGGCTTCCGCATCGCCCAGCGCGGCCGCGCTCGCATAGAGGGCCTGGGCCTCCACCGGGTCCGGATCGCCGGCCGCGCCGTCCGCCAGCGCATCGGCCAGGGCCAGCATGGAATAGGTGTCGCCGGCGCGGGCGCCGTTGCGCCAGTGGGTCAGCGCCGCGGCCGGCTCGGCGGGCCGGCCGATCCCTTCCATGGCGGCAATGCCCAGAATGTAGTGCGCCTCTGCCAGGTCCGGATCCATGGCCAGGGCCTCGCCGGCCAGCTCGGCGGCACGCGGCCGGTCGGCGGGCAGGTCGGGGCCGGGGAAGAACAGGCTGTCGGCCAGGGTAAGGCGGGCCAGCGCCCCCACATCCGCGTCCGCGAGCAGGGCGTTCAGGACGGTGCGCGCCTGCGCTTCGCCGTCATCGATATCGTAGAGCAGAATTTCCGCCAGCATCAGGCCGGCGGGGGCATCGCCGGCCTCCCAGGCCTGGCGGAAGAAGGGGCGGGCCGCCTGCGGATCCGGCTCCGTGCCGATTCCGTCGAGATGGATCAGGCCCATGACGTAGGAGGCTGACGGATTGCCCGCCTCGGCGGCGCGGCTCAGCCAGTAGCGCCCGGTCACCGGATCGGGGTCGCCGCTTTCCGGGAAGGTGAGTTCATAGCCGTATTCGAAAGCGGCATCGGGATCGCCCGCCTCGGCGGCCTGGCGCAGGGCGGCGAGATCGGCCTGGGCGAGCGCCGGAGCGCCTGCCATCGCAAGGCCGAGAAGAAGCAAGATGGCACGAAGCATGACGGTCTCCCGCAAACTGTTTGCGGCAGAACATCACGACCGGTCTGAACAGGGCCTGTACGGCGCGTTCAGGCGATCGCCTAGGCGGCGTCGCTGGCCGGTTCGCCGGCGAGGACCGCGTAGACGGCCTCGCTGTCCGGCGCGGCCCGCAGGCGCTGGCGCACATCCTCGCGGCGCAGGAGCCGCGAAACGCGGGCCAGCGCCTTGAGGTGTTCCGCGCCGGCATCTTCCGGCGCGATCAGCATGAAGATCAGATCCGCCGGGCGCCCGTCGATGGACTCGAAATCGACCGGGGTGCGCAGGCGTGCGAACACGCCCACCACCTGGTCGACGCCCGCCAGGCGGGCATGCGGGATCGCCACGCCCTGGCCGACACCGGTCGAGCCGAGACGCTCACGCTGGAGGACGGCATCGAAAATCGCGCGCGAGGGCAGACCGGTCAGCTCCGCGGCGACGTCGGACATCGCCTGCAGGGCCTGCTTCCGGCTGGACGCACCCAGATCGACATGCACACCCCCGGTGGGGATCAGATCAGCTAACGCCATACTTCGCTTCTCGTTTCTAGGCCGGCTCGGGACGGTCCGCGCGGGAGGGATCGACCCATCCGATATGTCCGTCCGGACGGCGGTAAACGATATTGAGGTCGCCATTGGCGGCATTGCGGAACATCAGGAAGGGCGAATCCGCCGCATCCAGTTCCAGCGAGGCCATGCCGACCGTGAGCGTGCGCACTTCGCCGGACTGCTCGGCGATCACGATCGGCTCGGGATCGCCATTGGCCGGCACGCCGAGATCGTCGTCATCGTCGATATCATCATCCAGGCCGCTGTCGGGGCTGCCCTTGAGGACGAGGATCTGCAGCGACTCGGCCGGAAGTTCGGCCTTGTTCGCATTGTGGTGGTTCTTCAGTTTCCGCTTGTAGCGGCGGAGGCGCTTCTCCATGCGCTCCATGGTGTTTTCCGCTGCCTTGTAGGCGTCGTCGGCTTCGCCGCGCGCCTGCAGCATCGCGCCCGAGGGCAGATGCAGCGAGCACTCCACGCGAAAGCCGATGCCTTCGCGGGTGATCGATACATAGGCTTCGCCCGGACGATTGAAGTATTTGGACACGCCGTCCTCGACACGCGACAGGACCTGTTCCCGCAGCGCGTCGCTGACGTCGATACCCTTGCTGACCACCTGTATTTGCATGCGCTCCTTCCCGCTGGCCATTCACCAGCCCGTGAGGCGTTGACGTCGCGGTTCCGCCCCTCCCCGGAAAGCGGGCGGAACCTAGTCGCGGGTCGGGCTGGGAGTCAATGCGAGAGTGCTCCGGTCAGACGTCGAGCCGCGACGGCGGGCGGATGGGGTTTCCGCCGGGCGCTGCTACAAGGCCATCCCTAGCCAGCACGTTTCAAAATTCGACGGCGCTGGACCGAGGAGGGAATGTTGAGCGCCTCCCGGTATTTGGCCACAGTCCGACGTGCGATTTCAATCCCTTCGTCGCGCAAATGCTCGACGAGCTTGTCATCAGATAATACGTCGCCGGCCGTTTCCTGGTTGATCATCGTCTTGATGCGGAAGCGCACGGCCTCGGCGGAATGGGCGTCCCCGCCGGCAGCGGAGGGGATGGCCGAGGTGAAAAAGTATTTCATCTCGAACATGCCGCGCGGCGTGGCGACATACTTGTTCGAGGTGACGCGGCTGACCGTGGATTCGTGCATGTCGATCGCGTCGGCCACGGTCTTCAGGTTGAGCGGGCGCAGATAGGCTACGCCGTGGGCCAGGAACATGTCCTGCTGGCGCACGATCTCGCTGGCCACTTTCAGGATGGTGCGGGCGCGCTGGTCCAGGCTCTTCACCAGCCAGCTGGCGTTCTGGGAGCATTCGGTGATGAAGGTCTTGTCGGCCTCCGAGCGCGCCACGGCGGTGATCTCGTTGTAATAGCGGTTGTTCACCAGCACGCGCGGCAGCGTGTCCGAGTTGAGCTCGACCTGCCAGCTGCCGTCGGGCGACTGGCGGATGAAGACGTCCGGCTCGACGGCGCGCGTGGTGTCCGAGGTGAAGGCGAGGCCGGGCTTGGGCGTGAGGTCGCGCAGTTCGGCGACCATGTCGTTGAGGTCCTCGTCATCCACGCCGCACAGGGATCTCAGCGCGCCATAGTCGTGCTTGGCCAGCCGGTCGAGATTGTCCAGCAGGGCGGCCATGGCCGGGTCGAGCCGGTTCTTGTCCTTCAGCTGCAGCGCCAGGCATTCGGTGAGATCGCGGGCCATCACCCCGACCGGGTCGAATTCCTGGGTCGTGGCCAGCACGGCCTCGATCCGGGCGCGCTCGACGCCGAGCTGCTGGGCGATTTCGTCGAGATCGGCGCGCATATAGCCGTCATCGTCCGCCAGGTCGATCAGGTGGGCGCCGATCAGCTTGTCCACGGGATCGGCCAGCGCGGTGGCGAGCTGGGCGTGCAGGTGTTCGGACAGCGACATTTCGCGCGAGGAGTTGGCGATCGCGTCATAATCCTCGCCCGAGGCGCCGCCGCCACCGCCCGTCGGCGAATAGTGGCCGGCGCCGACCGCGTCGGCGGGACCGGCCACGCCGGCAAGGTCGGATTTCGAATCATCGCCGTGAATGACGTCCGAATCGGCGTCGATCGAATCATTGGCTTCGGCGGACGTGTTCGCGAGTTCGAGCTCGCGCGGCTCGCCTTCACCCTCTTCGCGCAGCGATTCGGAGGACTGTTCGCCCTCGTCGCGTTCGAGCAGCGGGTTGCGTTCCAGCTCGCCTTCGACGAACTCGGCCAGCTCGATATTCGAGAGCTGCAACAGCTTGATGGCTTGTTGGAGCTGGGGCGTCATCACCAGGGACTGGCCCTGGCGCATGTCCAGCTTCTGCATCAATCCAGCCATGTGAACCTCTGTTTGGTACGTTTCCTGCAGAGGTTAATCAGGCAAAACTTTCTCCGAGATAAACACGGCGCACGTCCGGGTCGGCCCGGATCTCCGCCGGCGAGCCCTCGAAGAGCACTTCACCCTCGTGGATGATCGTGGCTCTGTCAGTGATTTCAAGGGTTTCGCGGACATTGTGGTCGGTAATAAGAATCCCGATCCCGCGCTCGCGGAGGAAGCGGATCAGGTCCCGGATATCGGTGATTGCAAGCGGATCGATGCCCGCGAAGGGCTCGTCGAGCAGCATGAAGGCGGGGCGAGTCGCCAGGGCACGGGCGATCTCCACGCGGCGTCTTTCACCGCCTGACAGCGACGGCGCCGGCGCGTCGCGAAGGTGGGCGATGCGCAATTCCTCAAGCAGCTGGTCGACCAGTTCGTGGCGCGCTTCCCTATCCTTTTCAACGATTTCCGCCACAGCGAGCACATTCTGCTCGACCGTCATGCCATGGAAGATCGACTTCTCCTGGGGCAGATAGCCGATGCCCAGGCGGGCGCGCTGATACATCGGCAGGCGGGTGATGTCCTCGCCGTCCAGCAGGATGCGGCCATAGTCCACCTCGACCAGGCCGGTAATCATATAAAAACATGTGGTCTTGCCCGCGCCGTTCGGTCCGAGCAGGCCGGCGACCTCGCCGCGCTCCAGCGACACCGAGACGCCCTTGACCACCGGGCGCTTGCCATAGGCCTTGCCGATCTTCTCGACGACCAGGCCGCTGCCGGCCCCGGCGTCCGGCCGTGCAGCCGGTGCGATATCGCTGAGCGCCATGCGGTCTACCCGTCCGTCGCTTCGGTGCCGCCGCCATTGCCTTCGTCGGCTGCGGCCTCGTCCTGCGAATCGTCTGCGCTGTCCTCTTCGCCCTCGCCGGCATTGCGCGGATGGATGACCATGCGCACGCGCTCGCCATCGCCGGCTTCGCCGAAGGAGGAATTGCCGGTCACCAGATCGGTCACGAAACGCGTGGCGGTAAACACGTCTTCGCCCTGCGTGATCACGACATCGCCCGTCAGGGTCACGGTTTCGCTTTCCAGCAGATAGACGCCGCGATCGCCGCGCGCGCGCTGTTCCGGGGTCGTGTAGAAGACATTCCCGGTCGCCACGATGCGTTCGATATTGCCCAGATTTCCGGTCGGGCCGGCGCCGGTGCTCTCACCGTCGAAGAAGACCTCGATGCGTTCGGCGCGGATCGAGCTGTCGCCCTGGACCACGCGGACATTGCCGGTCCAGACGGCGCGGTTTTCCGGATTGAAGAGTTCGGAATGGTCGGCCTCGATATCGAGCGGCAGGCTGGAATCGCCGATCTGCGCCGCCGCGGGGCCGGCGCAAAGGGCGAACAGCGCGCTCGCGCCGGCCAGTAGGGCTGTCAGTCGCATCATTCGCTTCCTTCTTCCTGCGCCGTGCGCGACAGGTCTGTGCGGTCCTGAATCAACGTCATGTGGACGTTTCCGTCAAAGATCAAAAGATCGCCCCCCTCGCGGATCTCGTAACTGTCGGCGCGGATCGAGCCCATCGGCCCGTTGCCCGAGACCGGGCGTTCGCCCACCACACGCGCCTCGCGCAGGAAGATGCGCGCATGCTCCGAGGCGAAACTATAGCCGTCATCCGTGTTCAGGTTGACGTCGGAATACAGGTCCAGCACGCGGTTGTCGGCATCGTAGCGCCCGGTTTCCGCCAAAACGCGCGAGGCGTCGGTATCGAGAAAGTCGTAATCCAGGCGCGGGCGTTCAAGGTCCGTCACCTCCGGCGCGCCGCCGCGTTCGCGGATCGCGGCGTCGGCGGTGACGACATAGGGCACCAGCGCGTCGTCCCGCCCCACGAAGCGCGGATTGACCATGCGCGAGTCAGAGCTGACCGTTTCGGTTTCCGGATTGCCGGCGCTGCGGCCGTCGAAAATCAGCTGGGCCACCAGAATGACGACGATCGCCGCAGCCGCCGTCATGAAGCCCAGGCGCAGGCGCCGCACGAAGGTCGTGCGTCGGCGCGCCACGTCCAGCGCCAGGGCGCGGCGCGGTTCCCAGCTTCCGTGATCGGGGGGCTGAAAGGCCTCGAGGCCGGGGTTGGCTGTCACGCTCATGGGCCGTCAATGGTTGGCAACGCCCGGCGCGGCGCCGGACGCGGCTGTAGAAAGACCAGTCTTTGCAGGCCTTTTCAAGGCAGTCCGGTTCAGGAATGCGCGAATATGTCGGTTTCCGGCCAGCCCGCCAGGTCGAGCCGGGCGCGGGTCGGCAGGAAGTCGAAACAGGCCCGGGCGAGCGGCATGCGGCCCTCGCGTTCCAGCATCTCGCTCAGCCGGTCGCGCAGCGTGTGCAGGTGAAGCACGTCCGAGGCGGCGTATTCCAGCTGCGCTGCGGTGAGTTCGGCGGCGCCCCAGTCGGAGCTTTGCTGCTGCTTGTTCATGTCCACGCCGACCAGTTCGCGGGTGACGTCCTTCAGGCCGTGGCGGTCGGTATAGGTGCGACACAGTTTCGAGGCGATCTTGGTGCAAAAGACGGGCGCCAATGTAACGCCGAGGTAGCGTTCCACCATCGCAACGTCGAAACGGGCGAAGTGCAGGATCTTCTCCACGCCCGGCTCGGAAAGCAGCGCCTTCAGGTTGGGGCAGTCATAGGTCTTGCGGTCCATCTGGACGACATGGGCGTCCCCGTCGCCGGCCGACAATTGCACCACGCACAGCATGTCGCGCGTCAGCGAGAGGCCCATCGTCTCGGTGTCGACGGCGACGGCCTGGCCGAAATCGAGGCCGGCGGGCAGATCGCCCTTGTGATAGTGCACGGTCATGAATGTCTCGTCCTTGTCCTGAAGGCCGGTCCTAGCGCCGCGACGCGGCCGGCGCAACGTGTTCGAGCTTGTCGGTCAGGCTGCGCAGGTCGTCGCGATTGAGATATTGCGGGGTCTGCACCTCCGCCTGGGGATCGCCGGCCTCGACGGTATCGAACAGTGCCGTCGCCGCCTGCCCGTCCGGCGTTTCCAGCCAGGCCTCGCGCCGGTCCAGCATAGCCTCGGCTGTGGAGACGGCGGCCTGCGGGGTCAGGCGCACGCCGAAGGGGCGCTGGCCGACGGGACCGTCCAGCCGCTCCATGCGCATCCGCTCCAGCATGGCCTGTCCGACATGCGGCAGGTAGTGGGAGGGCTCGTAGAAGGCGGGGTGAGCCTCTGTCTGGTCCGCCCCCGGCGCCGGCATGGAGGAGAACGGCTGGAAGCCGGAGAAGTCCCACAGCACGGCGCTGCCGCCAGGCGTGCAGGCTTCCACCGGTGCCCGCCCGGAATAGCGCTGGAAGGTCTCGGCCAGGGCTTCGCGCACGGCGAGATAGTCCTCCAGCCGGCCCGACCGGATCATCGCCTCCTCGCGCCAGGCATGCAGCGGATGGATGAAGCCCGTCACCTGCACGCCATTGGCCGTCAGCGTGTCCAGCATGCGGGCGAACAGGGCCAGGCGCTCCGGATCGAAATCATAGCCCAGATACCAGCTGTAGATGCCCCGCGCGCCGCTTTCATAGCGCTCGCGCTGCTGGCCGGCCGGATAGCTGTCCGACCAGGGCGCGCGCGGTTCGCCGCCTGTGATGTTGTCGGCGATCAGCTGCAGCGAGGCGCCGAACGTGTTCGGCGACAGCGAGACCCGCGCCAGCGACAGCCAGCGGCGCCCGTCCGTCAGCGCGGACAGCCAGTAGGTCGCCTTGGCCTTGGAGTGCGAGCCGAACTCGTCGAGGTCCAGCCCGATCACCACGCAGTTGAGGCTGTCATTCTCCGCCGCCAGTGCGGCCGCCTGGGACAGTTCGAAGATATTCGTGCCGCGCATGCCGGCATTGTAGATACCGCCGGGCCAGGCCTCCGGCTCGCGGGGGAAACCGTCCACCGTGCGCGAGGAGCCCAGCAGGATGGCGTTGTCCCCGCCGCGCGCCAGCCGGTCGGCGACATGGACGCGGCCGCCATCCTCCAGAAGGCGCGTATCGCGGGCGGTCAGGCCGGGAATCCCCGGCGCGCCGGTGATGCCGAACGGGTCGACCAGCGCGTTGAAGCCGGCAAAGGCGATAAGGCCGGCGATCAGGGCAATCAGCAATGTCGTGGCATAGCGTGTCATGACCGGCCCGTCAGAAGGTGTAGTAAATGAATTCGGACGTCTTCCAGGCGTTCAGCACCGACAGGAAGAGCAGGGCCGCGGCGGCCATCGCCATGCCGCGCGAGAATTTCCAGCGCGGACCGGGCTTCGGCCGGATCTCGGCATCCTTCATGGTCTGTTCGTCGATCACGTCGGAGAAGACTTCCGGCGTGTCCGGCAGCGACCAGACAATGCCCAGTCCCAGCACGATCCAGGCGATCGCCTCGGCATTGAGGCCTTCCAGGCCCAGGCCGGAAAAGCCGAACATGCCGGCCAGGATGCGCCCGGCGCCGGACCAGCTTTCCGCGCGGAAGAAGACCCAGGCGATGGTGGTGAAGGCGAAGGTCAGCCCGATGGCGATCACCTTGCGGCGCCCGGCGAACCAGTTTTTCGGACCCCACTTGCCCCAGAAATGGTTCACCGCCAGGCCCAGCCCGTGCAGCCCGCCCCATATGACGAAAGTCCAGGCCGCGCCGTGCCACAGCCCGCCCAGCAGCATGGTGGCGAACAGGTTCACATAGCGGCGCACCTCGCCTTTCCGGTTGCCGCCCAGCGGAATATAGAGGTGGTCGCGCAGGAAATGGCTCAGCGTGATGTGCCAGCGGCGCCAGAATTCCACCACCGAGGCCGATTTGTAGGGCCCGTTGAAATTCACCGGCAGGCGGTAGCCCAGGCAGCGGGCCAGGCCCAGCGCCATGTCCGAATAGCCGGAAAAATCGAAGAAGATCTGCAGCGCATAGGCCAGCGCGCCGATCCAGGCGGCGATCAGGCCGGGCTCGCCGCCGCGCTCGGCCATCGCGAAGAGCGAGGAGGCGAAGGGCTCGATGTTTTCCGCGATCAGCACTTTCTTCGCCAGGCCGATGGAGAAGATGGTCAGCCCGATGCCCAGATTGGCGGAGAGGTCGTCCTTGCGCTTGTCGTCGGCGAACTGGGCGGCGATCTGGTGGTGCTGCACCAGCGGGCCGGCCACGATGTGCGGGAAGAAGCTGACGAAGAGTGTGTGCGAGAAGATATGCCCCGGCGCCGTCTTCTTGCGCGCGATATCCACCAGGAAGGAGATCTGCTGGAAGGAGAAGAAGGAGATCGCCAGCGGCAGGCCGACATTCAGCAGCGGCAGGTCCAGCGGGGTAACCGCATTGACGTTCCCGATCAGGAAGTCGGCGTATTTGAAGAAGCCCAGAAGGGCGAGATTGAAGATGATGCCCAGAGCCAGGAAGGGCTGGTTGCCCCACCGCGCCATGGCCCGCGCGACGATATGGTTCATCGCCACCGAGAAGAGCAGCAGCGGCAGGTTCCGCACATCCCACCAGGCATAGAAGACCAGCGAGGCCAGATTCAGCACGAAGAGCGCGGCCAGATGGCTCAGATAGCGGCGCGCCAGATAATAGGCTGCCAGCACGCCGGGCAGGAAAAGAAACAGGAATTCGAACGAATTGAAGAGCATTTCGTGCCCGGCCCCCGAGGAGCCGGGACGCTAGCCGCCCGGGCCTGTTGCGGCAAGGCGGCGCTGCACGGTGCGGCAGGGTGGTGCCGGACGGCACAGCCTTCGTGACGATTTGTGACAGTTGCGTGTCATGCGGTCGGATTCCGATGTCTTAACGCATCGTAAAATCACGAAATAACTGTCATATTACCTTTAAAATGCAGTGCATGCAGGTGTTTGCGCAAAATCACGTATGATCCGTGTACGGACTTTACACGCGTTTTGTGTTCTGTAACATTAGTGTCATACAAATTGCAGTTTCAGATTCTCACAGGAGGAGAAGTCATGAAAACGAAAAGCATGATGATCGCAGCTTCCCTCGCTGGTGCTCTTGCCCTGGCCGGTCAGGTCACCGCACAGCAGTTCCCGGCTCCGGGGGATTCTTTCGTTCTTGAAATGATGGGCCAGCGTGGCTGGGAAGTGTCCTGCCGCCTGTCCCAGGAAGACGGCGACGCCATCGAAACCCGCGAGCGTGGCCGCGGCCTGCACGACAATGGCCGTTTCGCCATCGGCGACGTGACCGGCGGCCTGTGCTCCTACTCCGTGCCCGAGCGCGGCGAGCTTCGCCTGACCATGTCGGTCGAGCATACGGGCTTCGACTGCCCGTTCACGGTGACCGAAGCCGGCTTCTGCCGCGCCTACCTCCAGCCGGGCGACCATGGCAGCTTCCAGGTCACCCGCAGCCAGGTGGCCGTGACCGGTTCGTAAGCACCGGCAACAAGTCCCCCAACCTGTACGAAGCACTTACAGGTCAAAGACGCCCGGCAGGCACGCGCCTGCCGGGTGTTTTGTTTTGTGCCGGAGCGAGATTTGGGAGCGGTTGGGTCCCAGCTTTCGCTGGGATGACGGCGGGTGTGACGGCCGCCGATGTACCGCAGCCCTGAGCGCGTTCCATGGGAACATCGAGCCCGACACCGTCATCTGCGCCAGACGCGGCCCGGGCGCAACAGGAACAATCGAAATAGAAAGAAGATGGTGCCCAGGAGAAGACTCGAACTTCCACTCCCTTGCGGGAACTGGCACCTGAAGCCAGCGCGTCTACCAATTCCGCCACCTGGGCAGGTGTCAGAGGCGCGGTTCCTAAAGCCGGCGCGGGGCGCTGTCAACGGGCACATGCGCAGTTTGCTGCATTCCGCGCGCCGGCCCTGACCGGGGAGTGCGAGGCGCAATGCCTCATGGACAGGCGGGCGGATTTTTGGTCTATCCGGACCACGATCATTTTCCCGAGGGAAAGCCATGCTGCGAGACGAAATCATCACCGTGTTCGGCGGGTCCGGCTTCATCGGCCGCCATGTGGTCCGGGCGCTCGCCCGCGAAGGCTATCGCGTCCGCGTCGCCTCGCGCCGCCCGCACATCGCCCAGGATCTCCGCGTGATGGGCGTGGTCGGCCAGGTGCAGCTGGTGCAGGCCAATGTCCGCGTGCCGGCTTCGGTCGAGCGCGCGCTGGAAAACGCCAGCGGCGTGGTCAATCTGGTCGGCGTGCTCAACGAGAACGGCCGCCAGACCTTCTCCCGCCTGCATGCCCAGGGCGCCAAGACGATCGCCGAGGCCGCCGCCAAGGCCGGTATCGAGCGCATGGTGCAGATCTCCGCCATCGGTGCGGACGCCGACAGCCCGTCGCGCTATGCCCGCACCAAGGCGGACGGCGAGGCGATGGTGCGCGAGGCCCTGCCCACGGCGACCGTGCTGCGCCCCTCCATCGTGTTCGGCACCGAGGATAGCTTCTTCAACCGTTTCGCCGACATGGCCCGCTTCTCGCCGGCCCTGCCGCTGTTCGGCGGCGGCAAGACGCGCTTCCAGCCGGTCTTCGTGGGCGATGTCGCCCGCGCGGCCGTGGCAGCGCTGCAAAAGGACGAGGCCCGCGGCGAGACCTACGAGCTGGGCGGGCCGGGCGTCTACACCTTCGCCGAGCTGATGCGCTTCATCCTCGACGAGATCGATCGTCCGCGCGTGCTCCTGCCCCTGCCCTGGGCGATCGGCAGCGTGATCGCCATGCTTGCCGAACTGGTGGCCATCCTGCCCTTCGTGCAGCCGGTCATCACCCGCGACCAGCTCACCCAGCTGCAGCGCGACAATGTCGTGGCGGACGATGCGAAGACGCTGGCCGATCTCGGTGTGGACGCGGAAACCGTCGATGCGGTCGTGCCGTCCTACCTGGTGCGCTATCGCCGCTACGGCCAGTTCCACGAACGCCAGGCGAGCTAGCGGCGGTCAGAGCATGACCAGCCCGATCAGCACCACGCCCAGACCGATCCGGTAGATCACGAAGGGCAGAAAGCCGATCCGGTCGACCAGTTTCATCATCGCCGCGATGGCCGCCCAGGCGGCCAGGAAGGACAGGCCCGCCACGACGAGTCCGTCGTGCAGCGCCGCGCCGGCTTCGTCGGCCCGGGCCAGGTCGATGACCGAGACCAGGGCGAAGGCGGCGATCACCGGGATCGCCATCAGCATGGAAAAGCGCGCGCTTTCCGAGCGCTTCAGGCCCAGCGCCCGGCCGGCCGTCATGGTGACGCCCGAGCGCGAGGCGCCGGGAATGAGGGCGAAGAGCTGGGCGATGCCGATCAGGGCCGCATCCTTGAAGCTCATCGTCTCCAGCGTGCCGGTCTGCTTGCCATAGCGGTCGGCCAGCCAGAGCGGTAGGGCGAAGATGAGCGTCGCCGCGGCGATCACGGCGGGCGAGCGCAGCGCGTCCACCAGGTCGAAGGCATAGAGCGCGCCGGCGACGATGAAGACCGGCGGCATGGATACCGCGACCAGCAGGGCGATGCGCCCGCCGGGCGTGATCTTTCCGGTCAGCAGCGCCAGCTTGCCCCGGGCGACGGCGAGAATGTCCCGCCAGAAATAGACCAGCACCGCGACCAGCGAGCCGGCATGGGCCATCACGTCGATCAGCGGGCCCTGGTCCTCCACGCCCAGCGCGCCGGGCGCCAGGATGAGATGGGCCGATGACGAGATCGGCAGAAATTCGGTAATGCCTTGAACGAGCGCGAGAACGACAAGATGAATGAGCAGCATGCGGGTCTTCCCCCTGACCGGGCCCCTGGCAGGGCGGGCGCATAGTCCGCCAGTTCACCGGGCTTGGCCAGAGGCGCGCTGTGCCCCGGCGCGCAAGGGGAAGGCGCATACAGGGAGAGCGGATTGAGTCTGTGGATCGATACGGATGGCGGGGTCGACGACGCGCTGGCCCTGGTCTGCGCCCTGGCCGTCGCCGGCGGGCGGCTGGCCGGCGTGTCGACCGTGTTCGGCAATGTTTCGCCGCGCCGGGCGGCGCGCAATGCCGCCCTGGTCCAGGCCTTCTTTCCGGGCCGGTCCGCCCCGGTCCATGTCGGCGCCGACCGGCCGCTGACCGGGCATCCCTGGCACGACGCCCACGCCATCCATGGCGAGGACGGGCTGGGCGGCGTGACCGCCGATCACGAGCTCGCCTTCGAGACCGGCGTGGTGCAGGAGGTCCATCCCGACGAGACCGCCGATGCCCTTGCCGCCTTCGCGCGAGCGGCGGGCGCCGAGGGCCGGCTGGTCTGCATCGGTCCGATGACCAATCTCGCCCGCGCCCTGCTGCGCGAACCGGCGGCCTTCGACGGTCTGGGCGCCATCGTTTGCATGGGCACGTCCCTGAGCGTGCCGTGGGCCCGGCGGGACCGGGCCGAATTCAATGCGGGCTCCGACATGGAAGCCGCGCGCATCGTGCTGGAACGGGCGCCGCGCCTCACCCTGATGCCGCTGGATACATGCCGCCGCGTCGTCCTGCGCCGGGCCCGGCTGGCCGCGCTCGCGGAACGGCTGGACGGACCGCTGCTCAAATTCCTGCGCCGGGCGCACGCCCACTACATGGACGCCTATCGCGCCCTGGAAGGGATAGACGGCTGCTACCCGCATGATGCGCTCGCCGTGGCCGCCGCCATCGCCCCGGCGGGGCTGTTCGACCTTCAAGGCGGCGGCTTCGCGCTGGCGGGTGATAGCGGGTTTGACGGCCTGTTGCGCCCGGACCCGGCGGCCCGGCCCGTCGCCGTGGCCCGGGATGTGGATTTCCGGGGGGCTCTGGACTGGATCGAGGCCTGTCTGGCGCGGGCCGCGGAATTGACGCCGCTGGCAACCGCGCCCTACACGGGTCGGCAGAAGGATCAGACCCATGCCTCATGATCATGCCGGATCGGCCGCCGGGCCGGGGCGCCTCGAACCGAAGGAGGCGCTGCGCCATACCGGGCGGGCGACCGCGGCCTCCGTGGCCGTCGCGCTGATACTCACGCTCACCAAGGGCGTGATCTGGTGGCTGTCCGGTTCGGTCGCCCTGCTGGCGTCGGCAGCCGACAGCCTGCTCGATCTCACCGCCTCGCTGACTGTCTATTTCTCGGTGCGCTATGCCGCCGAGCCGGCCGACGAGGAACACCGGTTCGGGCATGGCAAGGCCGAAGCCTTCGCCGGCATCATGCAGGCCATACTGGTGGCCGTCTCCGCCGCGCTCCTGGTGCGCGAGGGTGTGGAGCATCTGCTCAATCCGGTCGAGATTCGCGCCAGCGGCTGGGCGCTGGGGGTGATGGTGCTGTCCGTCGCCCTGACGATCGCGCTCCTGATCGTGCAGACGCGCGCTCTGGAAAAGACAGGCTCCATCGCCGTGGAAGGGGACAGGGCCCACTATTTCTCCGACCTGGCATCCAATGTCGCCGTGATCGCCGGCATTGCCGGTGCGGTCCTGCTGGACTGGCTGTGGCTCGATGCCGTCGCGGCGCTGGGCGTGGCGGCCTGGCTGGGCTGGACGGCCTGGGGCGTGGCGCGCGGCGCGGGCGACCAGCTGATGGACCGGGAGCTGCCGGAAGAGGAGCGCGAGCGTATCCGCACCATCGCCAGCGAGGATCCGCGCATCATCAACATCCACCAGCTGCGCACCCGGGCCGCGGGCCCGCTGCTGCACATCCAGTTCCACATGGCGCTGAAGCCGAACATGAGCCTGCGCGACGCGCACCATATTCTGGTGGAGTGCGAGAAACGCCTCACCAAGGCCTATCCGGCCGCCGACATCATCATCCACGCCGACCCGCACGGTGCGGCCGAACCCCATGGCACGGAATTCTTCCGGGGCGAGGATCCGCAGCAGCTTGAGGACCCTTAGCGCGCCTCCCGAAACAGGCTAGCCTCGCATCATGCGCATCTTGCATTTCTGGCCCCTCGATCCCTTCTCGCGCCAGGTCCGCCTGGCCCTGGAGGAAAAATCCCTGCGCCACGAGCTGCAGCTCGAAGTGCCCTGGGAGCGTCCGGACGATCTCGTCTCGCTCAATCCGGCGGGCACGACGCCCGTTCTGGTGGACGAATCCGGGGGCGGGCGCCGCGTGATCGTGGAGAGCCGGGCCATCCTGGAATACCTGGAAGAAACCACGCCCTCGCCCTGCCTCCTGCCCGGCGGTCCGGCCGAGCGCGCCGAGGCGCGGCGCCTGGTGGACTGGTTCGACCGAAAGTATGACGGCGAGGTCAACGCCTACCTTTTGCACGAAAAGCTGGAAAAGCGCGCCCAGGGGCTCGGTTCGCCGGACCCGGCGGCGCTCAGGGCGGGCCGGGACCATCTGCGCTGGCATCTCGATCACATGGCCTGGCTGCTGGAGACCCGCGACGGGCTGGCCGGCCCCCGCTACACGCTGGCCGACATTGCCGCGGCGGCCCACCTCTCCTGCGCCGACTATCTCGGCGATGTGCCCTGGGACGATTTCGAGCCGGTGAAGCACTGGTATCAGCGCGTCAAATGCCGCCCGGCCTTCCGCGGCCTGCTGACCGACAAACTCCCCGGCACGCCACCTTCGGCGCATTATGCGGACCTGGACTTCTGAGCGGCACGATCATGGATGCCCAAGCGACCCAATCCCTCGCCCGCGAGCTCGGCTTTACCGAGGCGCGGGTCTGCCGGGCCGACGAGGCCTGGGATGCAGGGGAGCGTCTGGCCGAATTTGTCGGGGCGGGTATGCATGGCTCGATGGCGTGGATGGAAGACACGCTGGAGCGGCGCAAGCATCCCACGGCGATGTGGGCGGAGGCGAAATCGGCTGTCGTGGTGGCGATGAATTACGGGCCGGACGTCGATCCGCTGGGCCTGCTGGAGCGCAAGTCCGAAGGCGTGATTTCCGTCTATGCGCAAAACGCCGACTATCACGACCTGATGAAGAAGCGGCTGAAGCGTCTCGCCCGGGCCTTCGCCGAGCGGACCGGCGAGGATGTGAAGGTCTTCGTCGACACCGCCCCGCTGATGGAAAAGCCGCTGGCCGGCAAGGCGGGGATGGGCTGGCAGGGCAAGCACACCAATCTGGTCAGCCGCGAGCACGGCTCCTGGCTGTTCCTGGGCGTTATGCTGACAACGGCCGTGCTCGAACCTGACGAAGCCGAGACCGATCATTGCGGCTCCTGCCGGGCCTGTCTGGACATCTGCCCGACGGACGCTTTCCCGGAACCCTACCGGCTCGATGCGCGGCGCTGCATCTCCTACCTGACGATCGAGCACAAGGGGCCGATCCCGGAGGAATTCCGCGAACCCATGGGCAATCGCATCTATGGTTGCGACGATTGCCTGGCCATTTGCCCCTGGAACAAGTTCGCCGCGGTGGCGCGTGAAACGGCCTTTCATCCGCGCCCCGAGCTGAAGGGCCCGCTGCTGGCCGAGCTCGCCGCGCTGGACGATGCGGAATTCCGCCAGGTCTTCACGGCCTCGCCGGTCAAGCGGATCGGGCGCGACCGTTTCGTGCGCAACGTCATGATCGCCATAGGAAATTCCGGCGATGCCGACCTCATCTCCATGACGCTTGCCCGGCTCGACGATGCCTCTGCCCTGGTGCGCGGCATGGCGGTCTGGGCGCTGGGGCGGCTCGATCCCGGGCGTGCGCGGGCGGAAGCGGCCGAGCGAGCCGGCAGCGAGGACGATCCCGATGTGCGCCGGGAATGGGCGCGGCTGTCCGATGCATGAAAAATCCACCTCGGGTTGAGGGGTTGTTAGCCTTTATCCGATAGCCCTCCGCGACTTGGAGGGGCCGACGCACGGGGAGCGTCAGAGGATATGCAGGTCGACGGACCGACAGGGGACCCGCAATTGGCGGGGCAGGTGTTTTCCGACCGGATTTCGGTTCTGGTGTGCGAGAACAGCCAGGTGCAGCTGCGCATCCTGAGCGAGGCGGTACGCGAGGCCGGCTACGAGGTGCACACGGCGCCCAATGCCGACGACGCGCTGGGCCTGCTCAACCTGATGCCGATCGACATTTTCCTGACCGGGATCGAGGTGGGCGCCACGAGCGGGCTGGAGGCCTGCTGGTCGCTCAAGTCCAACCCGGAAACCGAGACCGTCTACACCATCGTGGTCACGGCCTCGGGCCAGGAAAAACGGCTCGAGGAATCGCTCGATGCCGGGGCCGACGATTTCATCCGCAAGCCGGTCAACATGACCGAGCTGCGGGCGCGCCTGCGGGCTGCCTCGCGCCTGGTGCGGATGCAGAAACAGTTCCGCCGCATGGCCGAGACCGATGCGCTGACCGGCGCTGCCAACCGGCGCGCCTTCATGCAGTATCTCGATGCCCAGGTCGATCGCGCCCGCCGCCAGGACGAGCCCGTTGCGGCGGTCATGGTGGACCTGGATCACTTCAAACGGACCAACGATACGTATGGCCACGCCGTCGGTGACCAGGTGCTCATGGCGACGGTCCGCCAGATCGAGGCCTGCCTGCGCGAGCGCGACATGCTGGGCCGTCTCGGCGGCGAGGAGTTCGCGGTCCTGCTGCCGGGGATCGACGGCGGCGCGGCCGTGGATGCCGCCGAGCGTATCCGCCGGGCCGTGTCGGCCGTGGATGTGCGCATCGCCAATGGCGACCGCATTCCCGTCACGGCGAGCCTGGGCGTGTCTGTGCTCCAGCGCGAGGACATGATGGCGACGGCCGAGGGCCTGCTGCAGGCGGCCGACGAGGCGCTGTACGCGGCCAAGGCCGGCGGCCGCGACCGGGTCGTCAGGGCCGGCGCGGACGAAGAGCGGGTGCCGCTGCAGGCGATCGGCTGATCAGTCGGCTGCGGCCTGCCGCCGGGCCTCGTTGATGTCGCCGCGCAGCACCAGGATCTCGATCCGCTCCGGCGCCCGCTCGCGGGCGGCCTCCATGTCCGCTTCGGCCGCGTCCAGATCGCCCGTGTTGAGATGATAGAGGCTGCGCAGATACCAGCCCTCGGCGTTTTCCGGCACCAGATCGACCAGGCGCTGGGCGTCGCGTTCCAGCGCGCCCCAGCTTTCCTCGTCCCGGTGCAGCCGGCCGCGCATTGTGAGGGTGAGGACCGAATAGGGATCGATCTCCAGCGCGGCGGCATAATCCTCCAGCGCCGTTTCCGTATCGCCGGCCCGGGCGCGGGTCTCGCCGGCCAAGGTGAGGAAGTCGACGCGTTCCGCGTTCACCATGCCGGCCCGGGGCTCCCCGGCCAGTTCCTCCAGAATGGCCGCGGCCATCTGGAAATCACCCAGGCCGATGAAGGCGTGGGCCTCGCAGATTTCCGCCGGCCAGCCGCCGCCCTCGATACGCCAGGTCTGGGCCTCCTCCAGCGCGGCGGCCGGTTCCTCGCCGCTCTGGGCGATACAGGCCTGATAGCGCATGCGCTCTTCCGCGCGCACCGTGTTCTGGGCACCGGCGGGCGCCAGCAGAAGAGCGGGAAGAAGAGCGGACAGGGTGAAACGCGCAAGCATGGGGCAGGGCCTTTGAACGAAGAACGCCGCCACGCTAGGGCTGCAGCGCGGCGGCGTCCATCACGGGTCATGTTACAAAGACATCAGTCCTTGCGGAAATGCAGGATGCCCCAGTTGAGATAGCCCTTGTCGGCGCCATCGACCCAGTGCTTGAGCCCCTCGATCATGCCGTCGACATACTCGGCGCCGGAGAGTTTTGTGAGCTCTTCGCGGCGTTCCAGCAGAACCTCGCGGACCCGGTTGTAGTGGGTGCGCAGATTCATCGGCGTCTCGTCCAGCTGGACCGGAGTGAAGCCCCGCTTGCCCAGCTCGTGCTTGTAGAAGGCGACCGAGCCGAAGGTCTGCAGGTGGATGCGGCGCAGGATGTGGTCCAGCACGCCCTCCGGGCAGTCGTCGGCCTGCATCGGGTCGGTGAAGATCAGCTCGCCGCCGGGCTTGGTGATGCGGTCGATCTCCTTGATCACCTTCAGCCGTTCGCCGGAATGCAGGAAGGAATCCTGTGACCAGACGATGTCATAGCTGTCGTCCGGATCGTCGAGATCCTCGAAGGAGCCGTAGACGACGTCGATCTTGTCGTTCATCCCGGCCTTGCCGGTCAGCTCGCGATTGAAGGCGTTCTGGGTCTCCGACAGGTTCAGGCAGGTGACGTGACAGCCGAACCGGTCGGCCAGATAGCGCGCCGAGCCGCCGAAACCGGCGCCCAGGTCGATCACCTTGCTGTCCGGACTGATCGTCTGCAGACGGTCGGCCATCGTGGTGACCGTGCGGCGGCTGGCCTTGGCGATATCCTCGTCCGGGCTGGCATAGAGGCCGACATGGATGTCCTCGCCGCCCCAGACGGCGCGGTAGAAGGCATCGGCCGGAGCGCTGTCGTAATAGGTTTCCGCCTCAAGGACGGCCTGAGACTTAGTGCTCATCTTCGAGTTTCTCCGCAACGTGAACGAAAAAGTCGGGATCGTTTTCCTGGTAGGTCTCCTGGAAGTCCCCGAAGGTCTTCACCTTCTTGAAGCCGACATCGGTCAGCAGCTGGCGCGTATAGGCCTTGCGCAGCGGGAACATGTTGAGATGGTACTCGGCGCCGTCCGGGAAGGCGTAGCGGAAGCGCGCCAGCCCGTCGTCGACGTGCTCCGGCTCGGCCACGACCTGGTCGCCGCAATAATAGTATTTGTGCTTGGTCGAGAAGTCCCCGTCCAGGATGGCGTCGTAATTGCGCTGGTCCAGGATCAGGATGCCGTCCCATTTCAGGGCCGCGTAGAATTCCGCCAGGGCCCGGCGGCGGTCATGCTCGTCGAAGATATGGGTGAAGGAATTGCCCAGGCAGATGATGGCGTCGAACTTGCCGTGGACATCCTTGTTCAGCCAGCGCCAGTCGGCATGGACCGTGTTGAGCACGAGGTCGCGTTTGCGGCCATTGTCGAAAGCCTTGCCCAGCATTTCCGCGCTGCCATCGACCGTCGTGACGTCGAAGCCGGCCTTGAGCAGCTGGATGGAGTGAAAGCCGGTGCCGGCGGCGGCATCGAGCACCTTGTGCTTTCCGCGGGCCTTGAGAATGTCGATGAAGAATTGGCCCTCGCTCTCTGCGCGGGCGTCCCAGTCGATCAGCTCGTCCCACTTGTCGACGAAGCCTTCGATGTATTCCTTCTGATAATGGTCTGTTTCCCGGGTAGCAATCGGGTCTTTCCCGAAATCCTGAACCAAGGTGCCGTCGGTCATTCACATCTGCGCGGTCAGCAGACACACCTCGCCTGACTGACTTCTCGCGTCCCTGTTTGAGCCATTCGCCCGCGCACGACCCAGCCGCGTGCTCGAGACACGCCGGGCGAAACATTCATCTTGATCGGTTCGGCGGTTACGGGGGCAGGGGCGATTGTATTCCCCGGCCGCACCCGCAGGCACGTGCGTCATTCTTATGTGCGTGTCTGCTGGTCGCAGACTGGACCGATATAGGTCACGCCGCACCCACCGCTCAGGCTAGCCAGACCGCAGCCATCGGCCGTCGGAAGCCCGCCCTGCATCTTCGGCAGTAACAAACTTCCCGAAAGGTAGCAACAGCGTCCGGGGCGGGCCGAAGCGCCCGCAACGCGCCGCAATCGTTTGTTTTCGGGGGCAAGGTGTGAAAGAAGATAGGGAATTCTGATCCGGCCCGGTTTCCTCCCGAATGATCGTTCTCCAGGTGATTCCCGAACTCGATGCCGGCGGCGCCGAGCGGACGACGCTGGAAGTCGCCGAGGCGGTGATCGCCGAGGGCGGCCGGGCGCTCGTGGCCTCCGCCGGCGGCCGCCTGGAAGACGAACTGGCGGCCTTGGGCGGCGAGCTGGTGCGCATGCCGGCGGCGTCGAAGAACCCGCTCACCCTGATCCGCAACATGTACCGGCTGGCCGGCACGATCCGGCGCGAGAGCGTGGATATCGTCCATGCCCGCTCGCGCGCGCCGGCCTGGAGTGCGAAATGGGCCTGCGACCGCACCGGCGCCCACTTCGTCACCACCTATCACGGCACCTACAATGCCCGCTCCGCGCTGAAGCGGCGCTACAATTCCGTGATGGCGCGCGGCGAATGCGTGATCGCCAATTCCGAATTCATCCGCGACCACGTTGCCGCGGAACATCCCTTCGCCGCCTCGCGCGTGCGGGTGATCCCGCGCGGGGTCGATCTGGTGCGTTTCGATCCGGAGGCCGTCGAGCCGGAGCGTGTGGACACGTTGCGCCAGGCCTGGGGGCTGGATCCGCAGGACGGCTCGCCGCGTCTCTTCCTGCCGGCGCGCCTGACGAAGTGGAAGGGCCAGCGCGAGGCGATCCGGGCCATGGGGCGCCTGCAGGACGATCCCGAAGTGGAGACGCCGCGCCTGGTACTCGCCGGCGATGCCCAGGGCCGGCAGACCTATGTCGAGGAATTGCGCGCGCTGGCGGCGTCGGAAGGCGTGGCCGACCGGGTCTATATCGTGGGCCATTGCAGCGACATGCCCGCGGCGATGATGCTGGCGGACATCGTGCTGACGCCTTCGGTCGAGCCGGAAGCCTTCGGCCGGACCGCCGCGGAGGCCGGCGCCATGCTGCGCCCGGTGATCGCGGCGGATCATGGCGGTGCGCGCGAGGTCGTGCTGCACAGCGAAACCGGCTGGCGCGTACAGCCGGGCGATCCGGCGGCGCTGGCGGCTGCCATTGCCGGAGCGGTGGCGCTGGCGCCGGAAGACCGCGACGCGATCGGCCGCCGGGCCCGCGATCACGTCACCGCGCATTTTTCTACCGTCAGCCTGCAAGCTTCGACTTTGCGCGTCTATCATGAGGTCCTAAACTGCGAGCCATGAGCGAACCGCAGCGCGACATCACCTATATCCTGCACTGGGGCGATCTGGCCTCGACCGTGAGGATGCTGGCCGCGGCGCGGCTGCTGCGCGACATGCACAAGCGTGACCGCATCATCCTTCTGACGACGCCGGACTATGAGAGCTTTTTAAAGCACTGTCCCTATTTCAACATGATCGAGACCGATGCCGTGCCGGATACGCGGCCCCTGGCCGGGCTTCGCGACAAGCGGCTGAAGCTCAACAAGCCGGCGCGCGTCTACGATCTCGTCGGCAATGCGGACTCGCGCAAGCTGAAACGGCTCTTCCGCTTTTCCAGGACGCGCTGGAGCGAGGTCGTGCCGGACCCGCGCGAGACGGCGCATCCGGTCGATGCCGTGGCCGGCCGTCTCAATGCCGAGCTCGGCCTGACGCCGGAGCACTATCCGCTGGGGGCGGCCCCGCCCCCGGATGCGAGCTGGGTGGACTTCCTGGCCAAGCAGTCGCGCATGCTGGATCCGGAATATTTCGGTCTCAACGGGCCCTTCGCCCTGCTGGCACCGTCCGGCGATACGGTGAAGCCGGCCCTGCGCTGGCCCCAGGAACGCTGGGCCGCGCTGGCCCAGGAATTGTTGCAGGCCGGTGTGACGCCGGCGCTGATCGGCGGGCCCGACACGCGCGATGTCGGCCGTTACGTGGCCCATGTCACGCCGGGCGCGCGGGACATTACCGGCAAGGCCAAGCTGGCCCAGCTGGCCGGTCTCGCCCGTCATGCCTGTTTCGTCTTCAGCGAGGACACGCCGCTGCTTCACCTGCTCGTGGCGTCGGGATCGCCGGCGCTGGCGCTCTATGGCGATGTCGGCGATCCGGCCCTGATCGCCCCGCGCGGGCCCGAGCCGGTCATCCTGATGCATGCGCCGACGCTCGCGCAGGTGACGCCGGAAGAGGCCGTGGCGGCGATGCGCTTCGCGGGCGGTTTCGACCGCGAGCCCAAGGCCGCCTGACCGGTTGAACCCGGCGCCGGCCTTACCCACATTCCCCTCCGGTGCCAGGATGGCGGGGCTGCGCACAGTGTGCGGCGCTTGCCAAATGTGATCATTTGACCATAGTGCGCCGCTCCCGTCCGGACAGGCGCCTGTTACGCCCACTTTGGGCTTGATCCGGTTCCGCCGCCGGGGGATTACTAAGTTTCTGTACGTTGGCCACAAGGGAGAAGAGGCCATAGCCCGTAGACCGCACGCCGCGCAACCGCCCAAGAAGGAAGGGCCGCGCACCAACAGGGATATCCGCGTTCCGCGGGTCCTTCTGATCGACGAAGATGGTGAGAAACAGGGCATTATGCCTGTCGAGGCGGCTCTGGAAGCCGCC
>Ga0207716_100314_pt1 | contig 23634 bp, 22 predicted proteins | sample TtaePargueraPR_FD_187739 | JGI IMG/M metagenome (GOLD analysis project Ga0207716, IMG submission 187739) | Aerobic enrichment media microbial communities from Bioluminiscent Bay, La Parguera, Puerto Rico - Tt and P2 (5) (SPAdes) | ecosystem: Environmental > Aquatic > Marine > Unclassified ... | reverse complement strand
ACGACATAATAATCCGACGTGCCGGCCCCGGAGATGAAGGCCTTGGACCCGTTGAGCACGTAGTGATCGCCGTCGCGCACGGCCTTGGTCTTGAGACTGGCCGCGTCCGAGCCCGCGCCGGGTTCGGTCAGACAGTAGGAGGCGATCTTCTCCATCGTCATCATCTGCGGCAGGAAGCGCTGGCGCTGGTCCTCATTGCCCCAGGTGTCGATCATCCAGGCGCACATGTTGTGGATCGACAGGAAGGCGGCCGTGGGAATGCAGCCGCGCGACAACTCCTCGAAGATGAGTGCGGCATCAAGACGCGTCAGATCGGAGCCGCCGACATCCTCGCGCGTGTAGATTCCGGCGAAGCCGAGCTCGGCCGCCTCGCGCATCACCTCGACGGGGAAGTGTTTTTCCTCGTCCCACTGCGCCGCATGCGGCTTGAGACGGTCCTCGGCGAATTTTCTCGCCATGTCACGAATGAGGGTCTGATCTTCTGTGAGAGCGAAGTGCACCGCAGCGCTCCTGTTGCTTATTGGGCCTGTGAAAGACAAATTTTGCCGAAACGAACTGCCGGAGCCGTAACGCTTGGTGACGTCCACGGCAAGCTGCATATGACATTCCTTCCCATGAGGACCGGAGCCCGCCATGTACCCGTCTACCCGCCTTCGCCGCACCCGCCAGGCCGACTGGTCCCGCCGCCTCGTGCGCCAGAATGTCCTGACACCGAATGACCTCATCTGGTCCGTGGTGGTCTCCGATACCGCCGACCCCGTGGAGCCCGTCATGGCCATGCCGGGCGTGGAACGCCTCTCGCTTTCCGCACTGGCGAAGGCCGCGAAGGACGCCCAGGAACTGGGCATTCCGGCCATGGCGATCTTCCCGCACATCGATCCGGCAAAGAAGGATGATGCGGGGTCCGAAGCGCTCAATCCGGACGGGCTGGTGCCCAATGCGATCCGGACCATCAAGGATGCCGCCCCCAATGTCGGCGTGATCTGCGACGTGGCGCTCGACCCTTTCACCACGCACGGCCATGACGGCGTGCTGGACGGCGAGCGGATCGCCAATGATGCCACGGTGGAACAGCTGGTCGCCCAGGCCCTGGTGCAGGCCGAAGCCGGCTGCGACGTCATCGCCCCGTCCGACATGATGGACGGCCGCATCGGCACGATCCGCGACGCGCTGGAGGCCGAGGGCCATCACGACACGATGATCCTCTCCTACGCCGCCAAATACGCCTCCGGCTTTTACGGCCCCTATCGCGAGGCGATCGGTTCGGCCGCCGCGCTGAAGGGCGACAAGCAGACCTACCAGATGGACCCGGCCAATCGCGACGAGGCCTTGCGCGAGGTCGAGCTCGACATCGCCGAGGGTGCCGACATGGTGATGGTAAAGCCCGGCCTGCCCTATCTCGACATCGTCCGCGCCCTCTCCGACACCTTCCCCGTGCCCGTCTACGCCTTCCAGGTCTCCGGCGAGTACGCCATGATCGAGGCCGCCGCCGCCAATGCCTGGATCGACGGCGAACGCGTGATGATGGAAAGCCTGCTGGCCTTCAAGCGGGCCGGTGCGGCGGGGATCATCACTTATTTTGCGCCGCGGGCGGCGAGACTGCTGAATGGCTGAGACCTCCCGCGAAACCCGCACCGTGCAGGCCATGCACGCGATCGACCGGTTGACGGGCGCGGTCATCCCGCCGCTGCACACCTCCACGACCTATGCCCGCGATGCGGACAATGCGCTGATCGGCGCGCAGGACTGTCGCCGGCCGCAGGGGCCGACCGAGCGACAGGCGGCCGAGGTGCTCGCCATGCTGGACGGCGGGGCGGATGCGCGGCTGTTTTCCTCGGGCATGGCGGCCATCGCGGCGGTGCTGGAGAGCGTGCCCACGGGCGGGCATGCCGTTGCCCAGACCGAGATGTATTACGGCGCGAAGAACCTCTTCCAGCGCGCCCTGGCGAAGAAACGGATCACGCTGAACCTGGTCGCCCCCGGCGATCTGGACGCCCTCACCGCCGCGGCCCGGCCCGATACCGACCTGATCTGGATCGAGACGCCGGCCAACCCGTCCTGGGCCGTCGTCGACATCGCCAAGGCCGCCGACATCGCCCATGCCGTCGGTGCCACGCTGGCGGTGGATTCCACCTGCGCCCCGCCCTGCACCACACGGCCGCTGGAACTGGGCGCGGACATCGTCATGCATTCGGCGACGAAATACCTCAACGGCCATTCCGACGTGCTCGCCGGCGTCCTGGTGACGGCGAAGGCCGATGCGCGCTGGGCGGAGATCGGCCGCGTCCACAACGAGACCGGCGCCGTGCCTGGCGGCTTCGAGACCTGGCTGCTGCTGCGCGGCCTGCGCACGCTGTTCGTGCGCTTCGAGCGTCAGAGCGAGACGGCCCTCGCCCTGGCCAAGGCGCTGCGCAAGGACAAACGCATCGATGCGGTCCACTATCCCGGCCTGCCCGATCATCCCGGCCACGCCGTCGCCAGGCACCAGATGAGCGGCGGTTTCGGCGGCATGATCTCGATCCTGCTCGCCGGCGGCTACGACGCCGCCCGGCGCTTTGCCGCCTCTACGAAGATCTTCATCCAGGCCACCTCGCTGGGCGGGGTGGAAAGCCTGGTGGAGCACCGCAAGCCGATCGAGGGCGCCGACAGCCCGGTGCCGGACAATCTCGTGCGCCTGTCGGTGGGGCTGGAGGATCGGGCTGATCTTCTCGCCGATATCGAAACGGCGCTGACGGCCGCTGGAAAAGCCTGAATCAACTTCAAGATGCATTTCACCTCATGATGAACGGGCACGACACGTCGGGGACCGGCGAACCGCCACGCATCAGCAAGCGGCATGACGCGGTGACACGGCGACCACAAAGCCGCAGACTGGCCCGGCAGAGCCCGTCGACCGGCAGATTTATGCCGCGCCGCAGCATTAGCGTATTGACTTGTCAGGACAATTGATCGCGGCCCATTTTGCGTTTGTCCGGGTGCAACCTGTGCGGTAAATTGGGGAACAGTACCGGCAGCATCATGCGGAGGTGCGGTCTTGCTGTTCACAAAACCCTGTCCCGGATGCGATCACACGCTGCCACGCGGGCACGCGCTGGAGCTCCGCAACCGCCTTGTCTACCGCTGTGCCCGCTGCGGGAGCTATTATCGCTGGTCCGCCCGGCCCGCGATCTATCTCGCCCTGGCTATCGAAGCGCCACTGCTCGTCCTGCTCGCCATTCTGGGCCTGGCGGGGCGGTGGCCTGATTTCGTGCTCCTGCTCGGCGCTTCGCTGCTGATTCTCGTGCTGATTTCGATCGTCGCGGTGCGGCCTGTGGCCGCCGCACATCCGCGCACCGCGCCGGCCGGCCAGCAGGCTCAGCAGCCCCAGAATGCGCAGGATCGCGGAGCTGTCGCGGATCCGCCGGCCCGCTAGTCGCCGATCCGCACCGCCGGCAACGACCATTTGAAACGGATGGCGCATCCGCGAAGCATCATCGCGAGCGCGGCGGAGCCCAGCGTCACCGCGCTGGGATTCAGCCCCGTGGCATGGCCCGCGACATAGGCTGCGGCGCCGGCCAGGGCGGCGAGCGCATAGATGTCCTCGCGCAGCACCAGCGGCACATCATTGACGATGATGTCGCGCAACAGCCCCCCGAAAGCCGCACTCATCATTCCGGTGAGGATCGCGATCGTCCAGTGTGCGCCCGCCGCCAGCCCGGCCTCCGCACCGATGACGCAGAACACCGAAAGCCCGATCGCGTCGGCCCAGACCAGGGCCGCGCGGCGTGTGGCGATCGCCTGTGCCCAGGGCGAGGTGAAATAGCCCAGAAGGGCCGCGCCCACCGCGACAGCGAGATATTTCGGCTCGGCGACCCAGTAGACCGGCAACTGCCCCAGCAGCACGTCGCGCAGCGTGCCGCCGCCCATCCCCGTCACGGCGCCCACAATGGCCGCGCCGAACGGGTCCAGTGCCTTGCGCGCCGACAGCATGCCGCCGGAATAGGCGAAGAAGCCGATCCCGGCATAGTCGAGCCAGAGAAAGAGCGTTTCCACGTTCATGGCTCCGCCTCCAAAGACGGTTCCGGCGCGACCGCGATGCTCTCGGGCGACTGCACCGTCATCAGCACGGCGAGCCCTGTCAGGGCGACGATCAGCACGGCCCAGACGGCCAGGTTGATATAGACCGAGCGCTTCGCCGAGCGGCGCTCCAGCCAGGTGCGCGGCCGGATGCCCTTGTAGAAGAAGACCAGGAGCGCGGCGAGATTGACGCTGACCACATTGATCGCCAGCAAGAGGCTGGCGCGCATGGCGAATTCCCACTCGCCCGCCCCTAGGAGCAGGCCCGCCGCCGCCGCGGGCGGAAGCAGCGCCACGGCCACCATCACGCCGACCAGGGTGGCGGACAGGCCGGTCGCGATCGACAGGGCCGCCGCCGCGCCGGAAGCGAGCGCCAGCACGGTGGAATCGAGACCGACCACGGTGCGTCCGGCGAGTTCTTCCGATGTCAGGTCGGCGCCGAAGCCGAAACCGATCGCCGCGGAGAGCAGCATGCCCAGCAGAAGTCCGGCCAGCGCCGTGCGGGCGGCGCGTGCCATCAGGTCCAGATCGCCCAGCGCCGAGGCGAAGGCGAAGGCCAGGATGGGACCCAGCAGCGGTGCGATCACCATGGCGCCGATCACCGCGGCGACATTGTCGGCGGTCAAGCCGAACACGGCCACGATGGTGGACAGGAGCGTCAGAAGAAGGAAATCGCGATGCAGTTTCGCACCGCCGGCCACGTCCTGGTAAAGCTCCTCGCGAAGCGCCATGAACTTGCGGCGCGTGGATGCCTCGACGCGCTTGGCGTCCGGCTTGGGCAGGCTGGCCTCGACCGGCAGGACGACAAGCCGCCAGTCCTCCACCCCGTCCATGAGCCCGCTGATCGAATCGATGGCGCCCTGCCCGTCCCCCTCGCCGAAGACCAGGCGAAGCACGCGCCGGTCCCGCGAGGTCGGCTCGCCGAGAAAGATGTCGAGCGGTTCGGCCCGCTCGCTGGCCGCCATGAGCCGGTCCACGAGCTCGGCATCGTCATGAAAGCTGAGTTCGATCAGCCTCATGTCCCGCCCCGTTTCGCCCTGTCGAGCGTCCGGCGTGCGGCCTCGAGCTCCAGCAGGTCCGCCAGATCCCGCGCGCGCCAGGACGCCGCCATCATCATACCGGCGGAAATCATCCACAGACCCAGGATCACGATCAGCGTATCGAGCCGCTCGAACCCGATGCGAACCCAGAATTCCGGCTCGACTTCCGAAATTCCGAAAACCCCGGCCACAGGAATCGAAACCAGCAAGAGGGCCGTCGTGCGGAAAATGCGCTCGACGCGGTTCGCATTGAGCGCCGCATAGTCCTTCAGGAATTCGACCTGCGCATCGTCCAGCCCGCCGAGCAGGCCCAGACCGATCTTCCAGTGCGTGGCGCGGCCGATGGGCGTCATCTGATCGTTCGAGAATTGCGACAGGGACCGGCGCGACACACTCGCCAGCACAACGCGCCAGGTGGCGAACAGCGACGTCAGGCGCTTCCACACGCCGAGTACTTCCGGATCGGTCCGGATCAGCCGCCCGCCCTCGCTCACAGATCGCGCTCCAGCCGGGCGATCAGCGAGGAGGTGTCCCAGCGACGGCCGCCCATGGCCTGCACGTCGGCGTAGAACTGGTCGACCAGCGCCGCGACCGGCAGGCGCGCGCCGTTGCGGCGCGCCTCTTCCAGCGTGATGCGCAGATCCTTGCGCATCCAGTCGATGGCGAAGCCGAAATCGAACTCGTCCTTCACCATGGTCTGCCAGCGGTTCTCCATCTGCCAGGACTGGGCCGCGCCCTTGGAGATGGCGCCGATGACGAGTTCCGGATCCAGCCCGGACCGTTTGGCGAAATGCAGGCCTTCGGACAGGCCCTGGACGATGCCGGCGATACATATCTGGTTGACCATCTTGCACAATTGCCCGGCCCCGGCCGGACCGATCAGCGACATCGCCTTGGCATAGGCATCCATCACCGGTTCGGCGCGCGCGAACGTGTCGGCCTCGCCACCGCACATGATGGTGAGCGCGCCGTTTTCCGCCCCGGCCTGGCCGCCGGAGACGGGCGCATCGAGAAAGCCGATCCCCGCATCGCGCGCATCCTGGTCGAGCTCGCGAGCCAGTTCGGCGGAGGCCGTGGTGTGGTCGACGAAGACCGCGCCGGGTTTCATTGCGGGGATGGCCTTTTCCGCCACGAGCCGCACATCCGGGTCGTCGCCCAGGCAGGCAAAGACGAAATCCGCTTTCGCGACCGCCTCCTCCACCGTCGGCGCGGACACGCCGGGATGTTCGGCGGCCCATTCCTCCATTTTCGCGGCCGTGCGGTTCCACACGACGACGTCATGACCGGCATCGGCCAGATGGCCGGCCATCGGATAGCCCATCACTCCCAGGCCGAGAAACGTGCAGCGCGACATGTGGCTCTCCCCTTTGCGACCTCCCCTTGCTAGTCTTCCGGCAATTGGGGAGCAAGTCATCATGATCGCACGTCTTCTTCGCTATGCGGGCATCGCCGCCGGAATCCTGGTCGCGCTGCTCCTGGTCGCCGCGCTTGTCGTGGGCAACCGGCTCTACGCCTCGCTGCCGCAAACCAGCGGGAGCCTGGACGTGGCCGGGCTGGAGGGCGATGCCCATATCGCCCGGGACGAATGGGGCGTACCCCACATCTTCGCCGGCAGCACGCATGACGCTTTCTTCGCCATGGGCGTGGCCCATGCCCAGGACCGGCTGTGGCAGATGGAGATCACGCGCCGGGCCCTGCGCGGGCGGGTCGCGGAAATCCTCGGCCAGCCCGGCGTCGATTCGGACATCTTCTTCCGCACGATGGGGCTGGGCCCGGCCGCGGAGACCGCCGCCGCCAACCTGCCCGCCGACGTGACCGCCGCGCTGGAGGCCTATGCCGACGGCGTCAATGCCGTGATCGAGGCCCCCGGCTTCGTGCCGCCGCCGGAATTCCAGATCCTGATGATCGAGCCGGAACCCTGGACCCCGGCCGACACGGTGGTGGTCTACAAGGCGATCGCGCTGGACCTGTTCGGCAATGCCTTTCAGGAACCGCGCCGCGATGCCCTGGTGGCACGCCTGGGCGCGGAACGCGCGGCGCAGTTCATCGGCCGCTATCCCGACGATGCGCCGCGCTCGCTGAGCATGGAGGATATCGGTCTGGATACGTCCGACGCGCCGGAACCGGCCGCCGAAGAGGACCCGGCCCAGGGGCCCGAGGACAATGGCCGCGACGGGTCGAACAACTGGGTGCTCTCCGGCGAGCGCACCGTGTCCGGCCTGCCCATCCTGGCCAACGACCCGCATCTGGGGCTGCGTGCGCCCGCCATCTGGTACCTCGCCCGCATCAGCTCGCCGGACGGTTCGGCCGTCGGCGCCACGCTGCCCGGCACGCCCTTCGTCACGCTGGGCCGCAATGACGAGATCGCCTGGGGCTTCACCAATACCGGCCCCGATGTCGGCGATCTGCACGCCGTGACCGAGGCCGACGTAACCGGTTCGCGCGAGGAAACGATCGCGGTGCGTTTCGGCGCGGACATCACCCTTACCCGCCGGGAAACCGCAACCGGCCCGGTGCTCGACCCGGAGTATTTCGACGACTACCCCGTGCCCGAGGGCGCCGATTTCCTGGCCCTGCAGTGGATGCTGGACGAGCCCGACGATGCGACCACGGGCGTCGGCATGCACATCCTGGGCGGCCGGGACTGGCAGGATTTCGTCGATTCCCTGCGCAGCTATGTCGCGCCCCAGCAGAACATGGTCTTCGCCTCGCGCGACGGCGATATCGGCTTTTACGCGCCCGGACGCATCCCGGTCCGCGATGCCGAGGGCAGCTGGGCCTCCACCATTCCCTTCGACGAACTGCCCCACACACGCAATCCGCAACGCGGTTTCATTGCCACGGCCAACAACAAGATCGTGCCGGACGGCTATCCGCATTATCTCACGGGCGACTGGTACGGGGTGAGCCGGATCAGCCGCATCTATGAGGGCATCGAGGCCGCCGAACGCCACGACCTGGACAGTATGCAGGCGCTGCAGCTCGACACGGTCTCCTTCATGGCGCGCAATGTTCTGCCCGTCCTGCTCACCGCCGAGCCGCAAAGCGAAGCCGGACAGCGCGCGCTGGCGCTTCTGGAGGGCTGGGATGCCGACATGGCGATCGACCGGCCCGAACCGCTCGTCTATTCCGCCTGGATGCGCGAGCTCGGCCGGGCCGTCTATGCCGACGAGCTGGGCGAGGATTTCAATGCCTGGTACGCCGACCGGCGCCTCTTCATGACCGATGTGCTGACCGGCGATCTGGGCGAATGGTGCGACGACGTCACGACCGAACCGGTCGAGGACTGCGCCGGCCTGCTCGGCCCGGCCCTGGATACGGCGATGGACGAGGCCGTCTCACGTCACGGCGCGGACATCGAGGCCTGGCGCTGGGGCGATGTCCACCAGGCCCGCCATGCCCACACGCCCTTCTCGGATTTTCCCGTCCTGTCGGACTGGTTCACGATCCGCACGCCGATCCCGGGCGACGGCTCCACCGTCAATGTCGCACACTATTCCTACCGCACACCGGGCTATGACGTGTATCACGGCGCCTCCTACCGGGCGCTCTACGACATGGCGCAGCCGGACGCCTCGCGCTTCATGATCACCACCGGCCAGTCCGGCAATGTCATGTCACGTCACTATGACGACCTGGCGCCGCTCTGGGGACGCGGGGAGTATGTGGAAATTCCCACCGGCTGGGACATGCGCAACGTGCCCGAAGGCATGGACGTGCTGAGACTTCAGCCCGGCTCGCAATAGGTCGAGGTGTAGAAGACCAGGGCGGACACGTCGCGCGGCGTGTCCATCCCGATCACTTCGCCGACGATGATCTCGTGGTCGCCGCCGGGATGGACCGCGCTCTGGCGGCACACGAAATGGGCCACGGCGCCGTCGATCAGCGGCGCCTGGTCGCCGCTCCAGCCGGCATGGCAGTTGCGCAGGTCCGGATCGAGCGCGCAGGCGTGCGCCAGCCCTGCCTGGTCCGCGGCCAGCACATTGATCGCATAGGTCTTGGCATCGCGGAAAAGCGCGTAGCGCTCGGTCGCGGTCTCGATCGACCACAGCACCAGCGGCGGATCCAGCGAGACCGAGGCGAAGGAATTCACCGTCATGCCGACCGCCCGTTCGCCGTCATAGGCCGACACGATGGTCACGCCTGTGGGGTAGCGCCCGAGGGCGTCTCTGAATGCGCGGGTGTCGATCAAGTGATGTCCTCGCAAGCTGGGATTTCGAAACCTGGCCTTAACGCTAACCCTCTACAGGAGGGATGGATAAGGAAACAAGGCGGGTGGACATGGCTTCGAACGATCAGCCGATTGTCATCAAGAAAGTCGTCAAGGGCGGCGGCGGCGGCCACCATGGCGGCGCCTGGAAAGTGGCCTATGCCGACTTCGTCACCGCGATGATGGCCTTCTTCCTGCTGATGTGGCTCATCAATACCACGACGCCGGACCAGAAGCAGGGCATTGCCGACTATTTCGCCCCGGCCAGCGTTTCCCCCGCCAATTCCGGCTCCGGCGCCCCGCTCGCGGGCACCTCGCCGGGCGATGACGGCGTGCAAGGCTCGGGCGACAGCTCGATGCGCCAGCGCCTGGCGCCCTCCGCGCCCCAGCTCAACGACCGCGACCGCCAGCAGACGCCGGAAGGCTCGCCGGAATCCCAGCAGGAAGAAGATCAGTCCTCCCAGAGTTCCGTGTCCGCCTCCGCGCTGGCCGAAGCCCAGCAACGCCGCGACAGCGCCCAGCTCCACTCGGCCGCCGAGTCGCTGCGCCAGGCCATGCAAGACATGCCGGAGCTGGCCGAACTGTCCAATCACGTCATTGTCGACGAGACGCCGGAAGGCCTGCGCATCCAGCTGATCGACCAGGAAGGCCGTCCGATGTTCGATCCGGGCGATACCCAGCCGACCGACCGGGCCGTCACCCTGCTGCGCGCCGTGGCGCGCATCGCGGAACGCCTGCCCAACCGGCTCTCCATTGCCGGCCACACGGACAGCGCCCCCTCCGCCGGCGGCCCCTACACGAATTGGGAGCTCTCCTCGGACCGCGCCAATGCGGCGCGCCGCGTGCTCCAGAATGCCGGCATCTCGAACGACCGGGTCTACGAGGTTCGCGGCAAGGCGGGCTCGGAACCGCTCTATCCGGACGATCCCTACATGCCGGGCAATCGCCGCATTTCCATCGTGCTGCTGCGCGAGGCGCCGGTCATTCCCCAGGGTCACGAGCTCTAGTCACGCCCCGGCTGGCCGGACCAGCCATCTGCGTCGCAATGCCACCGGTGTCATGGAAGGGCTTCGCAAGCCTGCGTGGCGCGTGATAGCGTCATGGATCGGACATGTCGGATCCATGAGCTTCCTGAAATCACGATGATAGAAACCGCGTCTTTCGACGTCTGGCAGATGTGGGCAATTCTCGGCGGACTTCTCGTCGCGATTGTCTTCTTCGTCTGGGACCGCTTCCCGATCGAGATCGTTTCGGCCTCGATCGTGGCGGCCCTGATGCTGTTCTTCCACCTCTTCCCGCTGCAAGGCGGCGAGCCGACGATCGCGGCGCTGCTGGCGGGTTTCGCCAATCCCGCGCTTTTCACCATCCTCTGCCTGCTCATCGTCGGTCAGGGCATATTCCAGACCGGCGCGATGGAGGGGCCGACGCAATTCCTGCTCTCCTCCTACGACCAGCGGCCGCGCGGCACGCTGATCGCCATGTTCGCCTTCGTCTTCATCGTCAGCGCCTTCATCAACAACACGCCGGTCGTGGTGATGTTCGTGCCGATCCTGGCGGCGATCGCGCGGCGCATGGAGAAAAGCCCGTCCAAGCTCATGATCCCGCTGAGCTATGTGTGTATCCTGGCGGGCATGACCACGCTGATCGGTTCTTCCACCAACCTGCTGGTGGCCGAGCAGCTGCGCACGATTTCCGGCGTCAGCCTGGACTTCTTCACGCCGACCGTGCCCGGACTTTTCCTCAGCGTGTTCGGCCTGATCTACATCGTCTTCGTGCTGCCGCGCCTTCTGCCCAACCATGCCTCCATGGAGAGCGAGATCGCCGGCGGCGGCGAAGGCCGGCAATACATCGCCCAGATCGAGGTGACGGCCGACCATCCGCTCGCCGGCAAGCGTCCGGTCGCCGGCATGTTCGCGGACCTGCCCGACATGACGGTGCGGATGATCCAGCGCGGGGAGCACGCCCTGCTGCCGCCCTTCGACCAAATCGAGCTGAAGCCGGGCGATCTCGTGATCGTCGCCGCGACCCGTCAGACCCTGTCCAACCTCCTCTCCAAGCGCGCCGACTTCATGCGGGGCATGCTGGAAGCTTCCGGTCCGGGCGAAAACCCCACACCGGGCGACAGCCTGATGATCACCGAGGCCGTGGTGGCCCCGGGTTCGCGCCTGATCGGACGCACCATCCAGCAGATCGGCTTCCGTCACGCCACGGGCTGTATCGTGATGGGCATCCAGCGCCGCAGCCGCATGATCCGCTCGCGCATGGGCGAGATCCGGCTTGAGGCCGGCGACACCCTGCTGCTGTTCGGCTCCTCCGGCGCGATGCGCCAATTGCGCTCCGACCGCGACCTCCTGCTGATGGAATGGGCGACCACCGCGCTGGCCGATCCGCGCCGCGCCAACGTGGCCCGGGCGATCTTCGGCGGCGTCGTCCTGGCCTCGGCGACCTCGCTCATGCCGATCGCCCTGGCCTCCTTCCTGGGCGCCGTGCTGATGATCGCCGCGGGCTGCCTCAACACGCGCCAGGCGGCGCGCGCCGTGGACATGCGCGTCTACCTGCTGATCGGTTCGGCCATCGCCCTGGGCACGGCGCTGCAGATCACCGGCGGCGCCGACCTGCTCGCGACCGGCGTGGTGAACGTGTTCGCGCCCTTCGGCCCGGTCGTGCTGATGTCGGCCATGTTCATCCTCATCGCGCTGCTGACCAATCTTCTGTCCAACAGCGCCACGGCCATCCTGTTCACGCCGATCGCCATCGGGGCGGCCAACCAGATCGGCGCCGACCCGTCGCTGTTCGCCCTGACGGTGCTGTTCGCCGCGAATACCTGCTTCGCCACACCCATCGGCTACCAGACCAATCTCCTGGTCATGGGCCCGGGGCACTACCGCTTCGCCGACTATATCCGGGCCGGCGCACCGATGGTGGTGTTGTTCTGGTTCGCCTTTACGCTTTACATTTCCCTGCTCTACGCCTTTGGCGTCGTGTGAGTTAGCATGGACGTCTGGCCCCGCTGAGTCGAAGAGCCCCAAGTGACCCATCCATTCGCGACACGTCAGATCCCGTTTTTCCTGACCGCGGCAGCGCCCTGCCCCTACCTGCCGGGCCGCTGGGAGCGGAAAGTCTTCACGCGGATCGAGATCGGCGAAGGCCCCGCCCTCAACGACGCGCTCACCCATGCCGGCTTCCGGCGCAGCCAGGGCGTGCTCTACCGGCCCGCCTGCGAGGCCTGCGACGCGTGCAAATCGGTCCGGGTGGACGCCACGCATTTCGACTGGAAACGGCGCTGGCGAAAAATCCTCAACCGCAATGACGACCTGACCGTGTCCACCGAGGCCCAGACCGCCACGATGGAGCAGTACGAGCTGCTCACCCGCTATCTCGACAGCCGGCATGGCGACGGAGACATGGCCGGCATGTCCTTCGGCGAATACGTCATGATGGTCGAGGAAGGCGCCCAGCGCACCCATGTCGCCGAATACCGCGATGCCGACGGCACGCTGGTGGCGGCGGCACTGACCGACGTGCTCAAGGACGGTCTTTCGCTGATCTACAGCTTCTTCGACCCGGAAGAGGACCGGCGCAGTCCGGGCACTTTCATGATCCTCGACGCGATCCGGCGGGCGGACGCGGCCGGGCTGCCCTTCGTCTATCTTGGATACTGGGTACGCGGCAGCCGCAAGATGAGCTACAAGGCAGCCTACCAGCCGCTGCAAGTTCTCACGCCGTCGGGCTGGCAGGCCTACGCCGAAATCGCTAACGATGAGACGGAAAACGAGGACTGACAGCATCCGAGGGGACGGCTGAACGGTCTTTTCAGGGGGAGAGACATGGATCGACGCACATTCCTGAGCGGCGGCGCGGTTGCGGCTGCGACCGTGGCGACTGCCTGCGGGGACACCGGACAGGAAGGCGCCGCACCGTCGGCACCGGCCGTCAATCGCGGCGTGAAACGCCTGCGCATGGTAACGACCTGGCCGGCCAACTTCCCGGGCCTGGGCACCGCCGCCAACAATGTCGCCGACTATATCAACCGCATGTCGGGCGGTTCGCTGGACGTGCGCGTCTATGCCGCCGGCGAGATCGTCAGCGCCTTCGAGGCCTTCGACGCCGTCTCCGAAGGCACGGCGGACATGTATCACGGCGCGGAATACTACTGGCAGGGCAAGTCGCCGGCCTTCAACTTCTTCACCGCCGTGCCGATGGGCATGACCGCCTACGAGATCATGGGCTGGGTGGAATATGGCGGCGGCCAGGCACTGTGGGACGAGCTGGCCGGCCAGTTCAACATCAAGCCCTTCCAGGCGGGCAATTCCGGCCACCAGATGGGCGGCTGGTTCAAGCGCGAGATCAACACGCTGGAGGATTTCCGCGGCCTGCGCATGCGCATTCCGGGTCTGGGCGGAAACGTGCTGCGCGAGCTGGGCGGCGCGGCCGTGACCCTGTCCGGCGGCGAGATCTATCCGGCGCTGCAGAACGGCACGATCGACGCCACCGAATGGGTCGGCCCCTGGAACGATCTGGCCTTCGGCTTCTATCGCGAAGCGCCGTATTACTACGGGCCCGGCTTCCACGAGCCCGGATCCTGCCTGGGCGTCGGCATGAACCGCGCCGTCTGGGACGAGCTGGCCGACGATCACAAGGCGATCGTCCAGTCCGCCTGCCTGACGGCGAACAATCTCTCCCTGGCCGAATTCCAGCACCAGAATTCCGTCGCGCTCGACGTGCTCGCCAACGAGCACGGCGTGGAGCTGCGCAGCTTCACCGACGATATCTGGACGCGGATCGGCGAGATTTCCGAACAGGTCGTGGCCGATACCGGCAATGCCGACGCGATGACGCGCCGCGTCTACGAGAGCTATCTGGAAGCCCGCAACCGCATGCGCCAATGGGGCCGGGTCTCCGAAATGCCCTACATGATCCAGCGCGAACGCGTGCTCGGCGGCTGACCGCGATGCGTCCGGGCGACAGGCTCATTCTCGCGGCGATCGCGCTCGCCATCGCCCTGACCGTGCTCGATGCGGTCACCGGCGGCGGCGTGGCCGGATGGGCCAATACGCACCTGGCCGGATGGGCCCAGAGCGCCGGCGGCTGGCTTATGCGGATCGGGCTCTTTATCTCGCCCATCCTGCTGCTGCCGCTGCTGACCGGACTGATGGGGCGCTTCCTGTCCGTGCCCGAGGGCGCCTGGAATTTCGAGCGCCGGGCGATCGCGATCCTGGACACGATCACCACCACGGTGGGCGGCGCGGCGCGCTGGTTCGCCCTGGGCCTGGTCGTGGCCACGGCCGTCATCGTGATCCAGCGCTATGTCTTCGGCTATGCCTCGACCAAGCTGCAGGAGAGCGTGATCTACATGCACGCCCTGCTCTTCCTGCTGGCCTCGGCCTCCGCCCTGCTCAATGGCGGCCATGTGCGCGTCGACGTGCTCTACGCGAAGATGGGCGAGCGCGGGAAGGCCTGGACCGACCTCATCGGCACCTATCTCGCCCTGATGCCGATGTGCTTTCTCATCCTGTGGTCTTCCACGGGCTACATGAACTCGACCTGGCGGATCCTGGAACGCTCGCGCGAAAGCGACGGGCTCGCCTTCGTCTTCCTGCTCAAGACCGCCATTCCCGTCTTCGCCGTGCTGATGATCCTGCAGGGTTTCTCGATGGCCGCCCGCGCCGCCATGACGATCGGCGGGCAAAAGGCGCCCGACCTGCCCGATACTTTCCAGGGCGAGGTCTGACCCGATGACCTTCCTGATCGAGATCCTGCCCTTCTTGATGTTCGTGGCGGCCTTCGCGGCCCTGCTGCGCGGCTATCCCGTCGCGTTCACCCTGGCCGGTGTGGCCCTGGCCTTCGCCTTCATCGGTATCGGGCTGAACCTGTTCGACCCGATCCATTTCCGCGCCTTTCCGCAGCGCATCTACGGCAATCTTATGGAGATGGACCGCTCCATCCTGGTCGCCGTGCCGCTCTTCGTCTTCATGGGCGTGATGCTGGAAAAATCCCGCATCGCCGAGGAATTGCTCGAGGCGATGGGCGCGCTTTTCGGCACGCTGCGCGGCGGGCTGGGCATTTCCGTCGTCGTGGTCGGCGCCCTGCTGGCGGCTTCGACCGGCATTGTCGGCGCCACCGTGGTGACGATGGGCCTCTTGTCCCTGCCCACCATGCTCAAGCGCGGCTACGACCCGGCGCTGGCGGCCGGCTCCATCGCCGCCTCGGGCACGCTGGGCCAGATCATCCCGCCCTCCATCGTGCTGGTGCTGCTCGGCGACCAGATCTCCAACGCCTACCAGGAAGCCCAGCGCGCCCAGGGCATTTTTTCGCCGGACATCGTTTCCGTGGGCGACCTCTTCGCCGGCGCGCTGATCCCGGGCCTGATGCTGGTCGGGCTCTATATCGCCTACCAGATCGCCATGGCGATCTGGAAACCGGACAGCGCGCCCGCCGCCCCGGCCTCGGAAAGCCATGCCAGCTGGGGCGCGATCCTGCACGCGCTGGTCCCGCCGCTGGCACTGATCGTGGCGGTGCTCGGCTCCATCCTCACCGGACTGGCGACGCCGACCGAGGCGGCCGGTGTCGGCGCCGTGGGCGCCAGCTTCATCGCCGGCGCCCGCAATGCCGGCCGCGACAACAACCCGCCCCTGGGACAGCTGGCCAGCTATGTCGGTCTGATCGCCCTGATCGGCCTCATCGCACTGGTCGTCATCGCCAATATCGGCGCGGATGGCCGGGTCTATGTCACCGATCTGGGCACGCTGGGCGGTGTCTTCGCCGGCATTCTGGTCACGCTCACCGTGCTGGGCGCGGGGTGGAGCCTGTGGCGCCTCAAGCGCAATGGCGTGCTCGACGAGGTGATGAGTTCCACCGCGACCATCTCGGCCATGGTCTTCGTCATCCTGATCGGCGCCTCGCTCTTCTCGCTGATCTTCCGCGAACTGGGCGGCGACGAGACGGTGCAGGCGGCGCTGGAGGCCGTCCCCGGCGGCGTGTTCGGCGCTCTGGCCGTCGTCATGCTGGTGATGTTCGTCCTCGGCTTCTTCCTCGACTTCATCGAGATCACCTTCGTGGTCGTGCCCATCGTCGCCCCGATCCTGCTGATGATGGGGGTCGACCCGGTCTGGCTGGGCGTTCTGATGGCGATGAATTTGCAGACCAGCTTCCTCACCCCGCCCTTCGGATTCGCGCTCTTCTACCTGCGCGGTGTGGCGCCGGACGCGGTAAAGACCACGGATATCTATCGTGGCGCCATACCCTTCGTGATCATCCAGCTTCTGGCCATCCTCGCCGTGGCCACCCTGCCCTGGCTGGCCACGGGACTTCCCGAATGGCTTTATGGATGACCGGCACAGACACTGGCGGAGAACGTCGATGACGTCGCTCAACAAGATCGAGCTGGAACGGGTCTTCATCGCCATCCTGGCGCTGGGCATCACCACCGTCTTCGCCTGGATGATCCGCGACTATCTCGCCACGCTCTTCCTGGCCGGGGTGATCGCGCTTTTCCTGTCCGTGCCGCATCGCTGGCTGGCCCGGCATCTGGGGGAAAGGCCGAAACTGGCGGCGATACTCCTCGTCCTCGGCGCGCTGCTGGCCTTCGTCATCCCCTCGGCGATCCTGCTCGGCGTCGTTGCCGAACAGGCGATCGACATCACCCAGCGCATCACGCCCTGGGTGCAGGACCAGGTGTCCCAGATCCGCGAGGACGGGCTGTACGGCCTGCCCGACTGGATGCCCTTCCGCGAGACCATCATCCAGTACCAGGCGACCATCACCACCCAGCTGGGCAATCTGGCCGGCACGGTGGGGCGCCTGCTGGTGTCCAGCCTGCGCGCCGGCACGGGCGGCTTCCTGGTGGCCACGCTGAACTTCTTCATCCTGGTCTATGCGCTCTATTATTTCCTGATGACGGGACGCGAGAGCGCGCGTCAGGCCCTGAGCCTCCTGCCCATGACCACGGAGGACCGCGACCTCTTGGCCGAGCGCGCAATCTCCACGATCCGCGCCACGGTGAAGGGGACGTTCGTGATCGCCCTGGTGCAGGGCGTGCTGACCGGCGCCGGCCTCTACGTCGCCGGCGTGCCCGGCGCGATCTTCTGGGGCGCGGTGACGGCCCTGCTCTCCATCATCCCGATGATCGGCCCGCCGCTCGTCTGGGTGCCCGCCGCCATCTGGCTCACTGCCTCCGGCCAGATCCTGCCCGGCATCGCCCTAGCGGTCTGGGGCGCCATCGTGGTCTCGACCTCGGACAATCTCCTGCGCCCGGCCCTGGTGGGCAAGGATGCGCGCATGTCCGACCTGATGGTACTGATCTCCACCTTGGGCGGGCTGACCCTGTTCGGCGCCGTGGGCATCATCATCGGCCCGGTCGTGGCCGCCCTCTTCACCTCGGTCTGGTTCATTTTCCGGGAGACGTATTCGGGGCTTCTGGAGGCGGAAACCGAGGCGGACATGGACGCTGTGGATCCGGACTGACCGGCCACGGGAAACGACGCATACAGTAGTACTTTACCCCCAAATGACGTGGCTGTACCGGACGCTTTCCATTGCGGGGAGACAAGGAATGCCGCGCTCCGTTTTCACAGGCCTGTTTCTGGTCATGCTGGTTCTGCCGGCTTTCTTCAGCGTGCAGATCCTGCTGATCCTGGCGGGACGCCCCGATCTGACGCTCGCGCCCGGCGAAGCCGAGTTCCTGCTGAGCCATACACCGCCGGTTTCGGTCCTGGCCCCCTTCCTGCGCGTGATCACGGTGACAGGCGCCCTTGTCGCACTTCACCACGCGCCGCGCTGGCTGACACCGCTGGTATTCCTGGACATCGCGATCCAGCTGGTGGGCTGGGTCTGCATTGCCCATAACCACGCCTTCGACGCACCGACGGGCTATATCTCCGTCGCGCTGCAGACGGTGACGCTCTACCTGCTGAGCCAGTCCGGATATATCCGTCTCGGCCTGCTGCTGCCGCAGTCTAGACCTCGGGCACGCTCGACCGGCCCAGCGCGGGCGTTCCGCCGGCGTATTTCACCAGCATCTCGATGCGCTTCGGGATCGGCGGGTGCGTGGCAAAGAGGCCGATAAAGCCCGATTTCGGGTTCTCGATGAACATTTCGCGCACCTCGTCCGGAGCGGTCTCGATCACGGAGTGGCCGGAAATCTTGCGCAGGGCCGAGATCATGGCGTCGGGGTTTCGCGTCAGCTCCACCGCCCCGGCATCGGCCATGTATTCGCGCCGGCGCGACAGGGTGAAACGGATGACGATGGCCAGCATGTAGGCGATCGCCATGATCGCCAGCGCGGCCACGATCACCAGACCGCCGGACCGGCCGCCGGAGCGCCGGTCGCCGCCTGCCCTCAGCCCGAACCAGAATATCCGCCGGAACACCATCTCGGCGACGAAGGAGATGATCCCCACGAAGATGATGGCGATCACCAGGAGGCGGACATCATTGTGCCGGATGTGGGAGAGCTCGTGCGCCAGCACCGCTTCCAGCTCGGCATCGTCGAGCCGCTCGATCAGGCCGCGTGTCACCGTGACGGTATACTGGCCCTCGCGCAGGCCCGAGGCATAGGCATTAAGGGCGTCCGTCTCGATCACCGCCAGTTTCGGCATGGTCAGGCCGCGGGAGATGCACAAATTCTCCAGCAGATTCCACACCCGCGCCTCCTCCTTGCGGGAGATCGGCCGCGCGCCGGTGGCGGCATTGATCATCGACTGGTGGAAGAGCCAGGCAATCACGAACCAGACCGCCGCCAGGCCCAGCGACCAGGCCGCGATCACCGGCAGGCGCGACAGCTCCGCGTCGAATGAGGACTGCAGGGCCACGCCCGACGCCGTCTTGGCGGCCTGGGGCGCGGCGAGACCGACGGTCAGCCAGGTCACCGCCAGGCCGAGCAGGATCAGGAGGACCGGAAACCCGGCCAGCAGAAGGACGGATTTGAGATTATTGTTCCAGATATGGGAGCGAAGCCCGGTCGCGCCCAGAAACATGGCCTAGAACTGCACCTTCGGGGCGGCCCGCTCGGCTTCGCCAACCTCGAAGTATTCGCGTTGCTGGAAGCCCATGGAATTGGCGATCACAACGGCCGGGAACTGCTCGGTGGCCGTGTTGTACTCGTTGACCGCATTGTTGAAGAAGCGGCGAGCAGCGGCGATCTTGTTTTCCAGATCGGCCAGCTCGCTCTGCAGCGACATGAAGTTCTGGTTCGCCTTCAGGTCCGGATAGGCCTCGGACAGGGCGAAGAGCTGGCGCAGCGCGCCGGAGAGCATGTTCTCCGCCTCGGCCAGGCCCTTGAGCGAGCTCGCATCGATCGCCTGCTGGCGCGCCTTGGTGACGTTTTCCAGCGTCTCCTTCTCGTGGGAGGCATAGCCCTTCACCGTCTCCACCAGATTGGGAACGAGATCGTGGCGCTGCTTCAGCTGGACGTCGATATCGCCCCAGGCCTGGTTGCACGTCTGCCTCAGGGCGACGAGCCGGTTGTAGACCATGACCAGGAAGATCCCGATCGCGATCACAAGGATCAGAAGAATGATACCGGCGTCCATGACGTGTCTCCCGTGAGCAGGACGTTGTGTGTTTTACGAGACTTACCTATTCCGCCTTCGCCTGTGAAGCGAGGAATTCCGAGCCGCGCGGGGCAAAGCGGAGCGAGCGCGGGAAGCCGCGCGGCGCCATCCGGCCCGCCTGGGCCCGTTTGGCAGTCCACAACTCCCAGTCCTCCAGGTTGAAGCGGCGGCCGGCCCCGTCGAGCCAGGTCAGCCCCTCCTCGCCCGCGAAGGTCGTCGCATCGGCCAGCTTAGCGCCCTTGCCGCCCATCAGGCGCACGCCCTTGCCGCGGCTCATCACCGGGATTTCCTCCAGCGGGAAGACCAGGAGTTTCTTGTTCTCGCCGATCAGGGCGCACATATCGCCCATGGCCGGGATGCACAGCAGCGCCTCGTCGCCTTCCATGATGTTGAGGATCTGCTTGCCGCCCTTCTTCATGGCGACGCAGTCCTTTTCCTGGATGCGGAAACCCGTATTGCCCGTCGAGGCCACCAGAAGCGTGCGCTCCGGGTCGTATTTGAACAGACCGATCGGTGCGGCATCCTCGGGCAGATCGACATGCAGACGCACCGGCTCGCCATGGCCCCGGCCGCCGGGAAGCTTGGAGGCGTCGAGCGTATAGAAACGGCCATCCGTGGCGAACATGAGGAGCTTGTCCGTCGTCTCGCACTTCACGGCGAAGGCGGAACGGTCGCCCTCCTTGAACTTCAGCTCGGTGACGTCGTTGATATGGCCCTTCAGCGCGCGCACCCAGCCCCTCTCCGAGAGCACGGCCGTGATCGGCTCGCGCACCACGAAGGCCTCGATCGGCGCGTCGCCGGCAATGTCCGGCGCCTCGCCGAAATCGGTGCGGCGGCGGCCCAGCGGCGTGGACGTCGCATAATAGTCGGCCACTTCGGCGATCTCGTCGCCCACCTTCTGCCACTGCTTCTCCGCCGAGCCGATCAGCTCTTTCAGCTCCTTGCGTTCCGCCCGGAGCGCCTTGTCCTCCTTGCGGATTTCCAGCTCTTCCAGCTTGCGCAAAGCGCGCAGGCGCATGTTGAGGATGGCCTCGGCCTGGCGTTCGGTGAGCTCGAAGGTCTCGATCAGCTTGGCCTTGGGCTCGTCCTCGAAGCGAATGATGCGGATCACCTCGTCCAGATCGGCATAGACGATGAGATAGCCGGCCAGCACTTCCAGCCGGTCCTCCACCTTGGCCAGCCGCGTCTCGGCCCGGCGAACGGCGACCTCCCGGCGGTGCTCGAGCCAGATCTGCAGCGCCTCGCGCAGTCCGATCACGCGCGGCGTGCCCGAGGGGTCGAGCACATTCATGTTCAGCGAAATGCGGTTTTCCAGATCGGTGAGCTTGAACACCGACTCCATCAGCATGTCCGGATCGACCAGCTTGGACTTGGGCTCCAGCACCAGTCGGATGTCCTCGGCGCTCTCGTCGAGGATGTCGTCCAGCAGAGGGAGTTTCTTGGCGTCCATGAGCTGGGCGATGCGTTCGACCAGTTTGGACTTCTGCACCAAGTAGGGAATCTCGGTGATCACGACACGCCACATGCCGCGACCCAGATCCTCCTTCTCCCACTTGGCCCGCACGCGGAACCCGCCGCGTCCCGTCTCGTAGGCCTCGCGGATGGAGGCCGGGCCTTCCACGATCGTGCCGCCGGTGGGGAAGTCCGGGCCCTTCACATGCTTCAGCAGCGCGTCGGTATCGGTCTCCGGATTGTCGATCAGCGCCTGCGCCGCGGCGCAGATCTCGGCGACATTGTGCGGCGGGATGGAGGTCGCCATACCCACGGCGATGCCGGTCGAGCCGTTCGCCAGCAGGTTCGGGAAAGCGCCGGGCAGGACCAGCGGCTCGTTTTCCGAGCCATCATAGGTCTCCTCGAAATCCACCGTGCCGTGCTCGATATCGCGCAGCAGCAGTTCGGCGGCCTTGGTCAGGCGCGCCTCGGTGTAACGCATGGCGGCCGCGCCATCGCCGTCGATATTGCCGAAATTGCCCTGCCCCTCGACCAGCGGGTAGCGCGAGGCGAAATCCTGGGCGAGGCGCACCAGCGCGTCATAGACGGCCTGGTCGCCATGGGGGTGGTACTTACCGATCACGTCGCCGACCACGCGGGCCGACTTCTTGAAGGCCTGGTCCGGGTTCAGCTTCAGCTCGCGCATGGCGTAGAGCAGGCGGCGGTGCACCGGCTTCAGCCCGTCGCGCGCATCCGGCAGGGCCCGCTGGGTGATCGTGGAGAGCGCGTAGGCGAGATAGCGCCGCGACAGCGCCTCGTCGAACTTCTCCTCGATGATATGCCCGCCGTCGGGATCGAAATGATCGCCCATGCCTCACGCCTCTTTGATTCGTGCACGGGTCAGTATAGCCGATGAGCCTGGCGAGGCAGGCGCCGGGCGCACAATCACCTGTGGGCAATCAGAGCCGCCCCGTCCGCTCCAGCTCGGATATCAGCCGCGCCCGCGCTTCCGGCAACTGCTTGTCGACCGGCCACAGCACCCGGCGTTCCAGGAAATAACCGGTCAGGTCCAGGCCGCGTGCGATATCGCCCTCGCCGATCTCGCCGGAGCCGCGCATGAAGCCCGGCAGTTCCAGAAGCTTCGCCGCATAGGGCGCCGCCTCCTCGCGGCAGACGGCGCGGCCGGTTCGCGGGGAGACATGGGAGAGATCCTCGGTCTCGCCCGTCACGGCGCATTTGCCCAGATCCATGCCGTAGCCGAGATCGGAGAGCAGTCCCGCCTCCCAGCGCACATAGATCGCCGGCCAGACATCGCCGTCCTCGAAGGCCGCGAGCAGAAGTTCGAACCCCTGGTGCACGGCCGGATGGGCCTCGCGCTCCGGCAGGGCCATCACGGCCAGGGCGCAGGCGGCGTTGAGCCCGGCCAGGGCCACGCGATCGTCCATCACCGCACCGGCGCCGAGATGATCCGCCTCGATCTGGAAGGTGCCGAGATGCTCGGCCAGCCGCGCCCGCCAGGTCACGGTGACGGTGTTGCCCGGCTGCAGGACGGGCCGCATGGCCCGCGAGCGCGCGCCCTTGACCAGGCCGGCATGCCGGCCCTGGCTCTCGGTCAGGATTTCCACGATGGCACTCGTCTCGCCATGCGGCCGGACGGTGAGGACGATGCCCTTGTCACGCCATTCCATGACCGCTTGCTATCCGGCTTCGGGCCCGTGCACCAGTGGCGCTTGACATATTTAGCAACTTTGCTAATTAGCAATCATGCTAACGACAATCTACAAGGCCCTCTCCCATCCCGACCGCCGGCGCATTCTCGCGCTGCTGCGGGAAAAGCCGCTCCTGTCGGGGGAGCTGGCCGAACAGTTCGAGATGAGCTGGCCGAGCCTGTCGCGCCATCTCGCCCTGCTCAAGGAGGCCGACCTCATCGGCTCGGAGCGCCAGGGCACGAAAATTCTCTACCGGGTCAATACGAGCGTCGTCGAGGACGCGGCCGCGAGCCTGCTCGCACTGGTCAATCCGGCGGCCGGACCCGGGGACGACACCGAAACCGAAACACAAGACAGCACCGAGGAGCCGAAATCATGAAAGCCTATGTTCGTCAGGGACTGGTCTGGTCGGGCCTCATGCTCGTCGTCATGGCGGGGATCTGGGCATGGGCCTATGCCCAGCTGCCGCAAAGCGACGCCTACCCGCTGCACTGGAACGCCCAGGGTGTGGCCGACAGTTTCGGCACGCGCAAGGATGCCCTGCTGGCCGTGGGCGTGCCCTTCGGCATCGGCGCGGCCCTGGCCGTCCTGCTGGCCAGCCTGCCCGTCATCGATCCGAGGCAAAAGCATATCGACCA
>Ga0207716_100312_pt1 | contig 24038 bp, 21 predicted proteins | sample TtaePargueraPR_FD_187739 | JGI IMG/M metagenome (GOLD analysis project Ga0207716, IMG submission 187739) | Aerobic enrichment media microbial communities from Bioluminiscent Bay, La Parguera, Puerto Rico - Tt and P2 (5) (SPAdes) | ecosystem: Environmental > Aquatic > Marine > Unclassified ... | reverse complement strand
AGTTTCAGCTCGCCGGCCTTGAGCCGGGCGCCGACCACGGCCCAGTCGTCGATCGCCTGGGGCAATTGCCGCGCCGCGTCGTGCAGGCGCTGCAGATCCTCGCCGAGATCGCGGATCCGGCCTTCCGGGCCGAGCTCGCGCTTCATCCAGCGTTCCACCACCGGCGCGGCGGCACCCCACATGTCGTGCTTGGGATCGAGCTGGCGCGCCACGCCCTCGCACTGGACCATCGTCTTTTGCAGCATCACCAGCTCGGGCCGCAGGCGCATGTCGAACAGGTCGGTGATCTCGAAAAGCTGCAGCAGCACGCGGGACATCGGCACCTCGTCGGCGCGCTTGCCGAAGATCGGCTCGCCCACGGCGCGCAGGGCGCTGGCGAAGTCTTCCACCGAATGGTGCTGGGGCACGTAGCCGGCGGCAAAATGCGCGCGGGCCGCGGCCATGTAGTCGCGGGTCAGGAAGCCGTGCAGGATGAGGGCGAGGAAACGCCGCTCGGCCCGGCCGATCCGGCCCATGATGCCGAAATCGACGGCCCAGACCGTACCGTCCGTGCCGGCGAAGAGATTGCCTGCATGCATGTCGGCATGGAAAACGCCGCGATCGAGGGCCGTCGCCAGGAAGGCGCGGGTCAGCCGGGTGGCCAGCGCCGGGCGGTCCAGCCCGCTGCCGGCCATGCGCTCCGTATCCGAGAGCGGGATGGCGTCGATCCATTGCGTGGTGAGCACGCGCTTGGTCGATCGCGTCCAGTCGACGGCGGGGATGCGATAGCCCTCGGCCACGGCCGCCGCTTCGGCCAGTTCCGAGGCGGCTGCCGCCTCCAGGCGCAGATCGGTCTCCACGGTCAGCGAGCGCGACACGGTCTCGACGAATTTGCGCGGCTCCAGCCGGCGCGAGGCCGGGGCGAAGCGTTCGGCCAGGGCGGCGCCAAGCGAGAGGGTGCGGATATCGCGGGTGATGCGCCGTTCGACATCGGGACGCAGGATCTTCACGGCCACCGTGCGGCCGTCCGTCGTGACGGCCTTGTGCACCTGGGCGATGGAGGCAGCGGCAATGGGTGGGCCCAGTTCGGAAAACAGGCTCTCGGCCGGTGCGTGGAATTCCGCCTTGAGGACCTCGCGCGCCTCGGCATCGCCGAAGGGCGGCATCTTGTCCTGCAGGCGGGCCAGGCCGCGGGCGAACCGCTCGCCGACCACATCGCCGCGCGTCGCCAGGATCTGGCCGAACTTGACGTAGGAGGGGCCGAGGTCCTCCAGCGCGCGGGCCAGGCGCTCGCCGGGATTGTCGGCCTGGTCGCGCCGCGCGAACAGGCGCGTTGCGCGGCCGAGCAGGCGCGCGGGCGCCGGATAGACCGACTGGTATTCCGCCGGAAGGATCGCATCGTGCCGCGCCAGGGTGACCAGCGCGCGGACCAGACGGAAAAAGGAGGCGAGGGAGGACAGCATCGACAGCCGGTTTAGTGTCTGCGGCGCCGTTTGGCGAGCGTGGCGTGGAGTCGCGTTACGGAATGCTTGATCGCGCCTTCGCGCTGATGGAATGTGGCCATGTGGAACACACGATCGACTTCGACCGCGACAATCAGTGGGCCGTCATCCGCTATCATGGCGTGGTGGAGATCGAAGACGCGCTTGCCCTGATGCGGCAACTGGTCGGCATGCCCGGCTGGACGCCGCACTGCGATCGCATCGTGGTCTATGACGACGGCCTGCTGGGCGGCGTGACGCCGGAGGATTTCAGGCGGATGCGCCAGGCGCTCGTCGACTTCATCGCGGAACACTATGGCGATACTCCGAACTTCTCGGCCCAGGTGTGCGGCAATCCGCTCCAGCGTCCCCTTGTGGAGTACTGGGTGAATTTCGGACGGCAGGCCTATCTGCCCCGTCTGGAGATCTTCGGTTCGGTGCGTTCCGCGAAGGCCTGGCTGCGCGAACAGCGTGCGGCGCTCGACGGCGGCTAGGCCCAGCCGGTGTGCAGGGCGGCGATCCCGCCGGAAAAATTCGTATAGCCCACGCGCTTGAACCCGGCCTCGCGCAGTTCCGCCGCGAAGCTTTCCTGGTCCGGGAAGCGGCGGATGGATTCCACCAGATACTGATAGCTCTCGCGGTCCTTCGCGATGCGCGCGCCCAGTTCCGGGATCACGTTGAAGGACCAGGTGTCGTAGAGCTTCTCCCAGGCGCGGCTGGTCGGACGGGTGAATTCCAGGCACAGGAAGCGCCCGCCGGGCTTGAGCACGCGGCGCATCTCCTTCAGCGCCGCCATGCGGTCGGTGACGTTGCGGATGCCGGTGGAGATGGTGACGCAATGGGCGCTGCGGTCCGGCAGGGGCAGGCATTCCGCATTGCCGGTGACCCACTGGATGCGGCCCGACTGGTCTTCGCTCACGCCGCGCTTCACGCCGGCGCGCAGCATCTGTTCGTTGATGTCCAGCACGATTGCCTCGGCCTTGCGGCTGTCGCCGCGGCGCGCGCCCGCGCGGTCGGCCTTGTCCAGGAAGCTGCGGGCCAGATCGCCCGTCCCGCCGGCCACGTCGATCAGGCGTTCGCCGGGCTGGGGATTGGCGCGGGTGATCACCATGTCCTTCCAGGCCCGGTGAATGCCCAGCGACATCAGGTCGTTCATCAGGTCGTAGCGCCGTGCGGAACGGTCGAACACGCCGCGCACGAGGCCGGCCTTCTCGTCGCGGGCCACATCCGTGAAGCCGAAGGAAACGGTGGATCGGGTCTGGGTCTCGGTCATGAGCGCGACCATAGACCCGCGCGCGGCGCGGGAAAAGCGGGCCGGGCGGTAGCGCAGTGTCGCAGGTGCGCGGCTTGCCGGCCGGGCCGAAACGGGGCGACATAGACGCAAAGGATCCACGAAGGCATGCCAGAGCTTCCCGAAGTCGAAACCGTGCGCCGCGGCCTCGTGCCGGCCCTGGAAGGCCGGCGCATTCTGGCTGTCCGGCTGAGCCGCCCCGATCTGCGCTTTCCCTTTCCGCCGGACTTTGCCTCCCGTGTGGCCGGCCGCCGGGTCGAGCGGATCGACCGGCGCGCGAAATACCTGCTGATCCGGCTCGATGACGGCACCACGGTGCTGTCGCACCTGGGCATGTCCGGGCGCTATTCCATCGAGGCGGCCGATCTGGCGGTGCAGCCGGGCGATTTCGTGCACGCGGCGCCGGCCAACCCGAAACACGATCACGTCGTGCTGGAGGTCGAGGGCGGCGTCACCGTGCGCTACAACGATCCGCGCCGCTTCGGCTTCATGGACCTCGTCACCGTCGACGCGGACAGCCCCTATCTGGCGGATCTGGGGCCGGAGCCCAATTCCAATGCGTTTTCCAGCGCCTATCTCTCGGACGTGCTGCGCGGGCGCCGTACGCCGATCAAGGCGGCGCTGCTGGACCAGAAGGTCGTGGCAGGCCTGGGCAATATCTATGTCTGCGAGGCGCTGCACCGTGCGCGCATCTCGCCGCGGCGGCTGGCGGCGACGATCCCGGGCGCGCGGGCCGAGCGCCTGGCGCCGGCGGTGCGCAGCGTGATTGATGCGGCGATCGCGGCGGGCGGGTCGACATTGCGCGACTTTGCCGCCGCCGACGGGGCGCTGGGTTATTTCCAGCATACCTTCCGCGCCTATGGCCGCGAGGGCGGGCCCTGTCCGGAAACCGGCTGCACGGGCCATATCGGCCGGATCGTCCAGTCGGGCCGCTCGACCTTTTTCTGTCCCGTCTGCCAGCGCTGAAACGGTTTCCGGGACGCCCGTCGCCACATTCCCGGGTTTGCCTTGCCGTCATCTCGCCTAGAAGGGATGCCATCACATCCGGTCCCGAAGGAGAAATCGCCGATGTCAGACACTTCACGCCTCAACGGGCTGCGGCCGGCCCTCGCCGCCGGTGCCGCGGTCCTGGCCGGCTTCCTCGCCGGTGCCCCGGCTGCCCTCGCCCAGGCCGAGCCCCAGAGCGCCGACTATGCCGCCATCGAGGCCGATCCGGCCTATTGGCGCATCGCCGACGCCGATTCCGAAGTCTATGTCTTCGGCACCTTCCACATCCTGCCCGAGGGTCTGGACTGGCGTACCGAGGCGCTCATGGCGGCGGTCGACAGTGCCGACACGCTCTATCTGGAAGCCGATGTGCACAGCCCCGAGGCGCAGGCGCAGATGCAGTCGCTGATCCCGCAATACGGGCTGAACCCGCAGGGCGTGACGCTGTCCTCCATGCTCGACGCGGAGACACAGGCGCTGCTGGCCGAGGTCGCTCCGACGGTGGGCGCGGCGCCGGCCTCGCTGGAGCCGATGCAGCCCTGGCTGGTGCAGGTCCTGCTCAGCGTCGCGAAGATCCAGCAGATGGGGTTCGACCCCAATGCCGGCGTCGAGCTTCAGCTGATCGCCCACGTCCGGGATACGGATACGCAGTTCGGCTATTTCGAGACGGCCGAGGAGCAGATCGGCTTCCTGTCGGGCATTCCGCAGGAGGTGCAGGTCGACGGGCTTGCCGAGACGCTGCACGAGCTCGAGGAACTGCCCCAGGAAGTCGACGACATGGTGCGCGTCTGGGCGACCGGCGACATGCAGGCGCTGGACGCCTACGTCAACGGCGACATGCGCGAGGAAACGCCCGAGGTCTACGAGGCCGTGATCGTGCAGCGCAACCGGAACTGGATCCCGCAGATCGAGGAGATCCTCGAGGGCGAAGGTGTGGCCTTCATCGCCGTGGGTGCCGGGCATCTGCCGGGCGAGCAGGGCGTGATCGAGCTGCTCCGGGCGCGCGGCCACGAGGTGGTCCGCCAGTAGGGTCTGTCCGGCCGGGTGACTCCGGTCGCCCGGCCGCTATCGACGCTTGCCCCCGCTTGCGTTATAGCGGCGCGGTTTTTCCAGCGCGGGGCGACCGCGCCGTCAGATGGAGTGCCGACATGGCCTACAAGACGATACAGGTGAAGACCGAGGGGCGTGTTGGCGTCGTGACGCTGAACCGTCCCGAGGCGCTCAACGCGCTGTGCGACGCGCTGACCGGCGAGCTGGCCGACGCGCTGTCCGCCCTGGAGCGCGACGACGAGGTGGGCTGCGTGGTCCTGACGGGCTCGCGCAAGGCCTTCGCCGCCGGCGCGGACATCAAGGAACTCCAGGGGCGCGACCATGTCAGCCTCTACATGAACGATCCCTTCGCCGAGACCTGGGAATCCGTGGCGCGCTTCCGCAAGCCGATCATCGCGGCCGTGTCCGGCTATGCGCTCGGCGGCGGCTGCGAGATCGCCATGATGTGCGATTTCATCATCGCCTCGGAAACCGCGAAGTTCGGCCAGCCGGAGATCAATCTCGGCGTGATGCCGGGTTCCGGCGGCACCCAGCGCCTGCCGCGCGCGGTCGGCAAGGCCAAGGCGATGGATCTGTGCCTGACGGGCCGGATGATGGATGCCGAGGAAGCCGAGCGGGCCGGCCTGGTCTCGCGCGTCGTGCCGGCGGACGACCTGCTGGACACGGTTATGGAAGCGGCCGAGAGCATTGCCGCCAAGTCGCTGCCGGTGGCGATGATGACCAAGGAAGCGGTCAACCGCTCCTTCGAGGTCGGCCTCACCGAGGGCATCCTGTTCGAGCGCCGGGTGTTCCAGTCCCAGTTCGCCCTGGAAGACCAGAGCGAGGGGATGGCGGCCTTCGCCGAAAAGCGGGCACCGCACTTCAAGCACCGCTAGGCGGTGAAAGCGCATCACGGCGGTTGACGGCCCGGCTGCAAGGGCCTATACGCCGCCGCTCACGGATTTTGCCGGGCGTTCTAGCGCGTCCGGCCGCATGAAGAGGTTAGGATCGATGGCCAACACAAACTCGGCCAAGAAAATGGTTCGCAAGATTGCGCGCCGCACGGCTGTCAACAAGGCGCGCCGGTCGCGCGTCCGGACGTTCGTGAAAAAGGTCGAACTGGCGATCGCGTCCGGCGACCAGGCTGCTGCCAAGACCGCTCTGGTCCAGGCGGAGTCGGAAATGATGCGGGCGGTCTCCAACGGCGTCGTTCACAAGAATACCGGCTCGCGCAAGGTGTCGCGCCTGTCGGCCCGCGTGAAGTCGATGACGGCCTGAGCGGTCTCGCCACCGCGACAGAAAAACGGTGCGCCCGGAACACACGTTCCGGGCGCATTTTTTTGCCCCGGGGAAACCGGGCCTGTGGCAAGATGGCCGGAACGGGCGGCGCGAGCGACGCAAGTCCATGAATATTTAATCCTGATACGGATGACAGGACTGGCGGCTTTTGCCCGGTTGACAGAGCGATTGATGGGGCACGTTTTGTTGCTTGGAAAAACATATTTTCGTGTCAAAAATCTGTCGCAAATGGCAAGCTTCGATCCGATCACGGATTTCCCGTGTCAAGCGAAGAATCTCCTGAATCTGGCGTTGAATCCGGTTGACCGAAATTAGGGAAGGCGTAACCTCTGAACTCCTGAGGGCGATCATTCCCATGCGGATCACATTCCGATATCGGCGAGGCAAATAGCGTCGCTGAGCGGGGAAAATTACGCCTAAAAAACAAACACCTGAACCACGCAGGCGCGTGATAAAAACAAAAGTGTGGCGAACGATGGCGTTTAACAAACTGGCTGTTGCAGAGGCGAAAACGGCAGGCATCGAAGTCGAGGGCGCGGGCGGTATTTCCGCTATCTGGCGACAGGTCAGAACTCGCCTTCGCGACGAGTGCGGTCAGGCACTCTACTCCCAGGAAATCGCGCGGCTGCGCGTGCGTGTTTCGGAAACCGGCGCGGTTGTCATCGTCGCGCCGAGCCAGTTCAACCGGGACTGGGTTGAGGACCACTGGGGCGCGCGAATTCGTGCGATCTGGGCCGAACTGGACACCACGCATCGTTCCGTGCATCTCGTCGCCGAGGGTGAGGTCGAGCCTCAACCCATGGTGGCAAGGGTCGCCGAGCCGGCTCGAAAGGATATGGCGGAAGCCTCCGAAAAGCCGTCCCAAGCGGCGGACCTCCAGGCCGCGGACGGCGAGGACGACGCGTCGATCGGCGAAACGCGCTTCACCTTCGACAGTTTCCGCGTGGGTCCGGCCAACGAAGTGGCCGCCGCGGCCGCGCGCACCGTGGTCGGCGCGCAGACACCGCCCTTCAATCCGGTCTTCTTCTACGGCGACTACGGTGTCGGCAAGACGCACCTCATGCATGCGGTGGCGAGCGCTTTCGAGCACACCTCCCGTCCGCGCAAAGCGCTCTACCTGACCGCCGAGGAATTCCTGTCCGGCTTCGTCACGGCGATGAAGGCGCGCGACACGATCTCCTTCAAGGAGACGGTGCGCGGGGTCGACGTGCTGCTGATCGACGATGTGCATTTCATCGCCGGCAAGCCGAAGACCGAGGACGAGCTGCTCAACACGATCGCGGCCCTGGTGGCCGAGAACAAGCAGGTCGTGCTGGCCTCGCACCGGCCGCCGGCCGAGCTGCAGGTCTCCGACGACCGGCTGCGCTCGCTTCTGGTGGGCGGGCTGTCCTGTCCGCTGGGCAAGCCGGACCTCGACCTGCGCCGCCAGATCCTGGACTGCAAGATCGCCCAGGCGAAATGCCACTACCCGGTGCTCGACGTGCCGGAGGCCGTGCGCGACTTCCTGGCCGCCCGCATCACCTCCAGCCCGCGCGAGCTGGAAGGCGTGCTGAATAACGTGATCTGCCGCACCGCCCTGCTGGGCCTGCCGGTGACGATGGAAGCCGTCTCCACGGCGCTGCGCGAGCTGTCGCTGAATGCGGAAAAGCGTCTGACCGTGGACGACATCCAGAAGGCGGTGGCGGGCCATTATGGCGTCACCCCCGCGGACATCTGTTCGAAACGCCGCACCCAGAGCGTTGTGCGTCCGCGTCACGTGGCGATGTATCTGGCCAAGACGATGACCACGCGCTCCCTGCCCGATATCGGCCGGCGCTTCGGCAATCGCGACCACTCCACGGTGATCCACGCGGTCAACAAGGTGACCTCCCTGCTCAAGGCGGGGGACCCGGTTTCCGACGATATCGACCGGCTCACCCGGGAGCTGCAGGGCTGAGGCCTGGCCGCATGCCCCGCTCAACCGGACAGAACGCGCGTGCGCTGGAGAAATCTCTTGCGAACGCGCGTTTTCATGTATCCTCTTTGACCCACCTGTTTCGGCGCGGGGGTGATTTGCCCGCCGTGCTGTCCCTGAGACGTGACGTGTAAACGTTGAGAACGGACCGTAAGACATGAAGCTGACGATTGAGCGCGCCACGCTCCTGAAGGCCCTGGGCCATGTTCAGGCCGTCGTCGAGAAGCGCAACACGATCCCGATCCTGTCCAATGTCCTGATCTCGGCCGGCCCGGACGGCGCGAGTTTCGCCGCGACCGATCTCGATATCGAGATCCTGGAGACCACCGATGCCAGCTGCGACGGCGAGGGCCTGGTCACCGCGCCGGCGCACACGCTTTACGACATTACCCGCAAGCTTCCCGACGGGGCGGACGTCACGCTGGAAATGGCCGGCGGCGATCCGCGCCTGACGCTGAAGGCGGGCCGGTCCAACTTCAACCTGCCCTCGCTGCCGCCGGGCGACTTCCCGGTCATGCCGACCGAGGATCTGGAACACCGCTTCACCGTGCCCGCCGAAGAGCTGGCGCGCCTGATCGACAAGACGCGCTTCGCCATCTCCACCGAGGAGACGCGCTATTATCTCAACGGCATCCACCTGCATGCCGCCGACGAGGATGGCCGCAAGACGCTGCGTGCCGTGGCGACAGACGGTGTGCGCCTGGCGCTCGCCGAGATCGATCTGCCGGACGGTGCCGAGGGCATGCCCGGCGTCATCGTGCCGCGCAAGACCGTGCAGGAGGTCCGCCGCCTGCTTGAGGACGCCGACGACGATGTCGAGGTCTCCGTCTCCGAGGGCAAGATCCGCTTCCGCCTCGGCCGGGCCGTGCTGACCTCGAAACTGATCGACGGCGCCTTCCCGGACTATGAGCGCGTTATCCCGCGCGGCAATACGCGGGTCATGTCGGTGGAGAACAAGCGTTTCGCCGAGGCCGTCGACCGTGTCGCCACCATCTCGGTGGAAAAGTCGCGCTCGGTGAAACTCTCCCTGGGCGAGGACACGCTCACCCTGGCGGTGAACAATCCGGAAAGCGGCCAGGCCGAGGAAGAACTCGCCGTCTCCTACGCCGACGAAGGCTTCGCGATCGGCTTCAATGCCCGCTACATGCTGGACGTCGCTTCGCAGATCGAGGGCGACGAGGCCCGCTTCCACTTCGCCGACGCCGCCTCGCCGGCCCTGGTGACCGACAGCGGCGACAAGGACGCGCTTTACGTTCTCATGCCGCTGCGGGTGTGACGGACGCGCCGGGCCAGACCGACGAGATGACACCGCCGCCGGTTCCGCCTGCGGCGGTTCGTCGTTTGCGGCTGACCGATTTTCGCGGCTACGCCACGCTCGACCTGGAGCTGGAGCCTTCGCCCGTCGCGCTCTATGGCGAGAACGGCGCCGGCAAGACCAATCTGCTCGAAGCGCTCTCCTTTCTCGTGCCTGGCCGCGGGCTGCGCTCGGCCGGAGCCGACGGTGTCGTGCGCAAGGGCGAGGACGGCCCGGCCGAGGCCTGGGCGGTGTTTGCCGAGGTCGAGACGCGCGAGGGCCGGATGCGCTTCGGCGTCGGTGCGCGCGATGGCGGACGCCGCGAAACCCGGATCGACGGCGAGCCGGCGCCCCAGGGCGAGCTGGCGCGGCTGATACCGATGATCTGGCTGACGCCGGCCCAGGACCGGTTGTTCGCGGGGCCGCGGGCGGACCGGCTGAAATTCTTCGACCGTCTGGTCTATGCCGCCGACCCGGCTCATGCCGAGGCGGCGACGGCCTATGACAAGGTGCGCACCCGCCGGCAGCGCCTGCTGGACGACGGCAATGCCGACCCTGCCTGGCTCAACGCGCTGGAAAGCGAGATGGCCGGGCATGGCGTGGCCATGGCGGCGGCCCGGCTGGACGCGCTGATCCGGCTTCAGGGCGAGATCGATGCGCGCCCGGAGGGAGCCTTTCCCCAGGCCGACCTGGCGCTGGACGGTGCGGTCGAGGCGGATTTGGCCGAGGGGCTGGATGCCGGCACGGCCGAAGACCGTTTCGCCGCCGCCCTGCGCGACGGCCGCGCCCGCGACGGCGCGGCGGGCCGTACGCTGACCCGGGGGCCGCATCGCACCGAGCTGGTTGCCCGTCATCGCGACAAGGACCAGGCCGCCGGCGACTGTTCGACCGGCGAGCAGAAGGCGCTGATCCTCACCCTCGCCCTGGCCCAGGCCCGCGCGCTGGGAAAACAGGGGGGCGTCGCGCCGCTCCTGTTGTTCGACGAGGCCTGCGCTCATCTCGACGCGGCCCGGCGCGAGGGGCTGGCGCGGGAAATCCTCGCCACCGGCTCGCAGGCCTGGCTGACTGGCGTCGAGCGTGTCCTGTTCGAGCCTTTCGGCGCGCATGTGCAGTATTTCGAGATCGACGCCGCCACGGTGACCGCGCGCTAGGCCGGTTGCGCCGCCTCGTCTGCGAGCGCCGCGTCCCGGTCCTCGAACGCGTCGGTAATGGCAATCAGTCCGCCGGCCGTCGCATCGACCAGCACGTGAACGACGATCGCCGGCCAGAGCACGCCGGACAGCACGTACAGTCCCGTCATGGCGAGCGTGATGGGCAGGATGCGGAGCATGCCCGCAGGCCCCTGGTAGAGATGGGCGGCGATGAAGGACGCAACAGACACCAGAACGGCCAGCCAGAGCGGCCAGACCAGGGCGAGAGCACCGATCAGGAAGCCACGGAAGATGATCTCTTCGGTAATCCCCGCTGTCAGCGACAGCAGTTGGAAGTCCCGGTGTTCCCGGGCATTGGTGGGCCGCACCAGGTCCAGGCCCTCCGCATTGGAAAACTGGCGGCGCAGGCCGCGGCGGGTATCCGCCGAGCGGGCCGCCCGGATGAGGGAGTAGACGAGATAGCCCGCGATGCCGGCAGCCAGCACCCAGCCTGCCATCGCTCTCCATCCCGTGCCGAGGCCCAGCCCGATCATCGCCAGGTCCCGCCCCGATGCGACCCAGCAGGCCAGGCAGATCGCGGCGACGCTCCAGAGGAGCGCCATCGTGCGGTAATAAGTGACCCTCTTCGCGGTCTTGTGCCGCTGGCGGCGGCCGGTCAGACGTTCGCGAATGTCCAGCACTGCCATGACAATCATCATCAGGACGATGGTGCCCAAGCCTGCGAGAAGGCTGGGGCTTTGCACGAGGGGTTGGAACATGGCTCTGTCTCCCGTCCCGCCGGTCTTGACCGCTCCGAGCCGGCATGCGACCTCGCGGTAACCAAAACTGCGAATGCGAATTCACATTCGCATTTACGAGAGAGGCAAAGATGAGTCAAGGCGCCAAACCGGTCAGCCAGGCCCGGTCGCGTGCCACCCGTGACAAGCTGGTGGCGGCCCTGGACCGTCTGCTCCGTGACAAGGACTTCGAGAGCATCACCATCGCCGACCTGGCGCGCGAGGCCGGGCTGGCGGTCGGTACGGTCTACCGGCGCTTCGAAAACAAGGATGCCTTCATCCCGGTGATCTTCGAGCTCTACCGCGAGCGGCTCGATGCCTACACGGCCAGTGCCGGGCGGATCGATATCGATCCGGAAGCGGGGCTGCGCGCGACCCTGCACACCGTCATCCGGTCGTCCTGGGGCTTCCTGCGGCGCGAGGGCCACCTCCTGCGGGCGGCCCATCTCTATGCCCGCTTGCGGCCCGACCTGGTCGGCGGGGACTGGCAGGCCTATCTGGATGCGGCGCTCGCCTCAGCCCGCCAGATCGTCGACCTGTTCGGCAAGGAAATCCGTGTCACAGACCCGGACGAAGCAGCGCAGATGCTGGCCTATCTGCTCAACACGGTACTGATCGAGCGCGGGGTCTATCCCGATGACGGCGCCGGTGCCTTGCTGACGCTGGACGATGATGCCTTCATCGCAGCCACGGCCGACACGCTGTACGGCTATCTGGCAACGCCGCCGCGCTGACATCCGGCGGTTGCAAAACCGCTGCGCTCACAGCCCCTTACCTTGCCCGCGCGCGGCAAAGGCGCTAACCGTTAACGATTGCTGCCCTTGCGAAAAGCCGTGCACCAAGTCGCGGCCGGGCAGTCTCCACAGACCGGGCGTCGTGCGTCTATCCTGCCGGTGCCCATCCGATCGGACGTCCGGCCGCGATCGCGGACCGGATGCGGCCGGCCTGTTTGCCGGCCCGGTGGAACTGTGGGGTAAGGTCTTGGCCTTCGACGAAATGCATGACGGGACCGGCAAACCGCGCAAACCCTTCGCGGACTATGCCGGCTGGCTGGAGGGCTATTCCCCGGCGGAGCTGCGCCGCAAGGCCCGCGAGGCGGAGACCTTCTTCCGGCGCACCGGCATCACCTTCAACGTTTATGGCGCTTCGGAGGCCGACGAGCGGCTGATCCCCTTCGACCTGGTGCCGCGCATCATCGCCGCGCACGAATGGGCCCGTCTGGAAAAGGGGATCGAGCAGCGCGTGCAGGCGATCAATGCCTTCCTGCACGACATCTACCACAAGCAGGAGATCGTGCGCGCCGGCCGCATCCCGCTGAAACTCATCGCGGAGAATGACGCCTTCCTGCCGAAAATGCTGGGTGTGGAACCGCCCGGCGGGGTTTACACCCATATTGTCGGCGTGGATCTGGTGCGCACCTCCAAGAACGAGTTCTTCGTGCTGGAGGACAATGCCCGCACCCCGTCCGGCGTCTCCTACATGATCGAGAACCGGGAAACGATGCTGCGCATGTTCCCGGAGCTTTTCTCCCGCATCCCCGTCCAGCCGGTGGGCGACTATCCCACCAATCTGCGCCGCGCGCTCGCCCGCAGCGCCCCGCCGGCTTGCCGCGGACGGCCGACCATCGCCGTGCTGACGCCCGGCGTGCACAATTCGGCCTATTTCGAACACGCCTTCCTGGCCGACCAGATGGGCGCGGAACTGGTGGAGGGACACGATCTGCGCGTGGTCGACGGGCGGATCGCGATGCGCACGACACGGGGCTACATGCCGATCGACGTGCTCTACCGGCGCGTCGACGACGACTATCTCGACCCGCTCAACTTCAAGCCGGACAGCGTGCTGGGCGTGCCCGGCATCATGGATATCTACCGCGCCGGCGGGATCACCATCGCCAATGCGCCGGGCACCGGCGTCGCCGACGACAAGGCGATCTATTCCTACATGCCCGACATCGTCGAATTCTATACCGGCAAGCCGCCCATCCTGCAGAACGTGCCGACCTGGCGCTGTTCCGAGCCGGACGCGCTGGCCTATGTGCTCGAGCATCTCGAGGAGCTCGTGGTCAAGGAGGTTCACGGTTCCGGCGGCTACGGCATGCTGGTCGGCCCCGCGGCCTCGAAGCGCGAACGCGCGGCGTTCGCCCGCAAGCTCAAGGCCCGGCCGGCCAACTACATCGCCCAGCCCACCCTGGCGCTGTCGACCGTGCCCATCCTGACCCGCGCCGGCCTGGCGCCGCGCCATGTCGACCTGCGCCCCTTCGTGCTGGTCTCGCCGGACCGGGTCCACATCACGCCCGGCGGGCTGACCCGCGTGGCGATGAAGAAAGGCTCCCTGGTGGTCAATTCCAGCCAGGGCGGGGGCACCAAGGACACCTGGATCCTGGAGGACCGATGATGCTCGGACGCACCGCCAGCGGTCTTTACTGGATGTTCCGCCAGCTCGAACGGGCGGAAAACACGGCCCGGCTGATCGAGGCCGGTTTCCGCATGGCGCTGACCCGTTCGGTCAGCGCGTCGAACGAATGGGAGTCGATCCTCACCACGGCGGGCTGCCGCGAGGCCTTTCTCCAGGTGCACGATGAGATCGAGACCGGGGCGGTGGTCGATTTCATGCTGCGCAGCAAGGACAATCCGGCCAGCGTGCTCGGCCTCTATTCCAGCGCGCGGCGCAATGCCCGCCAGGTCCGCACCGCGCTGACGCGCGAAGTGTGGGAGGCGGTCAACGAGGGCTGGATGACGCTCAACGGCCTGCTGTCGCGCCAGGTCCGCCTGGCCGAACTGCCGGACATCATCTCCTCGGTCCGCCAGCACAGCGCCCTGGTGCGCGGCATGCTCTACGGCACGATGCTGCAGGACGACAGTTTCAACTATGCCCGCCTGGGCACCTTCATCGAACGGGCCGACAACACGGCGCGCATCCTCGACGTGAAATACTATGTCCTCCTGCCCGCCACCTCCTATGTCGGATCCTCCCTGGACAATGTGCAATGGGAGACCGTGCTGCGCTCGGTGGCGGCGGAGCGGGCCTTCCGCTGGCTGCATGGCGGGGAGAGCAAGCCGGCCGAGATCGCCGACTTCCTGATCCTGGACCGGCGCATGCCGCGCGCGCTCTACTATTGCTGCTGCGAGATCGTCGACAATCTGGCCGGGCTGGCCAGCGCCTACGGGATCCGCAAACCCAGCCACGAGCTGGCCGAAACGGCCCAGGCACGGCTGGGCCAGTCCTCGATCGAGGACATTTTCGACGCCGGCCTGCACGAGTTTCTCGGCGAGTTCCTGGTGCGCAACAACGCGCTGGGCAACCAGATCGAGACCGATTACCGCTTCTACGAGTGATGCCATGCACCTGACCATCTCCCACCAGACCCGATACAGCTACGACCGGCCCGTGCCCTACGGCCTGCAGCAGGTACGCCTGCGCCCGGTCTGCTCGCCGGTGCAGACCGTGATGGACTGGCAGCTCGACGTGGAAGGCGGCATGGTGCAGGCGCGCTTTCCCGACGAGCACGGCAACAGCGTCGATCTGGTCAGCGTCGAGCCGGACAGCCGCGATCTGGTCATCACCTGCCGCGGCACGGTGGAGACCTACGACACGTCCGGCGTGCTGGGTGGCCATGCCGGCGCGGCGCCGGTGTGGTATTTCCGGCGCCAGACCGCGCGGACCCGGCCGGGCCCGGCCATGCGGCGCATCCTGAAAGCCCTGGACGCCGACCCGGCCGACAGTCTCGCCTACATGCACAGCCTGTCGGGCCTGATCGCCGGGGCGATCCGCTACGACACCCAGGGCACGACCCATGTCGCCTCGTCCGGCGAGGAGGCGGCGGAGGCCGGGCACGGCGTCTGCCAGGATCATGCCCATGTGCTGATCGGCGCGGCGCGCCAGCTCGGCCTGCCGGCGCGTTACGTCTCCGGCTATCTCCTGCTGGACGGCCAGATCGACCAGGAGGCCAGTCACGCCTGGGCCGAGATCTATCTGGACATGCTCGGCTGGGTGGGCTTCGACGTCTCCAACGGTATTTCCCCGGACGAGCGCTATGTGCGCGTGGCGACAGGGCTCGACTATGGCGAGGCGGCGCCGGTGTCCGGCGTGATGTATGGCGGCGGAGAGGAGAGCCTGCTTGTCACCCTGCAAGTCCAGCAGTAACGCTCAGGGACCACGATACGGAGACTGATTCCCTGTGACCTACTGCGTCGGCATGCGCCTCGACAAAGGTCTGATCTTCATGTCCGACACGCGCACGAATGCGGGTGTCGACAACGTCTCCATGTTCCGCAAGCTCTTCACCTGGTCGGTGCCCGGCGAGCGCGTGATCACCATCCTGACGGCGGGCAATCTCGCCACCTCGCAGGCCGTGATCAATCTGCTCGAGGAGCGCTCGAAGATCCCGGACGAGCGCCGCCCGACCTTCCTGGAAGCGCCCACCATGTTCCAGGTCGCCAACCTGGTTGGCGAGACGCTGCGCGAATGCGTGCGGCGCCAGGCCGGCGAGGGGCCTGTCTCGGAAAGCCCCTTCGGCGCCTCGCTGATCGTCGGCGGCCAGATCAAGGGCATGGAGCCGCGGCTTTTCCTGGTCTATCCGGAAGGCAATTTCATCGAGGCCAGCGAGGAGACGCCCTTCTTCCAGATCGGCGAGACCAAATACGGCCGGCCCATCCTGGTGCGCGCCTATGAGCGGTCCATGTCGATGGAGGATGCCGTCAAACTCCTCTTCGTCTCCTTCGACTCCACCCTCAAGGCCAATCTTTCCGTCGGCATGCCGCTGGATATCCACGCCTACGAGACCGACAGTTTCCAGCCGGGCATCCAGCGGCGGATCGAGGCGGACGATCCCTATTTCGGCCAGATATCCTCCGGCTGGGGCGATGCGCTCAAGACCGCCTTCAACGCGCTGCCGGACTATAAATTCTAGTCTTTCATGACCCCGGAAAACCTTCTTCTCTTCGCCGGCGCGCTGCTGGTGCTCTTCATCACGCCCGGTCCCGGCATCGCCGCCATGGTGGCGCGCACGCTGGATGCCGGACCGCTCAATGCGGCGATCTACGGGCTGGGCATCCTTCTGGGCGACATGTTCTGGTTCACCCTGGCCGTGACCGGCCTGTCGGCGGTCGCCACGCAATTGTCCGGCTTCTGGCTGGCGGCCAAGCTGGCCGGCGCGGCCTATCTGTTCTGGATGGCCTTCCGCGCCTTCTGGAGCGCCTGGACGGGCGCGCGGCCCAAACCGGTCTTCAAGGCGGGCTCCAAGCGAAGCCATGCCGCCACCTTCGCGGCCGGCATCGCCATGCCGCTGTCCAACCCCAAGCCCATCGTCTTCTATCTCACCCTCGTTCCGGCCTTCGTGCCGCTCGATGCGATCACGCCGGCCACCTACATTCTGATGCTCTCGATGATGGCAGTGCTGGCCGCATTGACCGCGACGGCCTATATCGGCGGGGCCCACAAGGCGCGGCAATGGCTGGTGACGCCGGCGGTGCGCCGGGGCGCGGATATCGTCACCGGCCTGGTGATGGCGGGCATCGCTGTTTTCCTGCTGGTCGCGCGCTAGCGCGGCGCCTGAAAACCGCTCGCATTCAGGTTTGTAACGACGGCCGAAACGGCACACACTCGCAGGCAAAAGGTATCGGGGCAGGGACATGAGCGAGCCGACAGCCAGGGATTTCCGCCGGCCGGACCGGTCGGACGCACCCGTGCGCGCCTCCGTCGTCATCGCCGTGCTCGACGAGGCGGAGAATGTCGCGGCCGTCTGCGAGGAAACGCTGGCTGCCATGGAACGCGCCGGCGAATTCGAGATCGTCTTCGTCGACGATGGCTCCGCCGACGCCACGCCGGACATTCTCCAGGACATCGCCGCGAAGGATGCGCGCGTGCGCCTGGTGCGGCATGACCGCCGCTGCGGCAAGTCCCAGGCCGTGCGCTCCGGCGTGCTGGCGGCCCGCGGCGCGTGGATCGCGACGATGGACGGCGACGGACAGAACGATCCGGCCGACCTGCCCGACATGCTGGACAAGGCCTGGGCCGCCGAAGGCCAGGCGCCTTTGGTGGCGGGCACCCGGGTGCGCCGTGACGATCCGGTCTCGCGCCTTGTCGCCACGCGGATCGCCAACGGATTCCGCGCCGCCGTGCTGGGCGATCACTGCCCGGATACCGGCTGCGGCGTGAAGGTCTTCCCGCGCGAGGCCTTCCTGATGCTGCCCTGTTTCGAGGGCATGCACCGTTTCCTGCCGGCGCTGTTCCAGCGCTATGGCCATCCGCTGATCAATCACCCGGTGCGCCACCGCGCACGCCATGCCGGCCAGTCGAAATACACCAATATCGGACGTGCCTTCGTGGGCATTTTCGACACGATGGGCGTGATCTGGCTGGTGCGGCGCACCAAGGCACCTGGCCGCATCGAGGAGCGCCAGCCGTGAGGGCCGCCGGGACGCGTCTGGGCTGGAAGGGCTGGCTGGTCCTGGTTCTCGTCTCCTGTGTCGTCCTTCTGCCCGGCATTTCCTCCATTCCGCCGGTCGACCGCGACGAGCCGCGCTATGCCGTGGCGACCAGCCAGATGCTGGAGAGCGGCGATTTCATCGATATCCGCTTCCAGGAGGAACAGCGCTATCTCCAGCCGGCGGGCATCTACTGGCTGCAATCGATCGCCGTGACCGTGACCGGCACCGCCGACGACCGCGCCATCTGGGCCCATCGCATCCCCTCCTTCCTGGGCATTCTCGCTGCCGTGGCGATGACCGCCGCGATCGCCGGCGGCCTGTTCGGCCGCACGGCCGGGATCGGCGCCGGGCTGCTGGTGGCGACCGCCGTCGCCGTCGGCTTCGAGGCGCGGATCGCCAAGACCGACGCCGTCCTGCTGGCGACGATCACGGCCGCGCATCTGGCGCTGATGCGGATCTATCTCGAGCCGAAGGGCCATTGGTGGCGCCCGGCGCTCTTCTGGGCGGCGCTGGGGGCGGGGATGATGATCAAGGGGCCGATCATCCTGCTCTTCGTGGGCCTGGCCCTCGCGGCGCTGCTGGTCTGGGACCGCAAGGTGGCCTGGCTGGCCGAACTGAAGCCGCTGTGGGGCGTGCCGCTCTTCCTGGCGATCGTGCTGCCCTGGTATGTCGCCATCGGTGTGGTCTCCGAGGGCGGTTTCTATGCCGAGGCGGTCGGCGACAGCCTGATGGGCAAGGTCGGAGAGAGCCAGCAATCCCATGCCGGCCCGCCAGGCTATTATCTCTCCCTGTTCACCCTGACCTTCTGGCCGGGCTCGCTGTTCGCGGTGTTCGCCGGCTGGTGGGCCTGGACGCACCGGCGCGAGGCAGCGGTGCGCTATCTGATCTGCTGGATCGTGCCGGCCTGGATCGCCTACGAGCTGATCGCGACCAAGCTGCCCCACTACGTCATGCCGACCTATCCGGCGCTGGCCTGCCTGGCCGTGGCCGCGATCTTCGCGCCGGGCGAGGGCAAGGCGCCGCTCTGGCTGCGTGTGCTCGCGGGCGTCTATGCCGCGATCTGGCTCGCCGCCAGCGGCCTGGTCGCGGCGCTGGGCCCGGCAGGGTTGCACTGGGCGGAGGGCATTGTCGCGCCGCTCCTGGTGGTGGCCGGTGTGCTGATCTTCCTCGCCGCGGCGGTTGCCCTGGCGCTCTATCTGACGGGCCGCCGCCCGGCCGCGCTGGTCTCCGGCCTGATCGCCGGCGGGCTGGCCGTAATCACCGTCTATGGCGGCACGCTGCCCCGCCTGGAGACGCTGTGGCTGACCCCGCGCATCGTCGCGGCGGTGGATGCGCACGGCACGTGCGAGCCGACGCAGCTGATCGCCTCCGCCTTCCGCGAGCCCAGCCTGGTCTACCGACATGGGCCTTATGACACCGTGCTTCCCGACGGTCCGGCCGATGCCGCCGCCCGGCTGGCCGGTGACACGGCCTGTTCTCTGGCCCTGATCGATGCAAGCGAGGCCGAGGCCTTCCTGGCGCAGGCGGAGGCCCTGGGCCTCACCCTCGAAAGCCTGGAAACGATCGAGGGGCAGAATTATTCCAATGGCGACGAGATGCGGCTGACCCTCTACCGGGCGCAGCCATGATCCCCGCCGGCCTGGCCGACGCCGTGCGGCGCCATCCGGGCAAGACCGCGCTGATGGCGGGGCTGATCGCCCTGTTCTCGCTGGGCGGATTCGCGGCGCTGCTCCTGCCCGAGGACGTGACGCGGCGCGGCCTCGATGCGCTGGCGGCGATCGGCGGCGAGCCCTGGGCGCCGCCTCTGGCGATCCTCCTTTTCACCGTGCTGATCACGCTGGGCACGCCCCAGGCCGTGCTGATCGTGGCGCTGGTGGCGGCTTTCGGGCCCTGGGCGGGCTTCGCCTACAGCTGGGCGGGCAAGCTGATCGCCTGCTCGATCGGCTTCTTCCTGGGCCGCCGGCTCGGCGCCGGCTGGGTGGAGCAGCGGGCCGGGTCCGACGCGGCCATCGTGATGGACGAGCTGGCGAAACATGGCCTGGTGGCCAGCGCGGTGATCCGCCTGGTGCCGACCCTGCCCTCCATCGTGATCAATGCGGCGGCGGGCTGCACGCCCCTGCGTTTTCGCGACTTCCTGATCGGCACGGCGATCGGCAGCGTGCCGAAAATGGCGCTGATCGCCTTTGCCAGCCATGCTGCCATCCGCGGACTGGAAGGGGCCGGCATCCGGGCCTGGCTCGCCGTGGGCGGCGCCATCCTGCTTCTGGTGCTGATCGGCGTGATCGGCCGCAACTGGCTGAAGCGGCGGATGCGTTCGCAGCCGTCGTCCGGCACCGGCTGAACCGGCCGCTCAGGTATACCAGTTGAGCTGGGTCGAGCGGACCGGGTTGCGGAAGGGCGCGCTGTCCGACTGGGCCTTCTGCAGGGCGGATTTGGCGGCGAAATACCACATGGACGGCCGGTCGGGATCGCCGACGAAGAGCCGCGGATGGTCGCCGATCACGGAAGGGTGGAATTTCCGCAGGATGTCGGCGTCCTGGCCGAGAAAGGTCTGCCCCAGAACCGACAGGAGCGGAGAGGCGAATTTCAGCGCGGGAATGTCGGCATAGAGGACATTGCGCAGCACTGCGCCGCGAAAGCCGATCGGCGTCACGGTGGTCAGGTTGAGAATGCGTCCGTTCTCGCCTTGCGTGCGCTCGACGCGGACCGAGGGCAGGCGGAACTCGATCGAAACGTCGACCTCGCCGCCGAACAGCTTGTAGAGCGGTGCCGAGGTGAAGCGGTCGCAGGAGCGTGCGGTGAAGCCGTAGGGCGAGGGCTGGTAGTCCTTGGTCTTCAGGCGGCGCCGTTTCGAGGACCGCCACCACCAGGCATTATGGACCATCGGAACATGCGCCGGGTCGACCAGACCCAGCACGGCCTGGTCATAGTCCGTACGCACCACGCACCGGGTGCGGGCAATGATGTGGCGGTCGTCCAGGCCGTCATCGGCCACCAGTTCGGGAAGCGGGTCCAGATCGGGCTGGCTGCATCCCCAGACGAGGCCGAGGTGCCGGCGCACGGCCCAGTCGCCGCTCGCGGCGGCGATACGGTAGTCGCCGTCGCCGTGTTGCGTGATGCGGACCTGCTGGCCCAGAACGCGCCGGTTCAGCGTCCGGCCGGGCGTCATGTCCCGGGTGAAGGCGACCGGATACCAGGCACCCGCCGGCGGCCCGGCACGCCGGTCGGCGCCGCGTCCGTGCGCCGGTTCCGCCGCTGCCGGCGGCGATGCAAATCCAAAAGCCATCGTCGCTACAGCCGCGCTGCCGAGTGTCGTGATGGGCGGCACCCTAGCAGCGGGAATGGCGGCTTGGAAACCTGCGATGCCGTTGTGCGGCACTCCCGCGCGTACGTACGCGCGCGTGTGCGCGCGAGTGGTCACGGGGCGGCGAAACCTGTACAACAATCCCATGACGGAACAAGCGAATCAGGAATACGGCGCGGAGTCGATCAAGGTCCTCAAAGGGCTCGACGCCGTGCGCAAGCGCCCGGGCATGTATATCGGCGACACCGATGACGGTTCCGGCCTCCATCACATGGTCTACGAGGTCGTCGACAATGCGATCGACGAGGCGCTGGCCGGCCATTGCTCCGAGGTCGTCGTGGCCCTGCATGCCGACGGTTCGGCGTCGGTGCGCGATGACGGGCGCGGCATCCCGACCGACATCCACAAGGAAGAGGGCGTTTCCGCCGCCCAGGTCATCATGACCCAGCTGCATGCCGGCGGGAAATTCGACCAGAATTCCTACAAGGTGTCCGGCGGCCTGCACGGCGTGGGCGTCTCGGTGGTGAACGCCCTGTCCGACTGGATGGACCTGACGATCTGGCGCAACGGCAAGAAGCACCACATGCGCTTCCGCCGTGGCGATGCCGAGGAAGATCTCAAGGTCGTCGGCGAGGCGGAAGGCCAGACGGGCACGGAAGTGCGCTTCCTGCCGTCGGAAGAAACCTTCACCATGACGGAATTCAGCCGGGAAACGCTGCAGCACCGCCTGCGCGAACTGGCCTTCCTGAATTCCGGCGTGAAGATCACGCTGAAGGACGAGCGCGGCCCGGAACCCTTCTCCGACACCATGGTCTACGAAGGCGGCGTGGCGGAATTCGTCGCCCACCTGGACCGCACCAAGACCCCGCTCTTCACCCCGCCCGTCCTGATCCAGGGCGAGCGCGACGGCGTGACGGTGGAAGCGGCGCTGGAGTGGAATGACAGCTATCACGAGAATGTCCTCTGCTTCACCAACAACATTCCCCAGCGCGATGGCGGCACCCACCTGGCCGGTTTCCGCGGCGCGCTGACCCGGATCATCAATTCCTATGCCGGCTCGTCCGGTCTGGCCTCCAAGGCCAAGGTCGCGATCTCCGGCGACGATGCGCGCGAAGGTCTGACCTGCGTCCTGTCGGTGAAGGTGCCGGACCCGAAATTCTCCTCGCAGACCAAGGACAAGCTGGTCTCCTCGGAAGTCCGTCCCGCCGTCGAGGGCGCGGTCGGCGAGGCGCTGGCCGAATGGTTCGAGGAACATCCCAACGAGGCCAAGTCCATCGTCTCGAAGATCATCGAGGCGGCGGCGGCCCGCGAGGCGGCGCGCAAGGCGCGCGAGCTGACCCGGCGCAAGTCGGCGCTGGACATCACCTCCCTGCCCGGCAAGCTGGCCGACTGCCAGGAGAAGGACCCGGCCAAGTCCGAGCTCTTCATCGTCGAGGGTGATTCAGCCGGCGGCTCCGCCAAGCAGGGCCGTCACCGGGAAAACCAGGCCGTGCTGCCGCTGCGGGGCAAGATCCTCAATGTCGAGCGCGCGCGCTTCGACAAGATGCTCTCCTCCGACCAGGTCGGCACGCTGATCACGGCGCTGGGCACGGGCATCGGGCGCGACCAGATCGATTACGAGAAGCTGCGCTACCACAAGGTCATCATCATGACCGATGCCGACGTGGACGGCGCCCACATCCGCACCCTGCTGCTGACCTTCTTCTACCGGCAGATGCCCGAGCTGATCGAGCGCGGCCACCTCTATATCGCCCAGCCGCCGCTCTACAAGATCGCGAAGGGGCGGTCGGAGCGCTATGTGAAGGACCAGGCGGAAATGGACGCCTACCTGATCGAGGAAGGCGTCTCCGAGGCGACGCTGACGCTCGCGGACGGCGAGGTCGTGACCGGCCAGGACCTGTCCGGCCGGGTGGCTGCGGCGCGGAGCGTGAAACTCTCCGTCGACCGGCTGACGGCGCGGGCTCCGGGCTTTGCCCTGGAAGCCGCCGCCCTGGCCGGCGCGCTGGTGCTGGAACCCTCCGAGGACGCCGTGAAGACGGCTGCGGAACGGCTCAACGCTGTCGCCGACGAGGGCGAGGACAACTGGACGGCGCGTCTGGGCGAGGAGGCCGAGCTGGTCTTCCAGCGCGAGGTGCGCGGCGTCACCGAAACCCTCGTGCTCGACGCCAATCTGCGCGAAAGCCCGGAGGCGAAACGCCTGTCCGAGCGTGCCCTGGCGATCGCCGGCGACTATACCGGCCCGGCCGTCTTCGCGCCGAAATCCGGCGCCATCCGCATCCACTCGCCCAGCCAGCTGGTCGAGGCGGTCACCAATTCCGGCGCCAAGGGCATGAAGATCCAGCGCTACAAGGGTCTGGGCGAAATGAACCCGTCCCAGCTCTGGGAAACCACGCTGGACCCCAATGCCCGCTCCCTCCTCCAGGTCTCGGTCACCCACGCCGACACCGCCGACGAGCTCTTCACCAAGCTCATGGGCGACGTGGTGGAACCGCGCCGCGACTTCATCCAGGAACACGCGCTGGAAGCGGAAGTCGACGCCTAGGCTCGTGCCGCAGACGCGATTGCAGCGCCCGCCCTCTCGGGGCGGGCGTTTGCATGTCCGGAGATGTCTGCCAAGCGCCACTTCCCCCGGATTTATTCCGGGGTCCGGTTGAGCTGGCGATCAGACGAACACACGCCCGAAGCGGCAGGCCGGAACGGGGTCCGGGGAAAGTGGCGGGGGCTTCAATCTTTCCACTCACCACTTCTCCCGGACAAAAGCCTGCGAAAGCAGGCTGCAGATCCGGGATCGACGGAGCCTCCATCGCGCACGGCGCCGGCAATCGTAGGTCCCGGATAGCGCTGACGCGCTTCCGGGAGAAATGGGGGAGAGGACCGCCACCCTGTCATCCCGGCCGGATGCCCCGTGCAGGCGGGGCGCAGAGCCGGGACCCATACGCGCCGATATTGGCCGCAAGCAGATCCGATAGTGGAGGTGGCTGAACCGGCACCGCGATTATGGGTCCCTGATCTCCGCCCTCCCGGCCTTGAGCCGGGATCAAGGCCGGGCATCCGTCCGGGAT
>Ga0207716_100311_pt1 | contig 24039 bp, 21 predicted proteins | sample TtaePargueraPR_FD_187739 | JGI IMG/M metagenome (GOLD analysis project Ga0207716, IMG submission 187739) | Aerobic enrichment media microbial communities from Bioluminiscent Bay, La Parguera, Puerto Rico - Tt and P2 (5) (SPAdes) | ecosystem: Environmental > Aquatic > Marine > Unclassified ... | reverse complement strand
GCGGCGGCCAGCCATGTCCGTGAGCTGGGCAAGGCGGGCAAGCGCGTCGTTCTGGCGTCCTGGTCCGGCGGGGCCTCGGAACGCCTGGCCAGCGTGCTGGGCGATCACGGCGTCACCGGGATCAGGGCGTGCGAGAGCTGGAGCGAGGTCGCCGCACTGCCCGGATCGGTCGCGGCGCGCGTGGTGCTGCCGCTGGAACGCGGTTTCGAGACCGAGAATCTCGCCGTCCTGTCCGAACAGGACATTCTCGGCGACCGGCTGGCCCGTCCGCGCCGGCGGCGCAAGTCCGCCGACATTATCGTGGAAGCGGGATCGCTCTCGCCGGACGATCTCGTCGTCCATGCGGACCATGGCCTGGGCCGTTTCATCGGCCTGAAAACCTTGCCGGTGCAGGACGCGCCGCACGATTGTATCGAGCTGGAATATGCCGGCGGGGCCAAGCTCTACCTGCCGGTGGAGAATATCGAACTGCTCTCGCGCTATGGCGCGGATTCCGAGGCGGCGCAGCTGGACAAGCTGGGCGGGGTCGCCTGGCAGGCGCGCAAGGCCAAGGCCAAGAAACGCCTGCGCGACATGGCCGACCAGCTCATCAAGATCGCGGCGGAGCGCATGGCCCGCAAGGCCGATCCGATCGAGCCGGCGAGCGGGGTTTTCGACGAATTCTGTGCCGCCTTCCCCTATGCGGAGACCGACGACCAGCTGAACGCCGTCGAGGACGTGTTCGGGGATCTGGCCAAGGGCCGTCCGATGGACCGGCTGATCTGCGGCGATGTCGGGTTCGGCAAGACCGAGGTGGCCCTGCGCGCGGCCTTCGTGGTGGCGATGAGCGGCCAGCAGGTCGCCGTCGTGGCACCGACCACGCTCTTGGCCCGCCAGCACTACAAGACCTTCTCCGAACGCTTCCGCAACTGGCCGGTCAAGGTGCGCCAGCTTTCCCGCCTGGTCGGCACCAAGGAAGCCAAGCAGACGCGCGACGAGCTGGCCGCCGGCCAGGTCGAGATCGTCATCGGCACGCATGCGCTTCTGGCCAAGACGGTGAAATTCTCCGATCTGGGCCTGCTGATCGTCGACGAGGAGCAGCATTTCGGCGTGAAGCACAAGGAGCGGCTCAAGGAGCTGCGGTCCGACGTGCACGTGCTCACCCTCACGGCGACGCCCATTCCGCGCACGCTGCAGCTGGCGCTGACCGGTATTCGCGACCTCTCCATCATCGCCACGCCGCCGGTCGACCGTCTGGCCGTGCGCACCTATGTGGCGCCCTTCGACCCGGTCTCGATCCGCGAAGCGCTGCTGCGCGAGAAATACCGCGGCGGCCAGGCCTTCTTCGTGGTGCCGCGGATCACCGATCTGGAGGAAACCGCGGCCTTCCTGCGCGAACAGGTGCCCGAGGTCTCCTATATCGCCGCGCACGGCCAGATGGCGCCGAGCCAGCTGGAAGACATCATGACGGCCTTCTACGAGGGCCGTTACGACGTGCTCCTGTCCACGACGATCGTGGAATCCGGCATCGACATCCCGACGGCCAACACGCTGATCGTGCACCGCGCCGACCGGTTCGGCCTGTCCCAGCTCTACCAGCTGCGCGGCCGGGTGGGGCGGTCCAAGACGCGCGCCTATGCCTATCTCACCACGCCGATGCGCCAGAAGATCACCGACGGGGCCGACAAGCGGCTCAAGGTCATGCAGTCGCTGGACAGTCTGGGCGCCGGCTTCACCCTGGCCTCGCACGACCTGGACCTGCGCGGCGGCGGCAATCTTCTGGGCGAGGAACAGTCCGGCCACATCAAGGATGTCGGCGTGGAACTCTACCAGTCCATGCTGGAGGAGGCCGTGGCCTCGCTGCGCGGCGGCGGGGACGAGGAGGATGACGGCGAGTGGTCGCCGCAGATCAATGCCGGCGCCGCCGTGCTGATCCCGGACCATTACGTCCCCGATCTGGACGTGCGCCTGCAGCTCTATCGCCGCCTGTCCTCGCTGGACACCAAGACCGAGCGCGAGGCCTTCGCCGCCGAGCTGATCGACCGCTTCGGCCCGCTGCCGGACGAGGTGGAAACGCTGATGCGCGTCGTGGCCGTGAAATCCCTGTGCAAGCATGCCGGGGTGGAGAAGGTGGATGCCGGGCCCAAGGGTGCCGTCATCCATTTCCGTGGCGACAAGTTCGTCGACCCGGTGGGGCTGATCGAGCACATCTCGAAGAACCAGGCCCTGTTCAAGGTGCGCCCCGACCACAAGCTGGTCCTGCGTGCCGAATGGGATGCACCGGAAGACCGGCTGCGCGCCATCGAACGCGCCATGGGACCGCTGGCCGATATCGCCAGCCGGGCGAAACAGGCCCAGGCCTGACCGGCCTGAGCCTGCTCAGCTCTCTGTATTCCCCGGCCTCCTATCGTTTCCCCCGGCCTCCTATCGTTTCCGCCGGCTCCACCTCGTTTCCCCCGGCCTTGTGCCGGGGCCCGGTTGAGCCTGCCCCTGAAGCGCCGCCAGACCCCGGAACATGTCCGGGGAAAGTGGTTTGTTTGATTGGGTTGGCCTTCTGGCCTCTTGGGGAGCCGGGCGCTCACCGCCAGCGAAAGCTGATGAAGAAACAGCCCAGACTGCCCAGCAGGAAGATCAGGGCCGGGACGAGGAACCAGCGCAGCGGGTTGGGCAGGGTGACGACCTCGTCCTCATAGAGGTCGAAATAGCGCCGCCCGGTGTCCACCTCCTCATAATAGCCGCTGCCGCGATTGCGGTCGGTGACCACATCGACCTGGTCGATCCGCTCGCGCAGGGCCCGGATCCCGTCATTGCGGGGATCCCCGGCGGGCAGGGTGTGGCGGACCTGGTCGAACAGGCGCGGGCTTTCGTCGGCGGCCAGCACGCCTTCGGAGCGGTAGTAGTAGAGCGTGCTGTCCCGCGACAGATCGATCCGCGAAACGCCGAGCGCGCCGCCGCCCAGCATCAGGAAGACCAGGCCAAGCAGCAGCCAGCCGCGCGTCAGGCGCAGACGGCTGGCCTGACCGGCCATCACGGCCGCGCGCACCTCACGGATTTCCCGCAGCCGGTCGAGCTCGGCGGCCGAGACGCTCTCGCTGAGTTCCGCCGCGTCGATACCCAGGGCCTCGACCAGGCGTTCGAAGACGTCGTCGGACGGGTAGGAGCGTCCGGTCTCCAGCTTGGACAGATAGGATTGCTCGATATGCGCGCGGGCCGCGGCCTCGGGCTGGGTCCAGCCCCGGTCTTCCCGCTTCTGCCGCAAATAATCGCCGAATTTCATGATGTTCCCCTGATCTCGCCGCGGCACCTCTTGCCCGGCTTTCGGGAAAAGTCTTCTGAAGTCATCCCGGGAATGACAGGAGAATATGCGGGACTATCGCGGAAAGTGCAGGACTTTGTCCATGCTGCCCACCGGCCTGACCTCGTCCCCGAAACAGGGGAGGGTTCACAGCAGAATCGCGCGCTAGCATCGCCGGCATTCGGATCGGAGGGGTAGCGATGCTGGACCAAAAGGAATTTCTCACGCCCGTCTTTCAGATGATGACCGGGCTGAGCTTTATGGTTTTTCTGGTTGTGATGCTGAAGGTGCGCGCGAAATGGCGCGGCGCGGGCGGAATGATGCTCAAATTCGCGATGCTTCCCCTGCCGCTGGGCTTCCTGCTGGTCGCCGAGGCCGGAAAGCAAAGCTCTCTCGGCAATGCGACGCCCTTCCTTCTCGCGGCAGGCGGAAGTTTCTTTGTGGCTTTGCTTCTGATGGCGGGCGCGATGGTCCTGCTGACCCGTAACGGTCCCGTCGGGGGATCCGCTCAGGCCTGAGCGACGATCTGGGCCGGACTCTGCACGGCGCGAAGGGCGCGTTCCACCAGCGCTTCCGCCGTCTCGCCCGGCCGGGTCGGCACCGGCGCGGCGCGGACATTCAGGCGGAAGGGGTGCAGCGGGTCGTCGCTCTCGAAAGCCGTGCATTCCGCGATCGCGGCGATCCGTGCCGCCACGCAGTCGATTCCCGGCGCGTCGGTGAAGGGCAGGACCGCCATGAAGATGTCGTCGGAGAAGCGGGCCGCCGCATCCTCGGTGCGCAAGAGGTGGCGCAACATGGCCGCGAACTGGCGGCGCGCCTTTTCCGCGGACACATCGTCGGGACGCTCGCGGCCTTCCGGCAGCATGATCTGCAGCGCGATGAGCGCGAAGGACATCTCGTCGCGCGCCGAGGCGTTGAGCAGGTCCTGGATGTGCGAGGTCAGAAAGCCTGAATTGAACAGGCCGGTCTCGATATCCAGCGAGCGCGGGTCGCGGCAGGCCTCCAGCGCGGCCTTGGCGTGGCGCCGGCGCTTGCGCTCTTCGGTCAGGATCAGGATGCGCTCGCGCAGCTCGGCATCCCCGGCGGACGGCGGGAGAATATCGGACACGCCGCGGGCAAAGGCCTCCTCGGAGGCCTGGGCGTCGACCTGGTCGGCCAGCAGCACGACCGGCGTGTGGTAGAGCCGCGCATTGCGCCGCATCGCCGAGGAGATGGTGAAGGCGATGTCGCGCTTGCCGGCCGCATTCAGCACCACGGCGTCGAAGGGGCGCTCGTGCAGATAGTCGAAGGCGGAATAGGACGAGAAGGCGGCCACGACTTCGGCCCCGCTGTCCTCGAGCACGTGTTTGAGGCCCATAAAGCGCGGTGAGGCGTCGCCGACATAGAGAATGCTCGGCGGCGTGTCCTGCCGGTCGACCTGCGGGCGTTTCTCGCCGTAAAGCGCGGTGACTTCGGCGCGGCGCCCGGCCACGATTTCCATCGAATGGAGCCGGAAGAGGGCGCGCAGGCGGGCCGCGATCTGCACGGCGGGCGCCGGATCGCGGATCCAGGCATCGACCGTGTCGCGTTCCGCCAGGCCGGCCGGACCGACCACGAGAACGGGAAACTCCGCGGAGGCAAAGCGGCGGAAGGCCTTCAGCCCGTCATCGATATCGTTTTCGCATTCGGCGAGAATGATGCCGCCGGCCCAGAAACGGTGACGGCGGGCAGGCGGGCTGTCGGCGCGGACGATGCGGCAATTGAGCGCCAGACGGCCCAATTGCTCCGCCAGTCCGTCCACACGATCGGACAAACCGAAAACCAGGACGTCGAGTGCGCGTCCCATCCGTCCCCCTGCCGATGAAAGCGTCGATGCTGTATTTCGCGAGTTTGTCACAAGTGCCACGCTTCTGGAACTAACGAATCAAAGGTTGGCGAGATGAAACCCCAAGGACCTCTAAAAGGCGTTAAAGTGCTTGAGTTTGTCGGATTGGGCCCTGCGCCTTTCTGCGCCATGTTGCTCTCAGACATGGGCGCGGATGTGGTCCGTGTCGACCGAAAAGGCGCCATGGGCGGCGGACATGCCGATGTTCTCGGCCGCGGCCGGCGCTCCGTTGCGCTCGATCTGAAGGACGAGAGCGAACTGGCCCTGTGCCACGATCTGATCGGCCGGGCGGACATTCTGCTCGAAGGCTATCGTCCCGGCGTGATGGAGCGTCTGGGCCTGGGGCCGGACAAGGCGCTCGCCACGAATCCCGCCCTGGTCTACGGCCGCATGACCGGTTGGGGGCAATACGGTCCGCTGGCTCATGCCGCCGGTCACGACATCAACTACATCTCGCTGTCCGGCGCGCTCGATGCGATCGGAACGCCGCAAAGCCCGGTCATTCCGCTCAACCTGGTGGGCGATTTCGGCGGCGGAGCGCTCTATCTGGCCTTCGGTGTGCTGGCCGCGCTCCATCATGCCCGCACCACGGGCGAGGGACAGGTCGTGGATGCGGCGATCGTCGACGGCGCGGTCTCGCTGATGGCGGCTCAGCATCAGCTTGCCGCGGCCGGGCTGTGGTCCACCCGGCGCGGCCAGAACCTGCTCGACGGTGCGGCGCACTTCTACAACATCTACGAATGCGCCGACGGCAAGCACATCTCCATCGGTCCGCTGGAACCGGAATTCTATGCGCTCCTGTGTGAGAAGCTGGGCCTGGACCCCGCGGAGATGCCGGCCGACTGGTCGGGCAAGGGCTGGGAGGCGGCCAGGACGCGTTTCGAGGCGATCTTCAAGGAGAAGACGCGCGAGGAGTGGTGCCAGTTGCTGGAAGGCACGGATGCCTGTTTCGCGCCGGTACTGAGCTATGAGGAATCCGCGGCCCATCCCCACATGCGCGAGCGCGGCAGCTATGCCGAACCCGGCGGCGTGCGCCAGCCCGCCCCGGCGCCGCGTTTCTCGCGAACGCCCGGCGCCATCCAGGGGCCGGCCCCGGTGCCCGGCGCGGATCGCGAGGCCGTATTGTCGGACTGGGGCGTATCCTAGGCGTCAGCGGTCGAGCAGGCGCTCGGTGCCCAGGGCAAGATCGGCATAGTCGTCGTCCAGCACGGCCTTTGCCAGACGTGCATAGGCAAGGTCGAGACCGGCCAGGCGAGCGCCGGTCAGATCCGCCCCGCGCCAGTCGGCATAACGGCCGTGCGCGCCTTCCAGCATGACCGGCAGCTGGCGCCCGCCACCCAGGGTGAGCGGCGACAGGCGCGTCTGGCGCAGATCGGCGTGGAGCAGCCAGGCGCCGCTGAGATCGGCGCCGCGCAGATCCGCACCGCGCAGGTCGCAGCCGCGCAGATCGGCCCGGCCCAGGCGCGCGCCCTGCAATTGCGCACCGGCCAGATCCATCCCGGCCAGACAGGCGCCGGAAGCCCGGAGCGCCGTGAGTTCAAGGCCCGCCAGCGCGCCGGCCTGGCGCAGATCCGCGCCGGTGAAATCCACGGGCGCGGACGGACCGGCATCCCCGCGCACCTGGGCGACATGACCGGCGATGCGGGCTGCGGCCTCCTTCGCGTCCAGCGGCACGGCCGCGGGCGGGGCGGGGCGGTCGGGATGCGCGCCTGTCAGCATGTTGCGCGTCGTGGCCATGTCGAGGCGGGCGCCGGTTTCGCCGCAGCCGCGCAGGTCCGCGCCGGTCAGATCGGCACTGGACAGGTCGGTGTCCTGCACCAGCGCGAGGGCCAGGCTGGCCCGGGCCAGCGCGGCGCGCGGGAAACGCGCACCGGTCAGATCGGCATCCTCGAAGCGCGCCGCCTCCGCGCGGCAGCCGCCCAGCCGCGCCCGCACCAGCGAGGCGCCGGACAGGTCGGCCCCGTCCAGGCAGGCGGCGCGAATGCCGGCGGGCCGTCCGTTCTCGCCCGGCACCGCCAGTTCGCGGAAATCGGCGAGCCGGGCCGTGGCCGCCACCAGGATGGCGCCGGCCAGATTGCAGCCGCGCAGATCGGCACTGTCGAGGCGGGCCGCGACCAGGCTGGTCCCGGACATGTCCGCACCCGCAAAGCGGGCGCCGCGGCAATCGGCGCCGTCGAGCCGGGCATTGGCGAGCGCGCACCCGGCCAGATCCGCATCGCGCAGATCGCGGCCGCGCAGATCCAGCCCGCAAAGGTCGGCGCCCGCGAGGCGAAGCCGTTCTCCGTCCTCCCGGCCGGCCAGGAAACCGGCATGACGCGCCAGGGCGGCATCCAGGTCGGGCTGGCCGGGGGCGATGTGGGGGCTTTGCTTCAAGATGGTGATCCGTGCGCCGGACTGTCGCTGATCCCTCGCGATACCCAAGCCACTGGTCGCTGGCAAGAAACTCGTCCCGGGCGTGACGGAAAGGACAGTCCGGAAACGTTCATGTCGGGTTCAGCGGACCTCTGGCAATGTCCGTCTCGAGATCGGCGAACATCTCTGTAGTCCCTCGCTCGTTGGCCGGTCTCGATATCGCTTAGATAGACCCGAAGCGTCGGCCGCCCCCAACGGCCGGCGCTTCTTTCTGTGCGGCCCCGGAAGGGGGTGACAGATTTTGTCGTATCGACCTGTCAGATTGATCTCCATCGAAGTTGAACACGGATGGAGAGCCCCAATGGCCATCGCAATCAATGCCTATGTCGAAGGCGCCGGCGGCGCCCTGCGCAACATGATCCCGCACCGTTTCCGCGACGGTTTCTTCCGCATGCAGCGCCCCGGCGACGAGATCGACTGCCTGCACGTGGAAGACCTGCGCTCGGTCTGCCGCTATCTCAACAAGGGCTACCTGCTGGCCATGAGCTCGGCCGACGGCCACTCCATGCCGTCCTGGCAGCCCGCGGAAATGGTGCGCATCGCGGTGCGGTGATTTTTCCAACGGACAGCCGCCAATTCCCCCGGATTTATTCCGGGGCCTAGCGGCGCTGGGTTGGGACACTCAACCAGGCCCCGGCACAAGGCCGGGGAAAACGGAGTGTGCGGGAGCACTCTAAGGCAGCCCCGGAAAATCGCTGCGGCGATAGCCTGCGACCATCTCGGCGAGTTCCGGCGGCTCCAGCACTTCCACCTGGTCGCCCCAGGCGTAGAGGTGCCAGCACATTTCCAGCAGGCCGCTGGCCGTGAAGCGCACGATGACGGAGCCGTCCTTGAGCGTTTCGGTGGTCTGCAGCGGGTGGAAGCGGTAGCGCAGGGCGTGCGGGGCGGCGTCAGGCGTGAATTTCCACACGACCTCGCCGTATTCCGCCTCGTTCTGGAAGACGCCGAAGGAGCGGTTGGCGTAGGCGTCGAGGTCGAAATCCTCGTCGCGGGCGAACCAGTCGGCCGTCACCGCGGCGTGTTCGATATCCTCCACCCGGTAGTGACGCATCACGGCGTCGCCGCGGTCGCGGTCGCGGCCGACCAGATAGCGGCGCGCGCCCAGTAGCAGACCGTAGGGCTCGACCCGGCGCGTCTTGGCTTCGCTGTCGCGGCGTCCGCGATAGGCGATCTCCAGCACGAAGGGGCCTTTGAGGGCGTCGGCGATGGCGCTGTCGATCTGTGGGTCGGAGACGGGCTGCGGGCCGGGGCGGGCGGCATGGCCCATGGCTTCCAGCAGGGCTTCCTCGTCGGCCTCCAGGCCCGGCCGGCGTTTGTCGGGCATGAGGATGTTGATGGTTTCGCGCAGCGAGCGCAGCTGGTTGGCTTCCTGCGTCAGGCCCTGGCGTTCCAGCGTTGTGCCGGCCAGATCCAGCGCCGCGACCTCGTCGGCCGTGGGGGCGAAGAATTCCGCCACCTTGCGGCGCGGCACGCGCCAGCGCTTGTGGCCCTCGGCGTCGATATAGTCCTCGGTATCGGGGAAGGTGCGCACGAGCGCTTCGGTCATGCGCTGGGCCGTCCGGCGCACGCAATCGAACTCGGTTTCGATCTCGCCCAGGGAGACGCCGCGATAGCCGCTGGCCATGCGCGCGAGCTCAAGCAGTTCGACGGCCTTGGAAAACGCCATGCGGATATCCTAGTTTCCTTTCACGGGGCCAGCCCAGCTGCGACTGATTCCGTTTCCGTCCGGCAGAGGGCCCGTTTGGCAGACAATGTTCAAGTCTATCCGAGATCGCATCCCGGAATCGCATCCGGTCATCGACGTGCTGTCCATCGTGGTGAAGGCGGTCAGCCGGTCGATGGCGCGCGATGTGATGCTGTTCGCCGGCGGCGCCTCCTATTTCGGCATGCTGGCCCTGTTTCCGGCCATGGCGCTGGGCATGTCGATCTACGGCCTGACCAACGACATTTCCGACGTGGAGGCCCAGATCGCCCGCTTTGCCGGCATCATGCCGGAAGGGGCCCAGGACTTCGTGCTCAACCAGATGGCGCGCCTGGCCGTCACGCCGATCGCCGCGCTGTCGGTGAACGGCGCCATCGCCCTGGCGATCGCGCTGTTCGCGGCCTCGCGCGGGGCCAAGGCGGTGATTGCCGGCCTCAACCATCTCGCCGAGGACCAGGACATCCGCAACGTCATCCATTTCAACATCCTGGCCATGTCCTCGGTGCTGATCGGCGGCGCCATGCTGGCCCTGGCCAATCTGGCCGTGCTGACCATCCCGGTCCTGCTGCGCAAGACGTTCACCTCGCTGGGCCTGGAGCCGCTGGATTTCGGCGTGCTGTTCAACGAGTGGCTGGTGGCGGCCCTGGTCATGTTCACGGCGCTGGAACTGCTCTACCGGATGACGATGCGGCGGCGGTCGCAGGCCGTCAGCTGGCGTGCTTCGACGATCGCCGCCCTGGTCTCGACGGGGCTGTGGCTGGGCCTGTCGAAAAGTTTTTCGCTCTATGTGGGGCATGTGATCGATTTTGGCGTCTACGGCTCGCTGGGCGCCCTTGTGGTCTTTCTGCTGTGGATTTATTGGTCGTCCTATGCCGTCTTCTTTGGCGGCGCGCTGGCCATCGAGATCGATGGCCGCTACGGCACCCGGCGCAATGGCAATGACGGCCTGGCCGACAAGTAGGCGTCCGGCAGACAAGGGCCGAAGGGCATCGACAGCATATCGCAGGGCCGGGCGGGTAGCATTTCGCTGCGCCCGCGATATAAACATGAACCAGTTATCAACTTTGACGCAGAGGTCTGCATGAAAAAGGTATATCCTGACGCCAAGGCCGCCCTGGAGGGCCTGGCGTTCGACGGCATGACGCTGATGGCGGGCGGGTTCGGCCTGTGCGGCATCCCGGAAAACTCGATCGCGGCCCTGCATGCGGCCGGCGTGAAGGACCTCACCGTGATCTCGAACAATTGCGGCGTCGACGGTTTCGGCCTCGGCATCCTGCTCGACAACAAGCAGATCAGGAAAATGGTCTCCTCCTATGTCGGCGAGAACAAGGAGTTCGAGCGCCAATTCCTGTCCGGCGAGCTGGAGCTGGAATTCAACCCGCAGGGCACGCTGGCCGAGCGCATCCGCGCCGGCGGCGCCGGCATTCCCGGCTTCTTCACCAAGACCGGCGTCGGCACGATGATCGCGGACGGCAAGGAACACCGCGAATTCGACGGCGAGACCTATATCATGGAGACCGGCCTGACCGCCGACGTCTCCATCGTGAAGGCCTGGAAGGCGGACCCGGAAGGCAATCTGGTCTTCCGCAAGACCGCCCGCAATTTCAACCCGATGATGGCAACGGCCGGCAAGGTGACCATCGCCGAGGTCGAGGAAATCGTCGAACTGGGCGAGCTCGATCCCGACCAGATCCACACGCCCGGCATCTTCGTGCAACGCCTGTTCAAGGGCGATTTCGAAAAGCGCATCGAACAGCGCACGGTTCGCGAAAGGGAGAGCGCATAATGGCCTGGACACGCGATGAAATGGCGGCCCGCGCCGCCCAGGAGCTGGAAGACGGTTTCTACGTCAATCTGGGCATCGGCATCCCGACCCTGGTGGCCAACTATATCGGCGACGATATCGACGTGACCCTGCAGTCGGAGAACGGCATGCTGGGCATGGGGCCGTTCCCCTACGAGGACGAGGTCGATCCGGACCTGATCAATGCCGGCAAACAGACCATCACCGAACTGCGCCGGACGAGCTATTTCTCCTCCGCCGACAGTTTCGCCATGATCCGCGGCGGCCATATCGACATCTCGATCCTGGGCGCCATGGAGCTCTCCGAGACCGGCGACATCGCCAACTGGATGATCCCGGGCAAGCTGGTGAAGGGTATGGGCGGCGCGATGGACCTGGTCGCCGGCGTCAAGCGCGTCGTGGTGATCATGGATCACGCCAACAAGGCGGGCGAACCGAAACTGCTCAAGGAATGCTCGCTGCCGCTGACCGGCAAGGCCTGCGTCAACCGCATCATCACCACGCTGGGCGTGTTCGACGTGAAGGGCGACCATCTCGAACTCGTCGAACTGGCGCCGGGCGCCACGCTCGACGAGATCAAGGACAAGACCGAGGCGAAATACACCGTCTCCGACAATCTGGTCGAACACGAAGCGGCTTAGGTTTCACAGTCCGGTGTGATGAACGAGCGGCCCGCCAATCGGCGGGCCGTTTCGTTTGTGGCGCAGCGCTCAGCAGGCCACCACGTTCACCGCGAGACCGCCCTTGGAGGTCTCCTTGTACTTCTCCTGCATGTCTTCGCCGGTCTGGCGCATGGTCTCGATGACCTGGTCGAGGGAGACCTTCATGTCGGCCGAGGTGGCCTTGAGGGCCAGGCGGGCCGCATCGATCGCCTTGATGGCGCCGATGGCATTGCGCTCGATGCAGGGGATCTGCACCAGGCCGCCCACCGGGTCGCAGGTGAGGCCCAGATTGTGCTCCATGCCGATCTCGGCGGCATCCTCGATCTGGTGGTTGTTGGCGCCCATGGCGGCGGCGAGCGCCGCGGCGGCCATCGAGCAGGCCACGCCGACCTCGCCCTGGCAGCCGGCCTCGGCTCCGGAAATGGAGGCGTTCTTCTTGTAGAGCGAACCGATCGCGGCGGCCGTCAGGAAGAAGCGCTGCAGCGCCTCCTCGTCGTCGGGATCGCGGTGATACTTGTCGAAATAGCGCGCCACGGCGGGGATCACGCCTGCCGCGCCATTGGTCGGCGCCGTGACCACACGGCCGCCGGCGGCGTTTTCCTCGTTCACGGCCATGGCCCACAGATTGATCCAGTCCATCGGGGCGAGGGGGTCTTCCTCCGGGCTCACCGGATTGGCGATGATGTCGCGATAGAGTTTCGGCGCGCGGCGCTTCACCTCCAGCCCGCCGGGCAGGACGCCGTCCTGGCTGAGACCGCGATCGATACAGTCCTCCATGGCGCGCCAGAGGCCTTCCACACCGGCGCGGATCGTATCCTCCGGCAGGAAGGTGCGCTCGTTCGCCAGCATGATGCGGTGGATGGACAGGCCTTCACGCTCGCCGATCTCCAGCAGTTCGGCGGCCGAATTGAAGGGGAAGGGCTCGCCCTCCTTCACATCGGCAGCGGAATTGCGCCCCGCCTCGTGTTCGTCGATCACGAACCCGCCACCGATCGAATACCAGATCTCTTCGCGCAGCACGGTCTCGCCCTCGCCATAGGCGATAAATTTCAGGGCATTGGAGTGGAAGGGCAGGCGCACATCGCCGCGGAAATCCAGATCGCGCCTTTCCTCGAAACCGATTTGCGACCCGTCGGCGAGCTTGAGGCTCTTCTCTTCGCGGATACGGGCGAGGCGCGCGGGGATCGTGTCCGGATTGATCCGGGCGGGGTCATGCCCTTCCAGCCCCAGCAGAACGGCGGTGTCCGTACCGTGGCCCAGCCCGGTCAGGGCGAGCGAACCGTAGAGTTCGGTCTGCAGCCGGGCGATGCCGCCGGCCGGATTGTCGGCCAGCACGCGCTCGACAAAGAGTTTCGCGGCCTTCATCGGTCCGACCGTGTGGGAGCTGGACGGCCCCACGCCGATCTTGAAGAGGTCGAAAACACCGAAATGCATGGCGCGTCATCTCCTTGATCCGCAAGCGCCTTCGCTCGCCAGGACAGCGGGAAACTAGTCGCCCCGGCGCCGGCGCGAAAGCCCGTTTCGCCACTGCCGCATGCGGCTTGCGGCGAGGGCGGGCTGTGCGATGATCGCCCGCCTGGCTGACAGGCTGCGAAAGGACATCATGGCAGAGCTGACCCGTTTGCTGACCGACCGGTCCGATCCCGCCCGCTCACGCGTCGACACCGGCCCGGAACTGGCGGCAGGGCCCGGCGAGATCATCCTCGCGCCGCGCCGGTTTTCGCTGACCACCAACAATATCACCTACGCCGTCTTCGGCGACGCCATGCGCTACTGGGATTTCTTCCCCACCGGCGAGGCGGGCTGGGGCCAGATCCCGGTGTGGGGGTTCGCCGATATCGTGGAGAGCGGCGTGGACGGGCTCGAACCCGGCGAGCGCATCTACGGCTATTTCCCGATCGCCAGCCAGGTCCGGATGCGCCCCGAGCGGATCTCGGCAACCGGCTTCACCGACGCCACGCCGCACCGCGGCGAGCTGCCGCCGGCCTATAACCAGTACAGCCGTGTGAGCGCGGATCCCGCCTACGATCCGCAGCGCGAAGCCCATGAGGCGCTTTACCGCCCGCTCTTCATGACCGCTTTCCTGCTGGCGGACTTCCTGGCGGATTCGGACATTTTCGGCGCCCGCCAGCTGGTGATTTCCAGCGCGTCCAGCAAGACCGCCTCCGCGACGGCGTTCTGTGTGGGGCCGGGCGATGTCGAACGGGTCGGGCTGACCTCTTCCGCCAATGCCGGCTATGTCGCCGGTCTGGGCTGCTATGAGACGGTCAGCCGCTATGACGATGTGGAGACGCTGGATGCCGGTGTGCCGACCGTCTATGTCGACTTCTCGGGCAATGCGGGCCTGCGCGAGCGTATTCACAGGCATTTCGGCGACCGGCTGGCCTATAATTGCGTGGTCGGCGCGACGGATAATGGCGGGTTCGGCCAGGGCGGCGACCTGCCGGGGCCGAAGCCGGCCTTCTTCTTCGCCCCGGACCAGGCCCGCAAACGGCACAAGGACTGGGGTGCGGAAGAATTCAACCGCCGCTACCAGGAGGCCGAAGCCGCCTTTCTGGCCCATGTCGACACGGCGGATCCGCCCTGGGTCACGGTCGATGTGCACACCGGATTTGCCGGCGCCCAGGATGTTCTGGCCGATCTGGCCGCGAAGGGCGGCGACCCGGCGCTGGGCCATGTGATCGAGCTCTAGGTCACCGCCGCGCGCGCGTGGAAGCGCGGCGTATCCCACGCGCCGGTCTGCATGATATCCTCAAGGATATCGACGGCGCGCCAGACGTCCTCATAACCGACATAGAGCGGGGTGAAACCGAAACGCATGATGCCCGGATCGCGATAGTCGCCGATCACGCCGCGGTCGATCAGGGCCTGCATGACGGGATAGCCGTTGTCGTGGGAAAGGGAGACCTGGCTGCCGCGGATCGCGGCGTCGCGCGGGCTGGCGAGGGTGAAGCCGTGCCCGTCCAGACGCGCCTCGACCTGTTCGATGAAAACGTTACATAGCGCCACAGATTTGTCGCGTATAAGCCCCATGTCCGCCTCCAGATGGATATCCAGACCACACTCCAGCGCGGCCATTCCGAGGATGCTGGGCGAGGAGCATTTGAACCGGTCGATCCCGTGGGCCGGTTCGTAGGTATCGACGAAGTCGAAGGGCCGGGCATGGCCCAGCCAGCCGCTGAGCACGGGCGTGACGGCGTTCTGGTGGCGTTCGGCGACATAGATGAAGGCCGGCGCGCCCGGTCCGCCATTGAGATACTTGTAGCCGCAGCCCACGGCGAAATCGGCGCGGCAGCCATTCAGGTCGATCGGCAGGGCGCCAGCGGAATGGCAGAGATCCCAGATCACCAGCGCGCCGGCGGCGTGGGCGGCGGCGGTGATGGCCTGCATGTCGTGCAGATAGCCGGATTTGTAGTGGGCCTGGGTGATCAGCAGGGCGGCGACGCTGTCGTCGAGGGCGTCGACGATCCCGTCCGTGGGCACGAGTTTCTGCTCGATGTGGCCGCCGGACGTCTCGGCCAGACCCTGCATCATGTAGACATTGGTGGGGAAGTTTCCGGTCTCCGAAAGGATGACGGAGCGTTCGGGCCGCAATTGAAGACAGGCCGACAGGGCCTTGAAGATGTTGATCGATGTGGAATCTGCGACGACGACTTCATGAGGCTCCGCACCGATCAGCCGGGCGACCTTGGCGCCCAGCCGGCGCGGCGCCTCCATCCAGTGATTGGTGTTCCAGGAGCGGATGAGGTCCTGGCCCCATTCGCGGCTCACCACATCGGCCATGCGGGCCGCGGCGGTCTTCGGCAGGGCGCCCAGGGAATTGCCGTCCAGATAGATCACGCCTTCGGGCAGGTCGAACCGGTCGCGGAAACCGCGCAGCGGATCGGCGGCATCGAGGGCACGGACGTCTTCGAGGGTTTTCATCAGGGGTCTCCCAAGGCCTAGAGCGAGGTCCGCACGGTCCAGATTTCCGGGAAGAAGCGCAGGTCCAGCGCCTTGACCAGATAGGACACGCCCGACGTGCCGCCGGTGCCGCGGCGGTAGCCGATGATGCGCTCGACCGTCTTCATGTGGTTGAAGCGCCATTGCTGGAACTTGTGCTCCAGATCGACCAGCTTCTCGCCCAGCTCGTAGGCCTCCCAATGGGTCTCGCTGTCGCGATAGATGGTGCGCCACACGTCCTCGACCGCTTCGGAGGGTTCGTAGGGCTGGGTCCAGTCGCGCTCGACCTTGTCCTGGGGGATGGCATAGCCGCGCCGCGCCAGAAGCCGCAGCGTCTCGTCCCACAGGCTGGGCAGTTCCAGCGCCCGCGTGACCATCTTGTGGGCCGGCGGATTGTCCTTGTGAACCCGGGCGAGCGCCGCATTCTTGTTGCCCAGCCGGTATTCCAGCGTGCGGTACTGGAAGGACTGGAAGCCGGAGCTCTGGCCCAGCGCGTCGCGGAAGGCGAGATAGTCGGCCGGGGTCATGGTGGAGAGCACGTCCCAGGCATGGATGAGCTGTTCCTGGATACGGCTGACGCGGGCGAACATCTTCAGGGCGGGGCCGACCTCGTCGCGCTGCAGATTGGCGATGCCGCCTTCGGTCTCGTGCAGGACGAGCTTCATCCACAGCTCGCCGACCTGGTGGATGACGATGAAAAGCGTCTCGTCATGTTCGTCGGTGAGGCATTTCTGGGCCGACAGCAGCCGGTCCAGGCCCAGATAGCCGCCATAGGACATGGCGTCCTTGAAGTCCCAGTGGATGTCCTCGCCGGACACGTCCACGCTGGACGAGAATTGATCGCTCATGCCGCTACTCCCCGTTCGCGGGCGCGAGTCGCCGCACCCTTGTCGTTGCCGCGGTCTTAGGGTCTAAACCGGAATGCAATCAACCGCGAGCCGCGCCTTGAACGGGCCGGATGCGGCAAGGACGTACGGGTTAGGGGAGTGCCGGTGATGGACGTGCCTGTCGAGCAGACGGTCTGGGATACGCTGTGGCTCTATCTGCAGCTGGGATACACGCATATCCTGCCCAAGGGGCTGGATCACATCCTGTTCGTGCTGGCGCTCTTCTTGGCCTCCACGCGGCTCAAGCCCCTGGTCTGGCAGATCTCCGCCTTCACGGTGGCGCACACGCTCACCCTGGGCCTCGCCACGCTGGGTCTGGTGAGCCTGCCGGGGAGTATCGTCGAGCCGATCATCGCCCTGTCGATCGCCTTCGTGGCGGTGGAGAACCTCGTCTTCAAGGACATGACGCGCTGGCGCCCGCTGGTCGTCTTCGTCTTCGGCCTCTTCCACGGGCTGGGCTTTGCCGGCGTGCTCGCCGAGCTGGGCCTGCCGCCGGGTCAGCTCGTACCGTCGCTGCTGAGCTTCAATATCGGCGTGGAGCTGGGCCAGCTGACCATTGTGCTGGCCTGCTGGATCGCGCTGCACCGGTTCCGCGACGCGGCCTGGTATCCCTGGCTGGTCCGGCTGGTTTCGATCGGCATTGCTCTGATCGCGCTCTGGTGGACCCTGGAGCGGACCGTGCTTGCGGCATGAAAAAGGGCGGCTCCGGGGCCGCCCTTTCCGGGAAGTTCCAGGGTGGAAGAGGGGCTATTTGCCGCCGGGCGCGTAGCCGAGCCGGATTTCCGAGATGCGCAGCGTCGTGTTCGCCCGGCTGGATCCGTACGTCCCGACGAAGATGTCGTAGACGCCGCGTGTGCCGGCCGTGAAGCTGAGACCGGCATCGGTGCCCGCACTGCCGTCATCGTCGCAGAACCAGCGCCCGTCCGGCCCGTTGATGACGAGCGTCGTATCGGCCGATCCGTGCGTGTAGATGTGCAGCGTGCCGGACCCGTTATAGGTGAGCTGGACGGTCGGTGCGTAACCGATATAGCCGCGGCACTCGCCGGACACCGCCTCGGCCGCCCGGATGCTGCCGCCGGCTTCCAGATGGATCTGCTCGGGGTCGGGCAGGAAGCCGCCATTGAGCGTGACGTTGTAGCGGGCCGGTGCGGAGATATCGACGCCGGTCCGGGAGCTCATGCTCAACCCGTCGCGCACGGTGGATTCGCCGAGTTCGGAAATGAAGAGCGTGGCCGGCACGCCGGAGCCGGACCGGTAGGTGCCCACCCAGATGTCGTAACGGCCCGATTGCGGGGTCGGCCAGTGGAGCAGCGGGTTGAACGGGCTGTCCGCACCGTCGTCGTCGCAATACCAGCGGCCGTCGGGTCCGTTCACCACCAGTGTCGTATCGGACTCGGAATCGACGTTGATGAAGAGGTCCTGGGAGCCGGCCGTGTAGTAGAGTGAAAAATCGGGCGCGTTGGCGATATAGCCGCGGCAGTTGGAGAAGCGGTCCTGCGCGCGGATCGCGCCACCCGCGGTCAGCCGGCGCTCATAGGGGTCGGGCAGGAAACCCGATGACAGGTTGATAGAGCCGAAGGACGGCTGAAGCGAGTAGTCCTGCGCCGACACGCTTGCCGTCATCGTCAGCGCCATGGCAATACCGGCCGCGGCAGCCGGCCGAACGAAGTCCTGGAACATGCAATCCCCCCTTTCAGATCCTTCGATCAGACTAGGCCGCACCGCATGCAAGCGGCAATTGCAAAATGGGACGTTGTGGCAATTTGCACGTTCCGCGCCGCGCACGAAAAAAGGCGGCCCGGAGGGACCGCCTTTTCCCGTTCGTCTGGTGTCGGGACCTACCAGCCGCAGTCGCGGTCGGCGTTTTCCTCTTCCAGATAGGTCATCAGCGGCTGGAAGTAGGAGATGATGGCCGAGCCGTCCATCTCGCGGGTGCCGGTGAAGGCTTCCAGCGCGTCCGGCCAGGGCTGGCTGGCACCCATTTCCATCATCGCGTTGAAGCGCGCGCCGACTTCCTCGTTGCCGTAGATCGAGCAGCGATGGAGCGGGCCTTCCCAGCCGGCCATCTCGCAGGCCGCTTCGTGGAACTGGAACTGCATGATGAAGCTCAGGAAATAGCGCAGATAGGGCACGTTATTGGCGATGTGGTATTTCGAGCCCGGATCGAAGGCGTCGCCGGGACGCTCGGTCGGCGGCACGATGCCCTGATAGCTCTCGCGCAGCTCCCACCATTGGGCGTTATACTCTTCCGGCGTGATCTCGCCGCGCATCACCTGCCAGCGCCACTGATCCATCATCACGGCGAAGGGCAGGAAGGCGATCTTGTCGAGCGCCGTGTCCATCAGCAGGGACAGGTCGGCCGAGGCGTCCGGCATGTCGGCCTCGTCCAGCAGGCCGATCTGCACCAGGTATTCCGGCGTCACGGACAGGGCGATGAAGTCGCCGATCGCTTCGTGGAAACCGTCATGGGCGCCGGTCTGGAAGATCACGTCCTGATCGTTATAGGCGCGCTGGTAGAAATTGTGGCCCAGCTCGTGGTGCACGGTGACGAAGTCGTCGCCATTGACCCGGGTGCACATCTTGATGCGCAGATCGTCCTCGTAATCCATGTTCCAGGCCGAGGCGTGACAGGCGACCTGGCGGTCGCGCGGCTGCACGATCAGGGAGCGCTCCCAGAAGGTTTCCGGCAGTTCTTCCAGGCCCAGCGAGGTGAAGAAGCCTTCGGCGGTTTCCACCATCTGGTGCTGATCGTAATCGGCCTGCACCAGGAGATCGTCCAGGCTGTAGGCCGGGCCGCTGTCGCCCACCGAGGCGACGTCGCTCAGCGAGGCCCAGGACTGGGCCCACATATTGCCCAGCAGGTCGGCGCGGATCGGACCGTCGGCCGGCTGGACCTCGTCGCCATAGAGCTCGTTGAGATTGGAGCGGACATGGCAGTGCAGCTGCTCGTAGAGCGGCTCGACCTGGCCCCAGAGGCGTTCCACCTCGGCTTCCATCTCGTCGGCCGGCATGTCGTAATTGGACAGCCACATCTGGGCGAGATTGTCGAAGCCCAGATCCTGGGCGCCCTGATTGGCGATCTCGACCATCTCGGCATAATCCGTCGACATCTGGTCGGGATCGTAGGCGCGGCGCCAGCCATCCCAGACATGCGACAGGAATTCCGGATCGCGGCTGGTCCGCATGATGTTTTCCAGCTCGTTGTGATCGACTTCCTCGCCGTCGATCTCCATCAGGCCGGCGGAATAGGCCGTGCCCATGCGCGTGGTCAGCTCGGACAGGCGCGCGGCCGCGGCGCTGTCGGCCGGGGCGGGCAGGGTGATCCCCGCGCGCAGCATGGTCATCTTGCGTTCCATCGTTTCCGGCAGGTCGACATCGGCGTATTGCGCCGTCTCGGTTGCCAGGCGCACCGACATCTCGGTCGACTGGGTCGACATGCGCTCGAGCAGCCAGTTCGTGTCGTAGGTGATGAAATTGTTCTGCACCCAGGCCGTGCGGGCGCCGAACTCGCCGAATTCGCGGATTTCGTCCTCGGCATTCGCGAGGAAGCGCTCGGCCGACTCGACGCTCGGTTCGCCATCTGACGAGGCGGTTCCGTCACCAGAAGCGGTCCCGTCGATCGGTTGCACTGAACCTTCGGTGAAATACTCGGCAATATCGCCGTCACCGGCGGTCGGCAGGCCCGGGCCGAAATAATACATGCCGGCACCGGCCAGAAGGGCGCCGATCGCGACGCCGCCAAGCAATGCTCTCATTGTCTACTCCCCTTCACCCGCATGCGCGGGCGGTTGCTTACCCGCGCCCATCCTCGCCGGATCGGCGTTGCGGTCAAGCGCCCCGCGCCGGGCCCGCCTTGCGCATCACCTGTTCCATCCCGTTCAGGAAGGCGGAGCGGTCCTTCGGGCCGAAGGGTTTGGCGCCGCTGGTCACCGTGCCGGCCTCGCGCAGATCGCTCATCAGGTTCCGGGTGGCCAGGGAGGCGCCGATATTGTCGGCGGTCCAGGCCTTGCCGCGCGGGTCGATCCCGATCGCGCCGGCCTTGATGCAGCGGTCGGCCAGCGGGATGTCGGCGGTGACGAAGACGTCGCCCGGTCCGATATTCTCCGCGATCCAGTCGTCGGCCGCATCCAGCCCGCCCTCGACGATGACCAGCCGCGCCCATTGCGAATTGGGCCGGCGCAGCCCGCCGTCGCACACGAAGAGCATCTCCGTGCGGTGGCGTTCGCCGACCCGGATGATCTCGTCCTTCACCGGGCAGGCATCGGCGTCGACATAGATGGTCACCGCAGCCGGTCCACCAGGGCCAGCATGGCGTCCAGATTGGCCGCGCCGAGCTTGCGGCAGCGTTCCGGCGACCAGCCGAATTCGGGATCGGGCAGGTCGGCATTGTCCTTGAAGGGCATTTCCAGCGTCATGGCGAGGCAGCGGAATTCGTTCGCCAGATAATTGGTGCAAACCGAGAGATTGGCTTCGCCCGGCGCGTCCACGTCATAGCCGCGGGCGGTCTGGAAGTCCGGGCTCGCCGTCTTCAGGGCCGCCTTGTAGCCGTCCAGCAATTCCTGGCCCTTCGCGTCGAAATTCGGCGCGCCTTCGCCGCCGGCGATGAAATTGTAGGGCAGGGCCTCGTCGCCATGGACGTCCAGGGCGAGATCGATACCGGTCTCGCGCATCCGGCCGAGCACATGGAAGACCTCCGGCGAGTTCTCCGCGGTCGCCTTGTCCCACTCGCGATTGAGATTGACGCCCTTGGCATTGGTGCGCAGGTGCCCACGTTTACTGCCATCGGGATTCATATTCGGCACAATGTGGAAAACCGCCTTGTCGCGGAGCACGCGGGCAACCGGATCCTCGTCGTCGAGCAGGCGGCCGAGAAAGCCCTCCATCCACCATTCCGCCATCGTCTCGCCGGGGTGCTGGCGCGCGGTGACCCAGATGGTGCGCTTGCCGGTTTCCGGCGCGCCCACGGTGAGAAGGTCCATCGCCTGGCCGTCCAGCGTATTGCCGAGCACTTCAAGGTCGACGGCCATATGGGTCTGGGCACAGGCGATCAGGTCCTGATGCCGCTCCATCGGATAGGGCGCGAAATAGGCGTACCAGACCGTGTCGCAGTCCGGCGTGTGCGAGATTGTCAGCACGCCGTCCTTGTAGTCCGTGTCGACGCGGAACCAGGTCTCGCGGTCATAGGAGGCGCACGCGCGATAGTCCGGCCAGCCTTCCAGATAGGCCGCTCCGGCCGCATTCTCGATCGCCATGGAGAGCGGGGTCTCGCGTGCGCCCGTCACGCGATAGTGGAACCACTGGTAAAAGTCGGAGCCATTGTCCTTGCGGATTTCCAGACGGACCTTCTGCGGATCGGCGGCGTCGAGCACTTCGATATTCCCGCTGTCGAAGGCGTCGGTGATGTGCAGGCTCATGGAACGGCTCCTCTTGTCTCGCGAAACCGCGGCGGCTCGCGAAAGGGTGACTGGTCTGTGAGGGGGATAGCCCATAATGCCCGGTGGATACATGGGCCGGTGACAGACCGGCGGGTAATCCGGAGGCCGGAATGGGCAAATGGGTGTCACGCATCGTCACGATCGCACTGCCGCTTTTCGTCAGCGCGATCTTCCTCGACTCGCTGCGCTACAAATTCACCGATGCGCCGGAGACGCAGGTGATTTTCGGCCTGCTGGACGGCTGGGCGGCAAGCTGGGGCGCGGCGGGCCTGTTCGGCCATACCGGCCTGTTCAGCCAGTATGTGATCGGCTCGGCCGAGCTGGTGGCCTCGGCGCTTCTGCTCGCGGGCTTTATCCCGGGCCTTGTTCGCCTGCGCGTTCTGGGCAGTGCGCTCGGCCTGGCGATCATGACAGGCGCGGTGAATTTTCACCTCTTCACGCCGCTGGGCATCGATCCCAACCAGGATGGCGGCGGGCTCTTTGTGGCGGCCTGCCTGGTCTGGCTCTCCTGCGTCGCGCTTCTGGTCCTCAACCGTCACGAAGCGGCGGGGCTGGTCCGCGACCTGTTGCGGGCGCTGCGCACCAGCCGGTAGCCCAGCAGCAGCGCCAGTATGCCGCCATGGATCCAGGGCATCGGCTGATTGCCCTTTTCCATGAAGCCGTGATGCAGCACGGCCAGGATCGCGATCGGATAGATCGCCCAGTGCAGGCGCTGCCATGACCGGGCGCCGAGCCAGCGCACCGCTGCGTTGAAGGAGGTCAGCGCCAGCGGGATCAGCAGGATGAAGGCCGCCATGCCCAGCGTGATGTAGATCCGCTTGGCCACGTCCTCCCAGAGGCCGGCGATCATGCCCGTCACGCTGAGATTGGCCGCGATCAGCAGGTCCAGGCCCAGATAGGCGGCGACATGCAACAGCGCGTACCAGAAGGCCGCCAGGCCGATGCGCCGGCGCACCTTCATGATGGGCAGCCAGCGCGTGAGGTCGCGGAAGGGTGTGACCGCCAGCGTCACCAGCAGAATGCGCAGCGCCGTGTCGCCCAGGAAGCGGTGGGTGGTCTCGATCGGATTGAAGCCGAGCGCGTGCGGATTGCCGGTGAGCAGCATGCCCCACTGCCAGGCGAGCCAGAGGCCGGGCAGGGCGAGCAGCCAGAAGGTGAGGGGTTTCAGCCAGTGACGGCCGAATTCCCGCAGGACAGCGTTTTTCGCCATGATCAGTGGTTCTCGATGAGGTCCATGCCCTCGTAGAGATGGGCGACCTGCTCGCCATAGCCGTTGAACATTTCCGTATCGCGCCGGTTGAACAGGTTGCCGCCGATCACGCGCTCGGTCCGCTGGCTCCAGCGCGGATGGGCGCGGTTCGGATTGACGTTGGAATAAAAGCCGTACTCGTTCGGCGCGGCCTTGTTCCAGGCGGTCTCGGGCTGTTCGGAAACGAAGGCGATCTTCACGATCGACTTGATCGACTTGTAGCCATACTTCCACGGCACGACGAGGCGGACCGGGGCGCCGTTCTGGTTGGGCAGGATGTCGCCATAGAGGCCGACCGCCAGGAAGGCGAGCTCGTTCATCGCCTCGTCCATGCGCAGGCCTTCCACATAGGGCCAGTCGAGCACCGGAAAGCGCGTGCCGCGCATCTCGCGCCGGTCCAGATAGGTCTCGAAGGCGACATAGCGGGCATCGGCCGTCGGCTCGAACGACTGCAGCACCTGGGCCAGCGGCACGCCGATCCAGGGGATCACCATCGACCAGGCCTCCACACAGCGCAGCCGGTAGATGCGCTCTTCCAGCGCTGCGAAATCCACCACGTCCTCAAGCGCGAAACGGCCCGTGCGCGCGGCATGGCCCTCCACCTCGATGGACCAGGGATCGACTGACATCTCATGGGCGAACCGGGCCGGATCGGACTTGTCGACGCCGAATTCGTAGAAATTGTTGTAGCCCGTGACGGCGTCGTAGGGCGTGGAGGCATCGCCGACCCGATAGGCCGTCTCGGCATATTGCAGGCCTTGCGACGCGGCCGGCTGACGCGCCGCGGCGGCATCCGTGGCCGCCGCAC
>Ga0207716_100309_pt1 | contig 24138 bp, 18 predicted proteins | sample TtaePargueraPR_FD_187739 | JGI IMG/M metagenome (GOLD analysis project Ga0207716, IMG submission 187739) | Aerobic enrichment media microbial communities from Bioluminiscent Bay, La Parguera, Puerto Rico - Tt and P2 (5) (SPAdes) | ecosystem: Environmental > Aquatic > Marine > Unclassified ... | reverse complement strand
CCGCCTACGCCAAGGCTTCGGCGGGACATCCTACGCTCGAGGAAATGACGAGGCTTGCCTAGCCGAAGCTCGCGCTAGCGAGCGTAGGATGGTGGAGGGGGCTGGATTCGAACCAGCGTACGCAATGCGGGCAGATTTACAGTCTGCTGCCTTTAACCACTCGGCCACCCCTCCACAGGGTGTTCGGCACGCGTCATATCCGGTGCCGGCATAGCTCTGCAACGAAGTCTCTCAGCTTGGCTTCAGCCGTGCTATGGCAGGCAAAACCGGGCGGAGCCCCGAAACAGGAGCGCGGACTATAGTGACGAAGAACCCGAGGCGCAACAGCCCCAAACGGCCCGATTACAGCCGGGGCTCCAGGCCTGCAGGAGCAGGCGATTCCGGCTGGATCTGGGGGCGCCATGCCGTGCTCGCGGCGGTTGAGAATCCCAGGCGGAAAATCCTCGACCTGCGCGTCACCCGCAATGCCGCCCGCGACCTGCCCGAGGGGACCGATGCCCAGGTGCTCGAACCGCAGGCCATCAACAACGATCTGCCGCCCGGCGCGGTGCATCAGGGCTTCGCCGCCCGCGCCGCCGCGCTGGAGCCGGAGCCGGTCTCCGCCGTCACCGATCCCACCCATGGCGTGCTGCTCGTGCTCGACCAGATCACCGATCCGCACAATGTCGGCGCCATCATGCGTTCGGCCGCCGCCTTCGGCGTGCGCGCCGTGGTGATGCAGGACCGCAAGGCCCCGCCGCTCTTCGGTACGGTGTGCAAGAGCGCCGTGGGCGCCGCGGAACGCGTGCCGCATGTCCGCGTGACCAATATCGCCGATACGCTGGAGAGTTTCCGCAAGGCCGGCCGTTTCGTGCTGGGCCTGGCGGGCGAAAGCGAGGTCGAGCTCGCCGATGCCCTCGCCGGCCCGGACGGACAGGGGCTGGGCCCCGGTCTCGTCCTCGTGATGGGCTCGGAGGAAAAGGGGTTGCGGCCGCGCGTGGCATCCGCCTGCGACCGGCTGGTACGGATCCCGATGACCGGGGCGGTGGAAAGCCTCAACGTTTCCAACGCCGCGGCGATCGCACTCTATGAAGCCGCGAAGTGGCGTCCCGCCCGGGCCTGAGGGCAAACCCGGAACGGAACGCCCCTCGCCACGGCTACTTGCTGCCGCCGGAGCGCAGCACGGTGCGGCCGTCGCGCCGCCAGTCGATCGTGCCTTCCAGCTCGCCGATATCGATGTCGCCGCCGCCATTCTGGCGCACGCGGACATTCACGGCCGTACCGCCGAAGCTGATATCGCCGGAACCGGCAATATCGGCCTCGAAGGGCTCGGCCCGGCCGGCGCGCACGGTGATGTCGCCGGAACCGTTGATATCGGCCGAGAAGGCGCCGTCCATGCGCGAGGCCTCGACATCGCCGGAGCCGGAAATATCCACCGACAGGCCGGCCACGCGGCCGAATTCCACGTCGCCGGAGCCGTTGATATCGACATCGCTGTCGCCGGAGACGTCGCCCGTCTCCACATCACCCGACCCGTTGATGCCGACGCTGACCGGACCGCCGATATCGCCGGTGATCACATCGCCGGAGCCGTTGATCGAGATGTCCGCGCGGCCGCCGATACCGGCCACGGTGACGTCGCCGGAGCCGTTGATGGAAATTTCCGCATCCTCCGCGATGGCACCGGCCTCGAACCGGCCGCAGCTGTTCATCGACAGGTCCAGCGCGCCAAGGTCGCCGGCCTCGCCGACAAAGGCGGCATCGTCCAGCTCGAAGGTGATCGTGTCCGGCGCGGTGATCACGAGGACCGGATATTCGTCGATCGAGCGCGTACGCATGAAGCGGCCGATGCGGATATCGTCGTTGCGCGTGCGGCAATTGAGATTGCGCATGCTCTGGCCGCCATCGACGGTCACGCCCTGGCCGGTCGAGCGGGCGACCGGGTCATCGGCGGCGTCGCCGGGATTGCGGATCTCGACGCGGATATCGGAGCCCCCGGTGCGCACCTCGATGCGGCCGATGAAGTTCTCGACGCGCACGTGGTCGCCGGAATAGCTCTGCCCGGCGCCGCTCTGGGCGCTGGCGGCCATCGACAGGGCGCCGATGCCGACCAGGGTGGCGACGGCGCCGGCCACGAGCTTGCCGTCCGCAAACCGGCCCGGGGAAAATCTGACTGTCATGGAACTCCCTCCAAATTCGCTTTCCCCCCTTCGATGCACGGGAGGACCGTTTCGGATGCAGTCTATGACAGGTGCGGGCCTTCGAGTAGCTGTCAGCGGCGTGAAGGTCGCGTAATAATGGTGCTTCTCACCCTCAGCCGGGCCAGAGCTGGTAGACGGCCGTCGCGATCACCGTGCCGATGGCATAGCCGAACACGCCGACCAGCACGCCCGGCGTGACCAGATCCTTCCAACCCTTCGCCGCCGCCAGCGCCGGCGCCGTGGTGGCGCCGAGAATGGCGGCGTTCGACGCCGTGATCAGCTCCGGCAGGGAGAGACGCAGGAGCGAGCCGAGCCCGAAGACCACGATGCCGTGCACGGCGAGCATGATGCCGATGATCGCGATCAGCACCGGCGCGGAACTGACCAGCCCCATCACATCGGCCCCGGCGGCGATCGCCGCGAAGAAGACGAAACTCAGTCCGATGCCCAGCTCGTAGCCGCCGTGCAGGCGGCCCATGGTTTTCGGGAAGGCGGTGGCCGGGATCAGGGCGAGCGCGGTGATGACCGCATAGCGCCAGTTGCCGGCCCCCTCGCCCCACATCCCGACCAGCAGGCCGGTGATCATGTCGCCCAGCACCACGACAACCAGTGCGAAGGCCGCGGAATACATCAGGCTCGCCGCGCTGACGCCGCCCGTTTCTTCCTGCGTCTCTTCGACGGCCTGCTCTTCGGAATGATCCCGCTGGACGAAGCGTTTCGCCAGCCAGGTCCAGCCGGGCAAGACGGCCAGCATGGCCAGGAAGACGCCGGAGAAGAGATTGTCCACGGCCGTGGCCGCCGAAACGAAGCTGGGATCGCTCTCGCGCAGCCCCGTCATGTCGACCAGGGCGGCATAGTTCACCGAGCCGCCGATATAGGTGGCCGTGAACGTACCCGCCGCCGCGGCCTGGTTGTCGCCGAGATCGACGAGGGAAAAGGCGATGATCGCGCCGATCACCGTCCCCAGCGCCGCCAGCAGGAAGGCCAGCGTTGTGCGGGTGGTCTCGAAGAAGATCTTCTTCAGGTCCGCCTTCATCAGGAAGAGCGGGATCAGGATCGGCACGAAATAGGTGAAGACGAAGCTGTATCCTGGCGAATCCTGCGGGATCAGCCCGATATTGGAGGCCAGGATCGCGAACAGGATCGCCCAGACCGCCCCGGTCAGCAGCGCCCCGATCCGCGTCTTCTCCATCAGGAAGCCCGCCGCCGCGATGACGAACAGGCCGGCTACGGCCGCAATCGGATTGTCTGCCGGAATCAGAGACATGCCTCACCCCCTCCAATGATCGGGCGTCACCCTAGAGGGCGGGGCGCGCAGCGGCAATTCGCCAGCTGACGAAGGCCGGCACGGACGGCGATGCATGCCGCCCGTGCCGGTTTCCTGTCAGCCTATTCGCCCTCGGCCGGTGACAGGATGTCCAGCGCCACCACGGTCATCGCCTCGGCGGCCTGGGTGATGGTGGCTTCCGGATCGTCCGGGGCGAAGAAGGGCGAGTGGTTGGACGGCGGGGTCTGGCCGCGCTCGACATAGCCGTCCAGCGTCTCCTGGGTCAGCCCGCCCACCCAGAACATGAAGGTCGGGATGTTTTCCTCGGTGCGGTGGTACTGGGAATAGTCTTCCCCGCCCATCACCGGATCGGTCTCCACCACATTCTCCGCGCCGAAGCGGTCGCGCATGGCGGCCACGGCACGGCTGGCCAGCTCGGGATTGTTGTAGAGCGAGGGCGTGTAGGTCTCCTCGATCTCGATGCGCGGATATTCCTCTTCCGTCAGGCCGTAGGCCTCGGCCTGGGCATTGGCGATACGCTCGATGCCGGAAAGCAGGTGATCGCGCGTCTCGTCGGAATAGGAGCGCACGGTGAGCTGGAGATGCGCCCCGTCGGAGATGATGTTGTGCTTGGCGCCGGCATTGAAGGCACCGACCGTCACCACGCCCGGCTCCAGCGGGGAGAGCTCGCGCGAGATCAGGGATTGCAGGTTCACCACGATCATCGAGGCCAGATAGATCGGGTCCTTCGTGGTGTGCGGATAGGCGCCGTGACCGCCGCGCCCCTGCACGTAGATGTCGACCGAGTCGACATTGGCCATGGCATAGCCCGGAGCGTAGGTGATCGTGCCCGTCGGGATGGACGAGAACGTGTGGAAGGCGATGTTGAAGTCGGGCGTCGGGAAGCGGTCGAAAAGCCCGTCCTCCAGCATCGCCACGGCCCCCTCGCCCAGCTCCTCGGCCGGCTGGCCGATCAGAACGAGCGTGCCGGACCATTCGTCCGTGCGTTCCACCAGCTGGCGTGCCGCGCCGACCAGGCCCGTCATGTGGGTGTCGTGGGCGCAGGCATGCATGACCGGGTTCTCCACGCCGCGATGATCCACATCGGTATCGGTGGAGGCATAGTCCAGCCCGGTCTGTTCGCGCACGGGCAGCCCGTCCATGTCGGCACGCAGCATCAGGGTCGGCCCCTCGCCGTTTTCCATCACCGCGACGACGCCCGTGCCGCCGACACCCTCGGTGACCTCGAAGCCCAGCGTGCGCAGCTCTTCGGCCAGGCGCGCGGCCGTCTCGACTTCCTGGTGGGAGAGTTCGGGATGGGCGTGGAAGTGCTGGTAGAGCGCTTCCAGATGATTCTCGTAATCCGCCTCGATGGCACGGCTCAGCGCGTCCTCGTCCTGGGCGAGCACGGCCGGCTGGACGGCGAGCGACAGACCCAGCAGGGCCGTGGCGGCGAACAGGTGGCGTTTCATGTCAGGCTTCCCCTCTTTATGATGGGAAGCATTCGAGCGGGTGGCGACGATCTCGTCAATCGCCGTGCGGCCATTCATCGGCGGATGACGCCTGCAGGTCCGGTTTCAGACCGGCTTTGCGCGGAAATGCGCGATATCCGCCTCGGCGTCTTCCAGCGTGCCCGCCAGTTTGTCGGCCTCGTCGATCGTACGGGCCCGCTCCCAGATGCGGATCTTGAGTGCTTCGGGATATTCGCCGAAGCGGCGCGCCATATGGCCCATGGCCAGCACGCAGGCATTCACGACCCAGCGCTCATGGCCGTCCGGGGAGGCCAGCGCCGCCTCGACCGCGGCCACCACGGCGTCCGGCCGCTCGGCATTCAGGGCCGCGCCGATGATGTCATGGACTGTGTCTTCCGACCGGCTCATCGGGCCCGCCTCGCCGCCTATTCCGGCGCGCCGCCGAAACGTTCCGACCATTCGGCCACGTCGGTGTCCTCGATCTTCTTGAAGAGGACTTCCGGCGGCTCGACGGACTGGCCAACCGGCAGTGCGGTCAGCATCGCCCTCGCCTCGCCCTTCGGCCAGGCGCGATCGTCTGCGGCAATTCCCAGCGCGTCGAGAATGGTGGCGGCCGCGTCCGGAATGACCGGCTGGGCCACCCTGGCCATCACCGTCATGTAGTTGAGCGCCGTACGCACGCCGATGGCGGCGGCCTCCGGATCGGTCTTGAACTTGGTCCAGGGCTCGGCCTTGGTGAGGTATTCATTGCCCAGCGCCCAGATCGCACGGATCTCGCCGGCGGCCTTGCGGAATTCCATCGCCTCGAAATGCGCTTCCGCGGCCTTGAGGCGTTCCGTCATCTCGCCGGCCAGCCAGTCCTCGTTCTCGCCCCATGTCCCGCCCTCGGGCACGACACCGTCGAAGCGCGACTTGTTGAAGCGCAGGATGCGGTTGACGTAATTGCCCAGAACATTGGCCAGATCGGTGTTGATCAGGCTCTGGAAGTGCTCCCAGGTGAAGGCCGAGTCCGAGCCTTCCGGCGCGTTCGCGGTGAGATACCAGCGCCAGTAATCGCCCGGCAGAAGGTCGAGCGCCTGGTCCATGAAGACGCCGCGCTTTTCCGACGTCGAGAACTTGCCGCCATACCAGGTCAGCCAGTTGAAGGCCTTCAGCTTGTCGACCGTCTTCCAGGGCTCTTCGGAACCCAGGATGGTCGCCGGGAAGGAGACCGTGTGGAAGGCCACATTATCCTTGCCCATGAACTGGACATAGGTGACGTCCTCGGCGCCCTTGTCGGTGCGCCACCAGCTCTCCCAGTCGCGATCCGCGCCGCCCTGCTCTGCCCACTCCACCGTGGCGCCAACATAGCCGATGGGCGCGTCGAACCAGACGTAGAAGACCTTGTTCTCGAAGCCCGGACGCGGCGCGCCGTCCTTCAGCACCGGCACGCCCCATTTCAGATCGCGCGTGATGGAGCGGTCGCGCAGCCCCTCGTCCAGCCATTTATAGGCGATCGACTTGGCCAGGCTGGGCCATTCCGTGGCGGCATCCACCCAGGCGCGGATCTTCTCTTCCATCTTCGTCTGCAGGAGGTGGAGGTGCTTGGTCTCGCGCACTTCCAGATTCTTCGAGCCGGAGATCTTCGAATACGGCTCCTTGAGATCCGTGGGCTCCAGCAGGCGGCCGCAATTGTCGCACTGGTCGCCGCGGGCACGCTCGAAGCCGCAATGCGGACAGGTGCCCTCGACATAGCGGTCCGGCAGGAAGCGGTCGTCGTCGATGGAGAAGACCTGGTGCTCCACCCGCTCCTCGATCAGGCCCTTGTCCTCCAGCACTTCGGCGAAATGCTGGGTCAGGGTGACATTGGGTTCGTTCGAGGTGCGGCCGAACACGTCATAGCTCAGCGAGAACCCGTCCCCGGCGCGCTTCTGGATATCGTGCTGCTCGTCGCAATAGGCGCGCACATCCATGTCGGCCGCGGCGGCGGCCAGCTCGGCCGGCGTGCCGTGCTCGTCGGTGGCGCAGACATAGAGCACGTCATGGCCCATCACCCGCTGGAAGCGCGCATAGACGTCGGCCGGCAGCATCGACCCGGCCAGATTCCCCAAATGCTTGACGCCATTGATGTAGGGCAGAGCGCTGGTGATCAGTATGCGGGCCATTTCGACTTTCTTCTCTTGCGCGGGAATTGGCGTAAAGTGTTCGCGTGAGAGGCGAGCCACAGGGGACTCGTCTCGGGGCCGTGAGACATACAGGCCCTGAACTGGGGAGGAAACATCAAATGCCGCGCATACTGGGACTGAACATCATTGCGGTCATCGTCGCGACGCTCGCCTTCTACATCATCGGCGCCATCTGGTACGGCGCCCTCTTCGCCGATCTGTGGAGCGGGCTCTGGAACTTCACCGAAGCCGACCGCGCCGCTGCGGAGGCCGCGGCCGGACCGTCCATGGCGCTCGGCTTCGTGATCACGCTGACCACCGTCGTCTTCCTCGGCCTTGCCCTCAAGGCGCTCGGCGCGACAGGGCTTGCCGGCGCGATCAAGTGGGCCGTCTTCCTGTGGGCCGGCTTCGTGCTGACCAGCATGGCCTACGACACCGCCTACGCCATGCAGCCGGTCATGCTGCTCGTGCTGGACGGCGCCCACACGCTGGTCGGCTTCGTCGCCGTCGCGGCGATCCTGACGGCGATGGACGGAGTGGCCGTGAAGGACTGAGACCGGGCCGGCCGCATCGGGGCCGCGTGCTGCAATATCGAGCATTGCGGCCCTGACATGCCCCAAATTTCAGCGTCCGCCGCCGGACTCGCCGCGAGTCCGGCGCGCCGATTGTGCAGCGCAGCGAATTCCCGACACTGACGGCCAGCGTGTTGGGGCACGCCCGGACATCCCGTTCGCCGCGGCCCCGCAACGAGCCGGGGCGCGGGATGCCGGGAAGCGAATTCGACCCAGTCCAGACCGGCCAGCTGGTCGGCGTCCTGATGCTCGCCGGAGCGGCGGCCGGCTTTGCCGCCGGCATGTTCGGCATTGGCGGCGGTTTCGTCGTGGTGCCGGCCCTGCTGCTGGTCTTCGGCATGTTCCAGGTCGACCCGCTGGTACTCAGCCATGTCGCCATCGGCACGTCCCTGGCCACGATCATCGTCACCTCCCTGCGCTCGGTGCACGCCCATTCCAAGCATGGCGCCGTCGACTTCCAGGTGATCCGCGACTGGACGCCCTGGCTGGTACTCGGCGTGACACTCGGCCTCGTCCTGGCGCGCATGCTCGACGGGACGGCGCTGAAATGGATCTTCGCCATCGGCGTCCTGATCCTGGGCCTGCACTTCATCATTCCGCTGGTACGGCCCAAGCCTGACGCCGCCCGGCGCGACATGCCCCGCGGGCCTTTCCTGGCCGCCATCGCCACCTTTCTGGGCGCCTTCTCGGCCCTTTTGGGGATCGGCGGCGGCACGATCGCCGTGCTGGTGATGACCGCCTGCGGGCGCCCCATCCACCAGGCCGTCGCCACGGCGGCGGGCTTCGGCGTCGTGATCGCCATTCCCGGAACCATCGGCTTTGCCCTTCTCGGCCTCGCGCACAGCGAACTGCCTTTCGGATCCTTCGGCTACATCAACCTGATCGCGGTGGCCGCCATCACCGCCATGTCCTTCGTCACCGCGCCGCTGGGCGTGCGCGTGGCCCACCGCATTAATGCCCGCGCCCTGGAAAAGGCGTTCGGCGTCTATCTCGTCGCGACCTCGGCCCTCGTCCTGCACAACTCGATGGGCGGCTGAGGCGCGGCACGAAACAAGGAGGCCAAGCCATGCCATTCGACCTGTCCAGACGCGCCCTCTTCACCGGTGCCGCCGGCGCCACCGTTACCGGCCTTGCCGCCGCCGGACTGACCGGCTGCAGCCAGCCCGCCGCCCAGGCCCTGCCCGACCAGGCCTTCCCGCCCGGCCGCATCGACCCCTATCTGCTGGGCCCCGGCGAGGGCGTCGCCCTGCTCTCGCGCAACGAGAACCCCTACGGCCCCGCGCAATCCGCCCTCGACATGATCGAGTATGCCGCCACCAAGGGCGCCTATTACGCCAATCAGGAGGCCTATATGACGCTGGCTGCCCTGATCGCCGAGCGCAATGGCGTCGATCCGGAACAGGTCGTGCTGACCACCGGCTCCGGCGAAGTGCTCAGCGCCATCGCCCTGCTCTACGGGCCGCGCGGCCCCATCCTCGCCCCGCGCCTCTTCTGGGACACGACCGCGCTTTACGCCGCCAATCTGGGCCTCGCCGAGATCGAGCGGGTGCCGCTGACCGCCGACATGGGCATCGACCTGCCGGCCATCGAGGCCCGGGTGACGGCGGATACCGGCCTGGTGCAGCTGTGCAATCCGAACAATCCGACGGGCCTCGTCGCGGAACCGGCCGAATTCCAGGCCGCCGTTCGGCGCATGGCCGCCACCACGACCGTGCTGGTCGACGAAGCCTATATCGAGCTCTCCGACGATCCGGAGGCCAATTCCTGCGTGCCGCTGATCCGGGAGGGCCATGACGTCATCGTCACGCGCACCTTCTCCAAGATCTACGGCATGGCCGGCATCCGCGTGGGCTATGCCATCGCCTCGGCGGAAACCGCCGCCGCGATCCGCCCCGTCGTCATGTCCTGGTCGCCCTGCACCTCCTATGCGGCGGGCATTGGCTGTTACGACGACACGGACTTCATCGACTACTCGCGCTCGAAAATCGTGGAAGGCCGCGACATGGTCTTCGCCACGCTCGACACGCTGGGCCTGGACTATCTGCCCTCGCAGACGAATTTCGTCTATTTCCGCTCCGGCATCGGCGCCAACCCGCTGCAGGCGGCCATGGCCGAACGCCAGATCTCCATCCGCGGGCAGTACATGGACTATGCCGACTGGTCGCGCGTCTCCATGGGCCGGATCGAGGATGTGGAACGCTTCTGCACCAGCCTGCCGCAAATCCTCGGCGCCTGAGACACGGGGCGGCAAGCGCCATCTGAAAAACCCTCTCGCCTCGCCCCGTCCCGGACGATACAAGCAGGGCCACCAGGGCCGGCTTAGCTCAGCTGGTAGAGCATCTGATTTGTAATCAGAGGGTCGGGGGTTCGAGTCCCTCAGCCGGCACCATTTCCTTGATCTCATGGCAGTTCGCTGCGCTCACGCCTCCGATGAGGCGGCCTGACCGGCCGACGCGCAGTCGCACTTGCGAACCCTGCGGGTTCGAGACGCGTCCCTCCACCCGCACCAGCCTACGCTTGCGAGCACGAGCGTAGGCCGGGCAAGCCTCGTCTTGCATTCGGGCGCAGGCTGTCTCGCCGGGGCCCCCGGCGGACGCGGACCGTCTCCTACCCCTGCCGCGTGCGTCCGATCCCCAGCGCGGCGCAGAGGGGGCGGAAGAGCAGCCAGAGCAGCGCGCCGCCGCTGAAGACGACCGCGCCGTGGAGCAGCCAGAAGGCGCCCGGCGAGAGCGGTTCGTAGAAGCGGCCCAGCCAGCCGCTGGCCACGCCGCCGGCGAAGATGGAGAGGTAGTAGGCGCCCACCATCATGGCATTCACCGCGGGCGGTGCGGCCCGCGAGGCCAGCGCCAGCATGATCGGTCCGACATAGAGATAGCCCACGGCGCAGATGAAGTGGAAGACGGCCGGCCAGATCAGGCCCAGCGTGGCGCCGCCGGACAGGTATTCGCCGGAGGCCAGCCAGGCGCAGCTGATGCCGAAGACGATACAGCCCAGCATGACCTTGGAGATATCGCCCGGTTCGACCTGGCGGCGGGACTGGTTGCGCCAGAACCACATCACGGCCGGGCCCAGCACCAGCACCGCCAGGGAGTCGAGCGACTGGAACCAGGTGATGGGAACGGTCAGGCCGAGCAGGTCCCGGTCGACCCGTTCGCGGATCCACAGCGGATAGGTGTTCCAGACCTGGGTCTGGGCCGTCCAGAACAGGGTGGCGATGGCGAACAGCACGATCAGGGCGAGGATCGCCTTGCCGTCGCCGGGCTGCAGGGAGGGCCGGTTTTCGCGGCCGGAGCCGACATCGTCGGCCGGCAGGTAGGACTGGCCGGCCAGGTAGATGGCGATCCCGACCAGCATGCCGATACCCGCCACGCCGAACCCGTAGTGCCAGCCGTAGAGCTCGCCCAGCGTGCCGCAGATCAGCGGCGCGATGAAGGCGCCGACATTGATCGACATCGTATACATGGTGAAGGCGCGGTCGCGGCGCTGGTCGGTCGGCTTGTAGAGACGGCCCACCTGGGCGGCCAGATTGCCCTTGAGCAGGCCGGACCCGATGACGAGCGCGCTCAGCGCGAAGATCAGCGCCGGTTCGAAGGCCATCATGAAATGGCCCGCCGCCATGAAGGCCGCCCCGAGCAGCACGGCCTTCTTCTGGCCGAGAACCCGGTCGCCCAGCAGGCCGCCGAAGGCCGGCATGAAATAGATCAGGCCGATATAGAGGCCGAAAAGCTGGGTGGCGAAAGCCTGGGTCGTGAGCGGCCCGAACAGGCCCTCGACGCCGCCCCGCAGCACATCGATGCCGACGACCTGGTCGATGTTTTCCGGCTGGAAGAGATAGGTGGCCATGTAGAGCACGAGCAGTGCCTGCATGCCGTAGAAGGAGAAGCGTTCCCACGCCTCGGTGAAGACGATGAAGGCCAGGCCGCGCGGATGGCCGAGAAACTCGCCGCGCCGGACCGGTTGAATACCGGCCTCTGCGGCCGATTCAGTATCGCTGGGCAAACCCGTTCTCCCCGTTCAGTCTTCTAGCGGCCCCGAAAGGCCGGCGGAGCGGCATGCCCCCATGACACGCCGCTCCGCCGCACCCCCTCGTCGGAGGGAGGATCAGTACGTATAGCGCAGGCTCACGCCGATCGTGCGCGGACGGGTGCGGTTGGCGTTCGACCAGGCCGTATAGGGGTCGATCGCCTTGTTCTCGTCCGTCGCGTTGAGCACGTAGGCTTCCAGGTCGAAATCGCCGACTTCGGCACCGACGCGGAGATTCACCAGACTCAGCTCGTCGGAGTATTGCGGCAGGTTCTCGTCCGGGAAGGACGACCGGTCCACATAGGGCACGGCATCCCGGTAGCTGTAGTCGACCCGGACATAGCCCGGCACGGTTTCGCTCCAGTCGAAGGCGTAGTGCCCGCTCAGCGAGTAGCTGATTTCCGGCGTGTAGTCGGTCGGATCGCCCGGAATGTTGACGGAGTCCGTGGCGCGGATCTCGGTGATCTCGCTGTCCAGCAGGGAGAGCGTGCCGGAGAAGGTGAGCGCATCCGTCGCCCGCCATGTCGCACCGGCCTCGAGCCCCTGGATTTCCACCGCGCCGATATTGGAGGACAGCTGCTGCAGCGTGCTGTCGACCAGCACCAGGCCGCGGCGGACCATGTCGTCATACTCGGTGTAGAAGGCGGCCACTTCGAAATCCAGCGCGCCACCGGCAACCGTGCCCTTGGCGCCGACCTCGTAGTTCATGACGCTTTCCGGGTCGTAGCCCGGCTCGCCATGGGCGTTGAAACCGCCGCTGCGCGAGCCGGAGCTGACATTGGCGTAGAGATTGATCGTGTCGGTGGCGGCATAGCTGACATAGACCCGCGGATCGACGCTGTCGAAGCTCTGGCTGTCCGTTCCGGCGCCGTCGAAATAGGTCTGGTCCTCTTCGAAATAGCGCACGCCCGCACCCAGGGTGAAACGCGCCGTCAGATCGTAGGAGGCATCGGCGAACACCGCGTAGGATTCCGACGACCCGGATTCCTCGAAGAAGAGATCGGGGAAGTAGGAGCCGAAATAGAGCGTGTCGTAATAGGCGACCAGATCGGCCTCGTAGTCGCGGTAGAAACCGCCGAACGTCCACTGGAACGGCCCGTCGCCGGAGGAGGTCAGCCGCACTTCCTGGGTCAGCTGCTCGCCGTTGAGATAGCGCGCATCCGTACCTTCCAGACCGCCCTGATAAAGGGTCTCCGGCCCGCCGATATACGAGAACGGATAGTCGTGGTCGTAATCGATATAGCTCGTCGCCGCGATCAGTTCGGCACCGTCGAAATCATAGGCGATCTCGAGATTGTAGAGATTGTAGCGCAGGTCTTTCGGGATCAGCACGCGGCTGCGGTCGACGGCGACATCGACCGTGCGGTCCGGCTCCTCATAGCCCAGGCCCAGCTGGGTCTCGGCCCGGTGGAACACGCCCATCGCCTCGACCTGGAGACGGTCGCTGGCATTCCACAGCAGCGAGACGCGGGTGTGGTAGAGGTCCGATCCGTTGCCGTCCTCGATGCCGGCCTCGGGCTGGTCGATCCAGCCGCCGTCCTGCTCGATCTGCGTGGCCACGCGAAGCGCCAGCCGGTCCTCGACCAGCGGCACGTTCATCACGCCGGTATAGGTCTGGCCCATATCGCCGTCGGCCACGGAAAACAGGTCGACGCCGACATTGCCTTCGAATTCGTTCAGCACGGGCGCGTGGGTGATGTAGCGCACGGCGCCGGCCACGGAGCCCTCGCCGTAGAGCGTGCCCTGGGGCCCTTTGAGCACCTCGACCCGTTCCAGGTCGATGGGGCGCAGGTCCAGCTGGTTGACGGCATTCAGCGACAGCGGCGCCTCGTCGAGATAGAGGCCGACCAGCGCGCCATTGCCGAACATGTTGGTCAGGCCGCGCAGGAAGATCATGTAGCTGCCGGGCCCGTCCTCGCGGGTCGTCATCCCCGGCACGGAGAAGGCGAGATCCTGCACCGTCTCGATGGCGCGCTGTTCCAGCTCGACGCCGGAAAAGGCCTCGATCGCCATGGGCACTTCGCTGAGCAGGGATTCCCGCTTCTGCGCCGTCACGACGATCACGTCGGCGGGTTCGTTGCGGCGCTCGGCCGCAATGTCGGCATCCTGGGCAAAACTGGGCGCCATCGGCACGAGAGCCAGCAAGGCACCGGTGAAAATATGGTCGAACTTGAGCTTCATAACTATCCCCTGCTTGGCGCGTTCGCGCCTCTGCTCCCCATGGACTTGTCGTCTCTGCACGGAGCATAGGAAGGCGTCCGACGAACTGCACAGATGCCAATTCCGCCGCCACTGGTGCGTATGGCACACCGCCATGCCGCACCGCACAGAGCCATGGCTCCCGCGGCCCTGTGGCGCGATCCCGTCACCGTGTTCATGCATGGAGTTCGGGACTGCGGGAACACGCTGCAGCAGCGTTTCCTGCAAGTCAGGTGTCGATGCCCATCAGCCGGGCCACGCCGCGCGCGCCGGCCTGCAGGGACCGGTCCAGACCGCGGGCAATGCTCTCGCGGTCTTGCGGCTTCTTGTCCTGGTTGAGCCGGGTCACGCCTTCCAGGCTTTCGCCCCGGAAGCGGAAGGCCATCACGCCTTCCAGAAGATAATCGACACGGTCCGGATCGGCATCGTCGAGCGACCAGCGCCCCTCGCCCTCTGGATGCACATGCGCCTCCATCCGGTCGATCGACTGCCGCAGGATGGCGAGGGTATCCGCGCGATCCGTCACCGGCTCGAACCGTCCGCGCAGCTGCGCGGCGACATAGCTCCAGGTCGACACCGAACGGCTGACCTCGAACCAGTGCGGCGAGATATAGGCGTCCGGACCGGTGAACAGGCACAGGGCTTCGGCGCCGGCCTCGATGGCCGCGACGTGCGGATTGCGCCGGGCGATATGGCCGAAGAATTCCAGACCGCCGCCATCGGCGTCGGGACGGTGGAAGAGCGGCGCGGCCGTGGCCCGCAACTCGCCATCCCGGGCCGTGCAGATCTGGGCCAGCGGATAGTCCGCGATCAGCTTGCGGATCGACGCATGATCGTCATAGGCGAAATGCGCCGGCGCGAAGGCGCGCTGCCCCGCATCCGGCCCCAGCACGCCGCTTGAAATCAGACCGCCAGACGCCATTCCACCACCCCGGATTCTCTCAGTGTTCGCCGACACTAGCGCCCGCCGGCGCGTTGCTGAAGGTGCCAAGGGCTACAGGCGCGGTGAGCCGGGCGCACCGCCCTGTTTTCGCGCGCCGGCTCCGGGGGCGGTGCCTGGCATGCACCGCAGTCCGCGCGATTGTCGCCTTCCGCCCGGCAGGCCAATACCGCTAGCTTGCCTGTTTTCGGGCACCAAACTGAGCTGGACGATAGACATGAACGAGATGCGGCAAACCTGGCAGGCCCTGGACTATGCGCACCATATCCACCCCTTCACCGACCCCAAGGCGCTGAAGGACAAGGGCCCCACCGTGATCACGCGGGCGGACGGCGCCTATATCTGGGACGCCGACGGCAACAAGATCCTGGACGGCATGGCCGGGCTGTGGTGCGTCAATGTCGGCTATGGCCAGCAGGCGCTGGTCGATGCCGCCACCGAACAGCTCAGGCAGCTGCCCTACTACAACACCTTCTTCCAGACGGTCGCGCCGCCCCAGGTGGAGCTGGCCGACACGCTCTCGAAGATCACGCCGGACGGGCTGGACCATTTCTTCTTCGCCAATTCCGGCTCGGAAGCCAATGACACGATCATCCGCCTGGCGCGCCACTTCTGGAACCGCCAGGGCAAGCCGGAGAAGATGACCTTTATCGGCCGCGAGAACGGCTATCACGGCTCCACCCTCGCCGCCGTCAGCCTGGGCGGCATGAAGCACATGCACGACATGGAGGTCAGCCTCCTGCCCGGCTTCGAGCACATCATGCAGCCGCACTGGTATACCGGCTCCAATCCGGGCGAGAGCCCGGAGGATTTCGGCCTGCGCGCAGCGCGGGCACTGGAAGAGAAGATCCTGGAGATCGGTCCGGAGAAGGTCGCCGCCTTCATCGGCGAGCCGGTGCAGGGCGCCGGCGGCGTGATCGATCCGCCCGCCTCCTACTGGCCGGAGATCCAGCGCATCTGCCGCCAGTACGACGTGCTGCTGGTCGCCGACGAGGTGATCTGCGGTTTCGGCCGCACGGGCGAATGGTTCGGATCGCAGACCTACGGTATCGAGCCCGACCTGATGCCGATGGCCAAGGGCCTGTCCTCGGGCTATGCGCCGATCTCCGCAGTGGCGATCAGCGAGCGCGTCTACAAGGGCATCGAGGAAGGCGGCCTGCTCTCGCACGGCTTCACCTATTCCGGCCACCCGGTGTCCTGCGCCGTGGCACTGGCGAACATCCGGCTCATGCAGGAGCTGAACCTGGTCGACCGGGTGCGCGAGGACATCGCGCCCTATTTCCGCCAGTGCCTGGGCGAGCTGGCCGACAGCCATCCGATGATCGGCGAGTTCCGCGGCGTCGGCCTTCTGGCCGGCCTGCAGCTGGTGAAGGACCGCGAGACGCGGGAGATTTTCACCGCCCAGGACAATGCCGCCAATCTTTGCCGCGACCGCTGCCTGGCCAACGGGCTGGTGATGCGTGCCGTCGGCCAGACCCTGGTCGCCAGCCCGCCGCTCACCCTGACCCGCGATCAGGTCGACGAGCTGGTCGGCAAGCTGAATCCGGCCCTCGACGAGACGGCCCGCGAGTTCGGCCTGCTCTGAGCCTTCATCAATTCCGGAACAAAAAACGCAGCGGTGGTGCAGATCGTGACCCGACCCTCGATTCTCGACGAAGTCCTGACCAGTGCCGGATGTTCCGGCGAAACCGATCCCGGCGACCGGCCGCGCTTTGCGGTGACCAATCCGGCCACCGGTGACCGCCTCGGCCATGTGCCCGACATGGGCCGGAGCGAGGTGCACAAGGCGGTCCGTTCGGCCAAGGTGGCCTTTCCGGTCTGGTCGCGGAAGACAGCCAAGGAACGCGCCGCCATCCTGCGCCGCTGGTACGAGCTGATCCACAGCCGTGTCGACGATCTGGCGCAATTGCTGACCCTGGAACAGGGCAAGCCCTTCAACGAGGCGCGCGGCGAAATCCTCTACGGCGCGTCGTATATCGAATGGTTCGCCGAGGAAGCCAAACGCATCGAGGGCGACATCCTGCCCACGACCGGGCCGGACCGGCGGATGCTGGTGCTCAAGCAGCCGATCGGCGTCGTCGCCGCGATCACGCCCTGGAATTTCCCCAGCGCCATGATCAGCCGCAAGCTCGCCCCGGCCCTGGCCGCGGGCTGCACCGTGGTGATCAAGCCGGCCGAGGACACGCCGCTTTCCGCGCTCGCCCTGGCCCAGCTGGCCAAGCGGGCGGGCCTGCCCGACGGCGCGCTCAATGTCGTCACCTCGGTCCGCGCGGCGGAAACCGGCGAGGTCCTGACCTCGCATCCGGACATCCGCAAACTCTCCTTCACCGGCTCGACCCGGGTCGGCAAGCTGCTGATGCGCCAGTGCGCGGAGACGGTGAAGAAAGTCTCCCTGGAACTGGGCGGCAATGCGCCCTTCATCGTGTTCGAGGATGCCGATCTCGATGCCGCGGCGGCCGGCGCCATGCTGTGCAAGTTCCGCAATGCCGGCCAGACCTGCGTGTCGGCCAACCGCTTCTACGTCCACGCCTCCGTGCTCGACGCCTTCGCCGACAAGCTCGCCGAACGCATGACCGCGCTGAAGGTCGGCCAGGGCCTCGACGAGGACACCACGGTCGGCCCGCTGATCAACCCGGCGGCGATCGACAAGGTGGAAGGGCTCGTGGACGATGCCGTGGCCAAGGGCGCCCGCGCCCGGCTCGGCGGCGGGCGGCATGCGCGCGGCGGAAATTTCTTCGAACCCACCGTGCTGGAAAACCTCGACGACACGATGGAAATCGCCCGCGCGGAGATCTTCGGCCCGGTGGTCACGCTCATCCCCTTCGAGGAAGAGGCCGACGCCATCCAGATGGCCAATGACACGCCCTACGGGCTAGCCGCCTATTTCTACACGCAGAACATGGCGCGCATCTGGCGCGTCACCGAAGCGCTGGAATACGGCATGGTCGGACTGAACGAGAGCGTGCTGTCCGGCGAGAACGCGCCGTTTGGCGGCATGAAGGAATCCGGCATCGGCCGGGAAGGGTCGAAATACGGCATCGAGGAATATGTGGAGATGAAATACCTCTGCCATGGCGGGCTGGGGGCCTGACGTCATGCGCAGCGGCGCGCGTTGACACGCCGGTTACGCTTCGCCGACTATTCTGCATCTCACTTGCAGCGCGCAGGCGGCATCAGCGTCGCGACCGCGCCGCAGCGTGTGACATATCCACCAGCGGGGACGTCATCATGGCCGAGGAGAGGCCGACCCAGTCAGCGCCGATCGTCAATCTTCCCGCCCGCAATGCGATCCCGCCCTTTGAATCCCTCAGGGCATTCGACGCCGTGGCCCGGCTGGGCGGCATCCGCAAGGCGGCCAGCGCGCTGGACCGCGACCACGCCGTGGTCAGCCGCCATCTGCGCACGCTGGAAAGCTGGGTCGGCGTTCCGCTGGTCGAGCGCACCTCCACCGGCATCGTGCTGACCGAGGAAGGCCTGCGCTATCACCGGCAGATCTCCGAGGCGATCGACCAGATCGCCTTCGCCACCACCGACCTGATGAAGCGCAATGATGACGGCCGCTTGCAGATTTGGTGCAAGCCGGGCTTCGCCCTGCACTGGCTGGCCGGACGGCTGGGCACGTTCGAGGCGGCCAATACCGGGCTCGAGATCGAGATGCGCCCGACCAATGCCAGCCCGGACTTCACCACGCACGAAGCCGATGTCGATATCCGCTTCTACCGCACCTACGGGCCGCCGGTGCACCTGCCGTCCGGCGTGCGCAGCGCCGAGATCACCCGGCCGGGCATCTTCGCGGCGGCCAGCCCGGACTATCTCGCCGGCTGCGGCCCCATCGAGACGCCGCGGGATCTTCTCGAACACCAGCTGCTGCACGAGGAAGACTTCGAGGCCTGGAAGAACTGGCTCGCCGCCCACGGCGTGAAGGGCGATCTCGACCTCTCCGGCCCGCGCCTGTGGCAGGGCCATCTCACGCTGGACGCCGCCCGTCACGGGCGGGGCATCGCCCTGGCCAACCAGCTGGTCGCCGCCGACGATCTGGAAAGCGGACGCCTCGTGGCCATCGGCGCCGGCAATCCGGCCTTCAAGGCGCCCACCCAGGGCGTCTACCTGTTCATCGCGCGCGCCGACCGCTGGAATGCCGGGTCGATCCGGGCCTTCCGCAGATGGCTGATCGAGGCGGTAAAGGCCGAACTGCCGCGCGCGGCGACCGACTGAAGGCCGGGCGGACATCGGCGAACGGTGACCCCGGCGCACCGGGGGCGACGCTGTTGTCATCTCCTCTGCCGGCCGCCCTGCGCTAGGCTTGCCCGTTACCGAGACGCTTTATCCCGTTTTCAGCCGAGGACACGCCATGCCCCTTTCCCGTCACTCCCGCCTCGCCGCGGCCCTCCTCCTCGGCCTCGCCGGCACCTCGCCTGTCCTCGCCCAGGACGATAACGGCCTCCACCAGGACGGCCTGCCCATGCTGCTCAATCCCGACAGCGATCGCAGCCTGGAATTCGACTGGCCGATCCTGCAGGTGGGCACGGGCGAATATCCTGACGGGCCGACCGGCGTGACGGTCTTCCACTTCCAGGAAAAAGTACTCGCCGCGGTCGATATCGCGGGCGGCGGACCCGGCACGGTCAACGCGGAATACCTGCAGCTGGGCTATGACTATCCGGAAGTCGACACGATCGTCTTCTCCGGCGGCTCCTGGTACGGGCTGGAGACGGTCACCGCCGTCGCCACGGCGATGAAGGATGACGGTATCCGCGACGGCAACGCTTTCAGCGCCGAGCCCAATATCGCCCTGTCGGTCGGCTCGATCATCTTCGATTTCGGCAGCCGGCGCCTCAACGAGATCCATCCCGACCGCGAACTGGCCCAGGCCACCTTCCGCGCGACCGAGCCGGGCCGTTTCCCGCTCGGCGCCCACGGTGCCGGACGCTTCGCCAAGACCGGCGCCTTCTTCGGCTGCAACGCCTTTGGCGGCCAGGGCGGCGCCTATCGCGAGATCGGCGATCTGCGCATCGCCGCCTTCACCGTGGTCAATGCCTTCGGCGTCGTGTCCGACCGCGAAGGCCGGCTGGCCGCCTGCTATGAAGGCGAGAACTGGCCCGAGGATGTCCGCGTCTCCGACCTGATGAGCCAGTTTCCCGAAAGCCGCAGCGCGGACTGGGGCGAGGAAGAAGGTCCCCAGGCCGGCCGCGGCAATACGACGGTCAGCCTGATCGTGGTCAATCAGCGCCTCACCCCGGACGAACTGGAACGCCTGGCCGCCCAGGTTCACCTCTCCATGGCGCGGGCGATCCAGCCCTTCGGCACCCTGTTCGACGGCGATGTGCTCTATGCCGTCTCCACGGCCGAGATCGACGAGCCGGCCATGATGCTGCCCGACCTGGGCGCGGTGGCCTCTGAAGTGATGTGGGACGCCATCCTGTCCTCCGTGCCGGAACAGCCCGAGGCCGTGGCGCCCGATGCGGATTTCAGCCCGGACCGCGACGCGCTGCGCGCCCGCGAAGGCACCTATGTGTTCAGCCCCTTCGTCTCCGTGGAGATCGAGGAACGCGGCGGCCGCCTCTACGCCCGCGCCACCGGCGAACGCCCGGCCTACGCCATCGACGGCGATGAGGCGACGGAACTCCTGCCCGTCTCCGAGGACCGTTTCACCATCCCCGGCCGCTACCCGCTGACCATCGCCTTCGACGGCGAGGACACGCTGGTCTTCAACCCGGGCCATTGGGAACAACGCGGCGAGCGCAGCGACGGCTAGGCCGGCCGGCTGGTGACCGGGGCTCACCGCCCCTATCGGCATTCGCACCTTCCTCGGCACGCCGCCATTCCCATACTCGATAACCGGACGGGCGGCCGCTTCACACGACCCCGGGCTGGGAGACAAGATTGAACAGACCATCCACTGGCGCAGTCAGCCAGACCGACACGCCCTTCGATCCCGATGCGGGTACGGTGCCGACCGAGGTCGATCCCGAGGAAGTCCGGCGCGCCTATCGCGGCGCCATGATGCCCGGCGAGATGACCGCGCTGTTCCGGCGCACCGAAGCCCTGTTTCCCAGCCGCATCGTATCGCGCGGCAAGGGGCCGGCCACGCCGATCCCGAAGAGCGCGAAGGGTCTGCCGGACCTGGCCATCGCCTCGGGCGGCAAGACCTACGATCTTTACGACTATGTCTCGCGGAACCGCACGACGGGCCTGCTCGTGCTCAAGGACGGGATCTCGAAGTTCGAGCACTACGAGGCCGGCAACACGCCCCAGACGCGCTGGATTTCCATGTCGATGGCCAAGTCCGTGACCACCACGCTGATCGGCGCGGCGATCCGGGACGGTCTGATCGATCATGTCGACCAGTTGCTGACCGACTATCTGCCCGAACTGGCCGGCACGGCCTATGGCGATGTGACCATCCGCCATCTCATGCAGATGTCCTCCGGCGTGCAGTGGAACGAGGAGCACACCGACCTCACCTCCCACCGCACCGACGTGCTGAACCTGCAGATCGGCCAGCAGCCGGGCACGATCCTGAAATACATGGCGGCCCTGCCCAAGATGGCCCCGTCCGGCACGCTGTGGAACTATTCCACCGGCGAGACCTATGTGGCCGGCGAGCTGCTGCACCGGGCCATCGGACGGCCGCTGTCGCATTATCTGTCGGAGAAGATCTGGTCGCGGGTGGGCATGGAAAGCGACGCCAGCTGGTGGCTGGAATCGCCCGACGGGCTGGAAGTCGCCGGCAGCGGCATCGGGGCCACCCTGCGCGACTATGCGCGTTTCGGCGCCTTCATTGCCGACGATGGCTGCATCGGCACCGAACGCGTGCTGCCGGAAGGCTGGGTTCGCGAGGCCGGCGCGCCGCGGACGATCGGGGACCAGGAGGTCGCCTATGGCTATATGTGGTGGTGCGTGCCCTCGCCCACCCGCGGCTATGAGGACGGCGCCTTCGCCGCCCGCGGCATTTTCGGCCAGTTCCTCTATGTGAACCCGAAGCGCAAGATCGTCATCGCCGTCACCAGCGCCCGCTCCAAGCCGCGCTTTGCCGAAGTGGTGCTGGACAACGACTTCTTCAACGCGGTCGTCGACGCGATCGGCTGAGCCCGGCTGGCGCCCGGTCAGCCCTCGCCGAAACGCCAGCAGCCATCGCCCAGGGCCGGTGCCGCCCGCTCCAGCTGAAGCGCGCTGCGCGAAAAGCCGAGCGGCGAGCGCAGGCCCGGTATCCCTTCCGGTGCGATCTGGAGCCCGCGGGCCAGGGTCTGCGGATCGGCCAGCGCTTCGGCGACCGTGTTGATCGGACCGCAGGGCACGCCCGCCGCCTCGAACGCCTCGATCAGCCCGGCCCTGGGCCGGTTCTGCGTCCGCGCGGCGATGCGGCCGCACACATGATCCCGGTTGGCGACCCGGTCGGCATTGCTGGCGGCTTCCGGCGCCGCGGCGAGATCCTCCAGACCCAGCACGGCGCACAGGGCGGCGAACTGCCGGTCGTTTCCGCAGGCGACGATCAGATGGCCGTCCCGGGCCGGAAAGACCTGGTAGGGCACGATATTGGGATGCGCATTGCCCAGACGCGACGGCAGCTCGCCGCCGATCAGCCAGTTGGACGCCTGGTTGGCCAGAACCGCGATACCGGTGTCGAACAGGGAGAGATCGACATGCTGGCCGCGGCCCGAGCGCGCCCGCTCGGCCAGCGCCGCCTGGATGCCGATCACGCCGTAAAGCCCGGTGAAGATGTCGATCCAGGCCACGCCGACCTTCTGCGGCTCGCCATCGGGTTCGCCGGTCAGGTCCATGATCCCGCTCATGCCCTGGATCAGGAAATCATAGCCCGGGCGCGCAGCGCGCGGGCCGGTCTGGCCGAAACCGGTGACCGAGGCGTAGATCAGACGCGGATTGAGGGCGGACAGGCTGTCATAGTCCAGCCCGTAGCGTTTCAGCCCGCCGAGCTTGAAATTCTCCACCACCACATCGGCCTCGGCGATCAGCGCCTTCAGGCGGGCCAGTTCCTCGGCATCCCTGAAATCGCAGGTCACGGACGACTTGCCGCGATTGGCGGCGTGGAAATAGGCGGCCACGCGCTCGGACCCGCCCTGCCCGTCGGGGCGTTCCATGAAGGGCGGCCCCCAGCGGCGGGTATCGTCGCCCTCGGGGCTTTCCACCTTGATCACCTCGGCGCCCAGATCGGCCAGGGTCTGGCCGATCCAGGGGCCGGCCAGGATGCGGGCCAGCTCGACGACTTTCAGCCCGGCCAGCGGCGGCGTTTCCTCGGGCTCGGCCATCAGGCGAAGGCCTGCAGCCCGGTCTGGGCGCGCCCCAGGATCAGGGCGTGCACGTCGTGCGTGCCCTCATAGGTGTTCACCGTTTCCAGATTCTGGGCATGGCGCATGACGTGATACTCGATCTGGATGCCGTTGCCGCCATGCATGTCGCGGGCGAGACGGGCGATATCGAGCGCCTTGCCGCAATTATTGCGCTTGACCATGGAGATCATCTCCGGCGCGAAGCGGCCCTCATCCATCAGCCGGCCCACCCGCAGCGAGGCCTGCAGGCCCAGCGCGATCTCGGTCTGCATGTCGGCCAGCTTCTTCTGGAAGAGCTGGGTGGCGGCCAGCGGCCGGTCGAACTGATGACGGTCCAGCCCGTATTGCCGCGCCCGCAGCCAGCAATCCTCGGCCGCGCCCATCGCGCCCCAGGAAATCCCGTAGCGCGCGCGGTTGAGACAGCCGAATGGGCCGCTCATGCCCTCGACGCCGGGCAGCAAGGCCTCCTCGCCGACCTCGACATCGTCCATCACGATCTCGCCGGTCACCGAGGCACGCAGGGAAAGCTTGCCGCCGATCTTGGGCGCGGAAAGCCCCTTCATGCCCTTTTCCAGCACGAAGCCGCGCACCTTGCCGTCATGGGCATCCGACTTTGCCCAGACCACGAAAACGTCGGCGATCGGTGCGTTGGAGATCCACATCTTCGCGCCGGACAGCCGGTAGCCGGTCGCCGTCTTCTTCGCGCGGGTCTTCATGCCGCCGGGATCGGACCCGGCATCCGGTTCGGTGAGCCCGAAACAGCCGATCCATTCGCCCGAAGCGAGTTTCGGCAGGTATTTCTGCCGCTGCTCCTCCGACCCGTAGGCCTGGATGGGATACATCACGAGCGAGGACTGCACGCTCATCATCGAGCGATAGCCGCTGTCCACGCGCTCGATCTCGCGCGCGATCAGCCCGTAGGTGACGTAGTTGGCGCCCAGCCCGCCATAGGCCTCCGGCACGGTGGGGCCGAGCAGGCCGGCCTCGCCCATCTGCCGGAAAATGCCCGGATCGACGCGCTCCTCGAGATAGTCGTCCTGCACACGTGGGGCG
>Ga0207716_100307_pt1 | contig 24229 bp, 23 predicted proteins | sample TtaePargueraPR_FD_187739 | JGI IMG/M metagenome (GOLD analysis project Ga0207716, IMG submission 187739) | Aerobic enrichment media microbial communities from Bioluminiscent Bay, La Parguera, Puerto Rico - Tt and P2 (5) (SPAdes) | ecosystem: Environmental > Aquatic > Marine > Unclassified ... | reverse complement strand
TGCCGATCACCATCCTGATTGCCTTCACCCGCGTGCCGGACAAGCTGAAGGCGAAAACGGGCCCGGATGCGCGCACGGCCGGTCTGCGGGACATCGTGTCGAGCCTTTGGGACAGAACGCTGTGGCGCGTATTCCTGGTCGAGATCGCAACGGGGGTGGGCGTCGGGATCACGTCAGCGACCTTCGTCTTCATCGCGCGCGGCGTGATCGGTTTCGAAGGCGCTGTCAGCACGATCCTCCTAGTCTACTTCCTGGCCTCGATCGCGGGCATTCCGATCTGGCTCTGGTTCAGCCGGCGGCTTGAAAAGCACAGCGCCCTGCAGATTGCCTGCGCCTTCTCGCTTGTCGGGAATCTCGTCCAGATCCCCGTCATTCTCTATGGCACGCAGACGATGTTCATCGTCATGGTTGCGGTTCTGGGCCTGGGTTTCGGTGCGCCGCAGGCGCTCCTGCGTTCCATGATGGCGGACCAGGTGGACCGGGAAGAGGTGCGCTCAGGCACCAACAAGGCCGGATTCTACTTTGCCTTCATGGGGACATCCTACAAGCTGGGTCAGGCGGCCGCCGTCGCGATCGCCTTCCTCCTGCTTGCCGCGATCGGCTTCGATCCTGAACAGCCGGGCGACCCCGAACACCATATCGGCCTCATCGCCGTGAACACGATCCTGCCGGCGCTGATCTTCGCGCTCTGCGTCGCTCTGTTCCACAACTATCCCCTCACCCGGGCCCGGCATGCCGAGGACCAGAAAATATTGCGGGCCAGAAGTCGCGAACAGGGCAGTGTCAGAGGAACTTTGGCTTGAGCGTGGAGCGCCGGTTTCATAGCCTCGGCTGATGCGTAACCCCTTCAAGTATTTCAAGGGCAGTGTCAGAGGAACTTCGCCTTGTGACTGGGGTGGCGGTTTCGTAGCCTCCGCGTATGCGTAACCCGTTCAAATATTTCAAAACGTCGCCAGAGGTCATTCGCCTGGCGTTGATGATGTATGTTCGCTTCCCCCTCTCGCTGCGGAACGTGGAGGACCTGCTCCATGAACGCGGCATCGATATCACGCATGAGACGGTCCGCTTCTGGTGGAACCGGTTCGGGCCGATCTTCGCGAGTCGATCCGAAGGCGTAGGGTTCAGAGCGGGCATTATTCGAACTGGGCCTGGCATCTCGACGAAGTTTTCGTCCGCATAAACGGTGAGCGTCATTACCTCTGGCGCGCCGTAGATCATGAGGGGAGGTGCTTGAGGCGTTTGTCACTAAACGCCGAGATCGCAAGGCAGCGCTACGGTTTCTCCGCAAGGCGATGAAGCGATATGGCCACCCGAAAGTGGTCGTGACCGATAAGCTGAGAAGCTACAAATCAGCGCTTCGCGAACTCGGCGGCGTCGGCCGGCAGAAGGCCGAGAGGTAGCTCAACAATCGAGCTGAAAACTCGCACCAACCCTTGCGGCGCCGGGAGAAAATCATGACCCGGTTCCGATCGATGCGAAGCCTGCAAAAGTTCGCCGCCAGCCAGTCCTCAATCTACAATCACTTCAACCTTGAACGCCACCTCTATTCACGATCCGATTTCAAGAAAAACCGCGCCACCGCCCTCGACGAATGGCGTCAACTGGCAGCTTGAACTAGGGTGACAGTCGACCTTTCGAGACCAGTTCGCGTTTGTCTGATAGCACCGCCATATCTCCCTGGCATTGCGAAGACCGACAGACGGTGCGGCTGCGGTTCGGCGCGGGCGTTCCTGTCTGGCTGAGTGTTGTGCACTCCAATCGAGCAGCCGTGACCCATTTGCCGCACAGGGTGCTTGAGCGCGCATGCGCAGGCCGCATTCATTTGACATTTAAAAAATAACAGAATTATGTTTTGTGACATGGAGGCGTGAATAGGGGAATTGGTCATGCGCGACGTATTGCTGGCAACCACCGGGGTTGCGGTTTTGATGATGACGGCGATGCCGGTACAGGCACAGCAAGCCGACGAGACGGGGGCGCCGGCGGCGGCGCCGGACGTCATTACGGTCACCGCCCGCAAACGCGAGGAGCGTCTGTTCGATGTTCCCGCGGCGATCACGGCGATCAGTCCGGAACAGATGGAGGATCTGCGCCTTTCGGATGCGCGCGACGTTCTGCAGCTGGTGCCGACCGGCTTCCTGCAGGAGAATAATGCGGGCACGGCACGGGACATCTCGCTGCGCGGCGTGTCGACGCCGACCCTGTTCGCCGAGCCCGGCGTGGCGATGTATATCGACGACGTCTATTCCAGCGGTTTCGTCAGCCATCCCACCCAGTTCCGCGATCTCCAGCGGATCGAGGTGCTTCGCGGTCCGCAAGGCGCCCTTTACGGCCGCAACGCGGTCGGCGGCGCGGTCAATGTGGTCTCCCGCCGGCCCGAGGAAATGTTCGGCGCGGAGGTCCGGGCCACCGTCGCGAGCCATGACCGGTACGAGATGGAAGGCGTGGTCAACATTCCGATCGGCCGGAGCGCGGGCCTGCGCGTGCTCGGCTGGAACGAAAACCAGAATGAGGGCGAGTATTTCAACCGCACGACCGGACAGTATCTCGACGCGTCATCGTCGGCGGGCGGGCGGATCGTCGGCGAAATCCTGCCCGCGGACTGGCTCACGCTGACCGGTGTCGTCGAGCGGGAGGACGCCGAGGGCCCGGGCACATATCTCTTCTTCCCCGATGACGGAGAGACCGAAGACACGATCGAGCGCGATACCCAGCCGAGCAATGACTGGGAGACCACGCGCTACGCCCTGTCCGCCGTTGCAGACAGCGATGCGGGCGAATTCACCTTCGTCGTGGGTGGGCGCGAGTACACGCTCGACGGTGTGGAAGACACGGACCTGTCTACCGACAACACGGTGAACCTGGTGACGGGGCAGTTCGGTCAGCAGATCACGACGCGCCGCAACGAGGTGGACAGCACCTATGCCGAAGCGCGCTGGTTGTCGGCCTGGAACGGGCCCGTGCAGGTGCTGGCCGGCGTGACGGTCGTCGACGAGTCCGCTGTCGGAGACATTCTCACCGATCTGCGGGGGCTCTCCGGTGCGCTCACCGGCGGAGCCCTGCCGGTAACGCTCGGCATCGCGAACGACCAGTCCGTGCAGTCCGTGGCCGGCTATGTCGAGGCGATCTGGGATGTCACCGAACGGCTGGAGATCACGGCAAGTGGGCGCTACACGGCCGACGACAAGGAGGTCGACTTCCAATTCACGCCGAGCGCGGTGGCCACCGGTCTCGTAGGCCCCGCACAGAGTGCGCAGGTGTCGGAGACGTTCGAGAACTTCTCGCCGGGCGTCACCGTGGCATACGCCTTCAACGACATGCTGAACGGCTATGCCAAGATCCAGACGGGCTTCCGTGCCGGCGGTTTCAACTTCAATGTCGCCAATGCTGCGAACCTGCAATACGACGAGGAGACCTCGATCAACTACGAGATCGGCCTCAAGCGGCAAGTCGCAGGACGCGGCTATGTCGCGGCATCGGTCTACTTGCTTCAGCAGGACGACATCCTGGTACCGGCCTATGACTACACGGCACCGCCGGGCCTGCAGGGCTATCTCATCAATGCCGGGGAAGCGGAGACCTACGGTGTCGAGCTGGAGGCTTCGCTGCAGTTGACCGACGGTCTGTCGGTGCAGGCCGGGCTGGGTTATCTGGACGGCGAGTTCACCGACGGTGCCCTGCCCGGCGCCGCCGGCGCGACATCGCTGGACGGCTTTCAGCTTCCCGCGGTGCGTGAGTGGACGACCTCGATCGCCGCAAGCTATCGCCGCCCGATCGCCGACGAGATGGATCTCGTTCTCAACGCATCGCACACCTCCCGTTCCGACGGGTATGTCGATGTGCAGAATGCCACAGCGATCAGCGGGAACAGCCTGGTCAACCTGTCGGCGGGCGTGGAGACCGATCGGTTCAGCCTGCAGGTCTTCGGACAGAATGTGACCGACGATCGCTACGATATCGCATTCGGCGGCTTCAGAGCTCCGTCTGCGGTGGGCGTGATCCGGGCACAGGGCGCCGTCTACGGCGTGACGCTCCGCGCCGGTTTCTGACCCATCCCACGGATGTGGAACAGCAACGGGGAGCCGATAGCCGGCTCCCCGTTTTGCTATCTGCGCGGGCCGGTGACCCGTATCAGGTCCGTGTCAGCAGGCGTCCGGCGACAAAGGCAAAGCGGGTTTCACCGCTGTCATCGATCAGGAAATTCATGTTGGCGCCCCGCATGCCGGTCGCGGCGTCGAAACTGGCATAGCAGAGGGGCGCGACCGGTTTCAGGGTCAGGCCCCGGGCCGTGCCGGCACCGAGATAGGTCAGGTCCGCACGCAGCGCCTCCGTATCCCGTACGACATCCATCCGGGCGGATACGCTGGCATAGGTGCCGACCAGGCCGGTCTCCTCTTCGGGGTCCCGCGTTTCGACCGGGTCCGCGAAGCGCAGATGGGACGAGGCGCTGGCCTGACGGCCGAGCGTCCGGCGGCAGTGCCGCAGGAGTTCGCGCGTCCGGCTTCCCTGGCCATTGGTCAGGATCAGGTGCGCCGCGCGCTCCTTAGGGTAGACGGTCAGATAGCTCGCCGCGCCCGGAACGCCGCCGGCATGCCCCAGACTGCCGTCATCATGCAGGTTGAAACCCAGTCCCCAGGCCGGCGCCGAGAGCGCATTGTGCGGCGGCAGCGTGATCTGCGGTTCGGCCATCGCCGCCCAGCCTTCCGGCGAGAGCAGCGTGGGATCGCCATGAAGCCCGTCGATCACGGCGCGGGCGAAGGCCAGCAGATCCCCGGCGGATTGAAGGGTGAAACTGCCCGCTGGCGGGATGCTCTGCGCGAAGCCGGCTCCGTCCGCCAGTTGCCATTCGCCCTGTCCGGCCTCGTCATGTCCCGGAGCGACCCTGTGGTACATCTGCGCGTAGGGATCGACGATGCTCCGCGTCAGCCCCAACCGATCGAAGACGCGCTGCTGAAGGGCATCGGCCCAGGATCGGGCTGTCACCGCCTCGACGAGGCGGCCGAGCAGGACATAGCCGCTATTGCTGTAGGACCAGTTCGATCCGGGCGGGAAGAGAAGCGGCAGGCAGGCGCAGCGATCGACATAGCGAGCCACGCTCGAGCGCGCCGTCATGAGATAGTCGCCATCCATGCCCGACGTATGGGCCATGAGATGACGCGGGGTGATCCGTTTCGCCGCGTCGGCGTGCTGCAGGACGAGATCGGGCAGGACCTCGATGACCGGCGCGTCGATATCGAGCCGCCCCTCCTCCGCCAGCTGCATGATGAGCAGGGCGGTATAGACCTTGGTGACGGATCCGATCTGGAACAGCGTGTCGTCGTCGGCGGCAAGTCCGGCCGGGAGGTTCGCCTGCCCGCAGACGGCCGTGGTCGCCTGTCCGTCGCGAAGCAGGCCGAGGGCGAGTGCCGGCGCGTCATAGGCGCGCCGTGTCTCGTCGGCAAATGCCGCAAGGTCGAACGACCGGTCCTTGGGGGACATCTCCGTCTCCTGTCGTGCGGTCTGCAGCGTTTCAGCCGCCGAACACGATGACGTTGTCCGAAGACTGTCCCGACGCTTCGCACAGGGCCCGGTAGGCGTTCAGCACGGAGGCGGCATCGAGCACGTTCTTCACCTGCCCGTCCGCGTCGAGATTGACGTTGGCCCCGTGTACCGCGAACCACACATGCGCCGGCTCGCTCGAGCCCGGCGCGGTCTCCAGGGTGTGAACCGAGCCGGCCGGCTCGAACAGGTAGGAACCGGGCTGGTTGACCGCTTCGGGATACTCCTTGTAGCGCCAGCGGCCGCTCAGCGTGAAGGCGAAGACCGGGCCGGTATGGTAATGCCGGTCGATCGTGCAGCCGGGGTCGAACCGCATGCGAACGACCCACAATCCCTGGCTGAGGTCGACCTGGAGCAATTGCAGGTGGGACCCATCGCCCAGATCGACGAAGGGCAGGGCGTCCTGGGTCCGCAGGATGGCCGGCTGCAGGGGCGCGGGGACCGGAGGCGCCGCCGAAATTGCGTCGAGAACGTCCTGATAGGCGGTCATGTATCCTCCCCCATGGTGCTGCCGCTGCCGGCATGATCGATCACCGCGCGTGCGACATCGCGCAGACGCGAGAACAGGTCGGGTCCGTGGTCGGAATTCTGCTGGATGGCGACGGCGAAGCCGTGATCGAGGAAGTATCCGACATTCGACGTGTAGCCGGGGAAGAAGCCGGAATGGCTGATATAGCGTCCCAGGCCTTCGCGTTCCGTGACGTAGAAGCCGAGCCCGTACGCCGTGGCGCCGGGCGTCCAGCCGGGCTGGTCTTGATGGGCGTCCACCATGCGCTGGAAGGTTTCCGGCCGGACGATCCGCCCCTCGGCCAGATCGGCATAGAAACGCGCGAGCGCGCGCGGCGTCACCGCCAGGCCGCCGCCGGTGTATTCAAGCGACGGGTCGAAACGCAGATCGCCATTGGCATCGGTGGTCCGGCCATTGGTGCCGGCCAGGCGGCCGAACAGGTCGCCCTTGGCGTAGCCGGCGGCAAGCCGGTCGATCTGCGTGGTGTCCGCCGGCACGATATCGTCGGCATGGGCTGTCATGCGGGACAGCACTTCGCGCTGGAGGGCCGTGTAGTAGTCCGTTCCGGTGACGTCTTCGATCACCAGTCCGAGCAGGTGATAGTTCAGGTCGGAATAATGATGACCCTCGCCCGCCGGGAAGAGCGGATCGGTGTCCGCGATGAAGGCCAGCATCCTGCGCGGAGAATAGGTCGTCGGCCGGCCCGTGACACGGTCGAACAGGAAGGTGCGCTGGAAGCTGCCCAGTTCCAGGAATTGCGGAAAACCGGCCTGGTGCTGAAGCAGGTGACGTATGGTGATCGTGTCCGAATTGGGCAGGGCGTCATACCAGCTCTGCCCGCCAAACCGGTCGGCCACACGATCGTCCAGGCCGATGCGGCCGTCCTCCACCAGACGCATGATGGTCGCGGCGGCGAAAGTCTTTCCGGTGCTGCCCGACATGAATCGGGTCTGCGCAATGACGGGCTCACCCGCATCCGGATCGGCGAAGCCGTGTGTGACGGTCAGCGCGGTGCCGTCCGGGCCGTCGATGGCGACGGACACGCCCGGCGCCTTCAGATACCCGCGGCGCACCGCCACGATGCGATGAACCGCACTGGAAAGCTGGGGTTCGGCAATCTGCGCGGAGACGATTGCGGACGGTGTGGCGAAAAGCGCCAGCAGTGTCGCGGCCGCCAGTCCGGCCATCCATATCCTAGGCCGCATTCTGAGCCTCCCGTGCCTTCTTCAGCCCGTTCCGGGCAGCGTCGATGATACGGTCGATCGTATCCGCGCCCATCGGCGATGACAGGATGAAGCCGCGCGGATAGACCGGCAGCACCCCGTCATTGATCATGCCGGCGAAGGCCCGGGCCAGCATGCCGCCATCTTCCTGAAAGCCGGCAATGAAGCTGCGATAGTCCGAGAAGGGCTCCGTATGGGGCAGCAGCGCGACCAGCGATCCCTGGCCGGTCACCATGCCCGGCAGGTCCAGTTCGGCCAGCACCGTTCGCAAGCCGGCACGCAGCTGGTCGCCGAGCGCGTCGAGATGCGCAAACATGGCTGTGTCCAGAAGGTCGAGCGCCGCCAGCCCGGCTGTCATCGAAACGGGATTGGCGAAGAAGGTTCCGGAGTGCTCGACGCGCGGCGTGCCGGTCGGCAGATGGTCGAACACGGCCATCACGTCGCGCCGCCCGCCCAATGCGCCGATCGGGAAACCGCCGCCGATCACCTTGCCGAAAGCCGAGAGGTCGGGCTCGATGCCGAACGCTCCCTGGGCTCCGGCGCGGCCAAGGCGGAAGGAAAACACCTCGTCGACGACGAGCACGATCCCGTGAGCCCGGGTCTCTTCGCGGACCATGTCGAGGAATTCCTTTGTCAGCGGGAGAAAACCCAGCTTGGAGACCAGCGGGTCCAGGAAGACGGCGGCCAGACGGTCCGCATGTTCGCGGATCAGGGTCCGGGCCGCCTCCACATGGTTGACCGGCAGGACGAGGGTTTCCTCCGCCATCGCCGGCGGAATGCCGTCGCATTCGCGGACCGTGGCCGGGCGGCCGGGCGGTCCCCAATTCTCGGGCATGGGCTTGTTTGACAGATCCAGCCCGTCATAGGAGCCGTGATAGCCGCCCTCGATCTTGGCAATCATCGTCCGCCCGGTGTAGGCGCGCGCTGCGCGCGCCGCGAACATCAGGGCTTCGGTGCCCGAATTGCAGAAGCGGATCGTGTCGACCGAGGGCATGCGCTCGACCATGGCTTCGGCCAGCGCGATTTCCGCCTCGGTCGGCATGCCCGCGCTGATCAGCTTGTCGAGCTGCTCATTCACTCTGGCCATGATCGCGGGATGCCGGTGTCCGTGAATGTTGGCGGACATGTTGTTGATGCAGTCGATATAGACATGGCCGTCCGCGTCCGTGACGTAGCAGCCTTCGCCGCTTTGCGCGTAGATCGGGTGCGGCGATATCGCGATCGAGTGACGGGTATTGCCGCCGGGCATGACCGCCTGCGCGCGCTGGAACAGCGCGGCCGAGCGGGAAGACGGGTCGGGAAACATCTGCACCTCTGCGTCACCGTGTTTACATAACATAATCTTGTTATTTTTTTGAGGCAAAGGCAAGGCCGGTTCCATGCCCCTGCCCAAGGCCGTCAGAGCGGAGCGCGGATGGCCCAGTTCCAGAGTTTGAAATTGCGGGCATCCCATTCGGCGCGGTCGCGGGAATAGGCGGCGAGGCTGGGATTGCCCCACTGGAAGGCATCCATGCCGAGATCTTCGACCGCATTGAGAAGATAGCTGGCCAGATAGTCGGCGGGCTCGGTGGAAAGGCCCTCTTTTTCACGTTCCTCGGCAATCAGCCGGGCGAGCTTTTCCAGAACGGGCCGGCGCGCCGTTGTCCAGCCGTCATAGACCCGCGGGCTCGCATTGATGACGGCCTGAACGGACCGAGGCAGGTGTCCCCGCGATACCTGGAACTCCGTCGACCGATCGATGACGTCCCTTGCGAACTGCTCGAAACTCTCGGTTTCGACTTCCGAGTCGATCGCGCTGTACACGCTCTTGATCTCGTCGAGGATGGTGTCCTCGATCGCTTCCTCGCGGTTCTTGAAGTGGAAGTAGAAAGCGCCTGTCGTGATCTTCAGCGACTGGCAGATGTCGGACAGCTTGATATCCGTCAGGTCGTTCTTCGCGCCATACTTCGCGATGAAGTGCTTGATGCGGTTCTTGGTTCGCTCTCCGCGCACCGTCTGGGGCGGTTCGGGGCGGGCCGTTCGTTTGGTCTTTGTGGGCATGGTTGGTTGCTCTCGATCCAGTCAGCCAGTCGCCTGCGAATCCCGGGGAGCAAGCCGCGCGCGAAAGCTTAACGCCAAGACGATCCCCAAGGCCAGTATGGTGGTAGGAGCCACTGCCATGGCCCAGCCGGTTGCGGCAAGTGCGGATTCCGGCAGCGCGTCGGCCGGTTGGCCGCTTTCGAACCGCCCCACGCTGAGCACCAGTCCGCAGATCGCGGGGCCGAGGGCCAGTGCCAGTTTTTCCGTTGCCGTCCAGATGCCCGTCAGCACGCCCTCGTGCCGGCCCGAGAGCCGTGCGTTCAGCTCGCCGGTCAGCTGCGCGAGCAGGGCGAAGGCGCCGACCTGGATCCCGCCGACGCCAATGCCCGATACGGCGGAGACCATGATTATCGCAAGGTCCGGCGTGTCGGCACCCAGGGTGCGAAAGCCGGCAAAGCCCGCCGCGCCAATGGCGGCTGCGACCGACAAGGCCATGGCGGCGCCGATCCGCGGCGTGATCTTCGCCCAGATCATCATCACCAGCAGGCTGGTGAGTATCTGGGACAGAAAGATCAGGGCGATATCGCTTTCAGGGCGCAGGAGAGTGAACGTCACGAAATAGGGCGCCGCCGCCGAAGCCACGCCGATTGCCGTGATGGCGACGGCATAGAGCCCGACGCCAAGCAGGAAGGGCGGGTAGGCGAAGAAACGCGTGACGTCGCGCAGGCGCGCTGGCCGGGCGACGGGAGTCTGGCGCTCGGGAGGCGGGGAGGCGAATGTGGTCACCAGCATGACCAGGGTGGAAAGCGCCGCCAGGGCGAGGGCCATCTGCAGATAGCCAGCCCGGCCGCCGCCGAAGGTGTCCACCAGGACCGGGGCGAGCGCCGCGCCCGCAAGCACGCCGAAGAACACGAAGACCATGCGCAGGCCGATCAGTTCGGACTGGACGCTCGGATCTGTGGACAGTTCTGCCGGCATGGCGACATAGGGTACGGCGAAGATCGAATAGGTCGCCGACGCGCAGAAATAGGCCAGTCCCATGGCCAGGGCCGTCGCCGTGGCCGTCCAGTCCGCAGGGACCGCGAACATCGTGACAAAGAAGAGCCCGCTCGTCAGTGCGCCGGCGAGCAGGAAGGGCCGCCGGCGTCCCCATCGCGAGTCGAGCCCGTCCGACCATGCCCCGATGGCCGGATCGAGGATGACGACGGCAAGTTTGGGGACCAGAACCACCAGGGATGCGACCGGCACCGCCAGATGAAGCTCCTGGGTCATGAAGTAGAGCAGCAGGATGCCCGGTACCGTGGAATAGATGCCGGCGCCGAGCGAGCCGGATGCATAGCCCAGACGGGCAGGAAAGGGGATGCGGCGGGCGCCGCTGGCCATTGTCCGCATCATTCCGCACCGGGGTCGCGGAAGCCGGGATCGAAGACAAACCAGACATGGCGGATCTGCTCCGGTCCGGTCTGGTAGATCGCGATGGCGCGCTTCATGGTCTCGCCCTCGAAGCGGACCTGTTCCACATCGATAACGAAACGCCCGGCGAGTATGCGCTCCGTGATCTCAAGACTGTCGAGCCCGGTCCGGAAGTCCGCGCCCCAACGCGCCTCGATCTCGGCCCGTCCGCGCGCCAGGCACTCCCCGCTCCCCAATACGGCACAGACCGCGTCCTCCTCGTAACAGGCTGCAAAAGCGGCGGCATCGCGCGCCCGGTAAGCCATTATCTGATCGTCCACGATATCGACGGGATTGCGCATGTGGAACCCTTTCAAAAAAACATAATTACATTATGTTATCGGCGACTGTTCGGGAAAGGAAGGGCGGGAGAATGCGCAAGTTGTTCATTGCGGCCGATATCGAAGGCTGCGCGGGCGTGGCCAGCGAGCACGCGCTGATGTCGAGCGGGTGGGAGTGGTCCGATGCGCGGCGATGGATGACGGCGGAAGTCTCCGCTGCGGCCGAGGCGGCGCTGGAGGCCGGCTATGACGAAATCCTCGTGGCGGACGGCCATGGCAACGCCCAGAACATCCTGCCCGACGCCCTGCCTGAACGAACGCGTCTCATCCGGTCCTGGCCGCGGCCGCTCCTGCAGATGCAGGGGGTAGAGGATCCCGGTGTCGAGGCCTGCTTCTTCATCGGCAATCATGCCGGGGCCACCGATCCGAAGGGACTGCTTGCCCATACCTATCATGGCGGCGCTATCCGGGCCCTGAGGTTGAATGGCGAGCCGGCGTCGGAAGGCTATTTCAATGCGGCCCTGGCCGGCGCCATGGGCAAGCCGGTTCTTCTGGTTACCGGCGACGATGCGGCTGTCGAGGATGCGCGGCGCTATGCGCCCAGGGCACAATTATGCGCCGTCAAGGAAGCGGTCGGCTGGCGCGCGCAAAGCGCGCTGCGGCCGGCCGACGCCTGCGACGCGATCCGCGATGCGGCGGCCCGGGCCCTGCGGCATGCCGGATCCGCCGCTCCGTTCCGCCTGACCCTCCCCGTCGAGCTGGAGCTGGAGATGACCACTGCGCTGGCTGCCGAAATGCTCGGTTATCTGCCCTGGCTGGAGCGCCATGGCGCCCATGCGGTGAAAGCCAGTTTCGAAAGACTGGAGGATGCGATGCGTGTTGTGTCGTTCGCCATCATGTACAATCCGGCCGGGCGGATCGCACTGTGACCCCGCCGTCGAAAAGATGGGAACGCGACGCGCTTGGCTCCGTCCCGGTTCCTGCCGACGCCCTCTACGGCGTCCACACCGTCCGCGCGACGGAAAACTTCCCCTTCACGGGGCCGGTGCTGGGCGAGGAACCCGAACTGGTCGCGGCCTTCGCCCGGATCAAGTCGGCCAGCGCGGCGGCGAATGCCCGCCTGGGTGTCCTGCCGGAACAGATCGCCAGCGATATCGGCAAGGCCTGTGAGGACATGGCCGCCGGCCGGCTGAACCGGCACTTGCGGGTCAGGCTGCTGGAAGGTTCCGGCGGGACGTCGATGAATATGAATGTCAACGAGGTCGTCGCGAACCGGACATTGCAGATCATGGGCAAGGCGCCGGGCGCCTACGGCATCGTCCATCCCAACGACCATGTGAACCGGTCCCAGTCGACGAATGATGTCGTACCGTCGGCCGTCGCGATTGCGGCCGTTCTGCTCTGCCGGGAGGCCGGCGAGGCCCTGGGGGCGCTGGCAGGGACCCTGAAGAGCAAGGCGCGCGCCTTTTCCGATGTGCTGAAGCTGGGCCGGACGTGCCTCCAGGATGCCCAGCCGATGACGCTGGGGCAGGCCTTTTCCGCCTATGCGGCGCTCGCCGCCCGCTGTGCGGGCACGCTCGAGATCGCCTCCCGGCCGCTCCTCGTCCTGCCACTGGGCGCGACAGCGATCGGTACGGGCTACGGGGCGCCGAAAGGTTATCGCGACGTGCTCTACCCGTTGCTGGCCGACCGGTCGGGCATGGCGGTGACACCGGCGGACAATCTGTTCGACGCCATGTCCAACGCTGACGGCTTCGCCCGCCTCGCCGGCGAGATCGGCGCCGTGGCCGGCGGGCTGGGCAAGATTGCCGATGATCTGGTTCTGTTGTCTTCGGGACCGGCCGGCGGGCTCGGCGAGATCCGGCTTCCCGAGGTGCAGGCGGGATCCTCCATCATGCCGGGCAAGGTCAATCCGGTCGTTCCCATGGCGGTCCGTCAGGCGTCGCATGTCGTGCAGGGGCATGTGGTAACGGTGCAGTCCGCCTGTTCCGACGGGCTCCTGGAAATCAATCACTACGAACCGGCGACAGCCATGGCGCTGCTGGCATCGCTGCGCCTGGTCCGCGACAGCGCCGGCCTGCTGGCCGAACGCTGCATCCCCGGCATCCAGGCCAATGCCGAGCGTGCCGCCGCGCATCTGTTTGCCTCGTCGGCGCTCGCCACGGGGCTGGCCGAGCGGAGCGGGTATGCCGAGGCCTCTGCCCTGGTGCGCCGCGCGATGGACGCCGGATGCAGCTTCCTCGAGCAGGCCGATGCAGAAGGTGTGCTGTCCCGAGAAGAGGCGGATGCGCTGGCACGGGCGAGCGCCGGTCTGGGGGCGCGGGCTTGATCGACATCATCCTGACGGGCGGTACGGCTGCATGTTCGCACGACCCCCGGGGGCGGCTCGCGCCCGGGGATGGGGAGCGCGTCGTGGCGCTTTGCGAGGACTGGTCCGTGCGCGCGGGGATTCCGGTCACGGTCCGCCGCTGGACAGATGCGACAGGAACCCCGCTGCCATCACGGGACTCATGTGACATGAACATGGATGGCTGGCGGGCGATCCGGCGCGCCCTGGATGCCCGGTTGCCCGACGCCAGGGCCTGCCTGGTCGTACACGGCACGGACACCATGGCCTACACGGCAGCCCTTCTCGGCCTGCTCCAGGCCCGCAGCGAATGCGCCATCGTCCTGACCGGGGCCCAGCGCGCACCGGTCCTGCCCGACAGCGATCTGGACGCCAACCTGTGCCTGGCGCTGGATGCCTGCGCCGGCCGTCATGGCGACCTCACGGGTGAAACCGTTATCGCCTTCTCCGGCCGGCTGCTCCGCGGGGTGCGCAGCGTCAAGATCGCCGCCGCGGAGCCGGCGGCCTTCGCCTCGCCCGGCTGCCCGGCGCTCCATGCCGATGATTCCGCGCGGACAGTGCTGGCACGGTGGGCATCGGCGCGGCCGTTTGCCAGGCCGGAAGACCTGGCGCTCGGAGACCGCCACCCCCGTATCGCCGCCCTGACCGTTACGCCGGGCTTTTCCGCCGACTGGCTGGCCCGGCTCGATGTCGATGGCGTGGTTCTCAGTCTCTACGGTGCCGGTACCGCCCCGGCCGCTGAAAGCCTGGCCCGGCAGGCCGACCGTCTTGCCCGGCGTGGCGTGGTCTGTCTGGCCCGTTCGTCCTGCCTGACAGGCGGCGTCGCCTGGGGACAGTACGGCGCAACGGTGGCGCTGGAAGACAGTGCGCTGATCGACGGTGGCGACATGACGCTGGAAGCGGCCACGGCCAAGCTTGCCGCCGGCCTGTCAGGCGCGTGTGCGCCCGATAGCTTGCGCGGCCTCCTTGAGGCCAACCTTGCCGGAGAACGCACGGAAAGGACCAAGAGATGACCCCGCTGATCCTTCGCAATGCCCGCATCTGGGACGGGCGTGGTGACGACTATTCAAGTCCGGCTGACATCCTGATCCGCGATGGCCGTATCGCCGAGATCGGGCGATGCCGCGCGTCGTATGCCGAGGTGCTGGATCTGGCCGGAGCCGCCGTCCTGCCCGGCTTCATCGATGCGCACTTTCATGCCTATGCGGCCGACGTGAACATTCCGCGTCTGGAAAGAATGCCGGTCAGCTATCTGGCGCATCACGCCCGAATACTCCTCGGCGACGCCCTGAAGCGCGGCTTCACGACCCTGCGGGATGCCGGAGGGGCGGATTGGGGCCTGTGGTCGGCCCTGGAAGAGGGGTTGTTCGACGGTCCCCGGCTGTTCTATGCCGGACGCGCGATCTCCCAGACCGGCGGTCACGGCGACAGTCGCAGTGCCTTCGAGGATCCTTGCGGCTGCCGTCACAAGGCGGTGCTCTCGGAAGTCGCCGACGGTGTGGACGAGGTCCGTCGCACGGCCCGCGAGATCCTTCGCCGCGGGGCCCACCAGATCAAGATCTTCGTGTCCGGCGGGGTGTCCTCGCCGACCGATCCGATCTGGATGCCGCAATTCTCCGCCGCCGAAATTGCCGCTATTGTCGAGGAGGCCCGGTCGCGCCGGACCTATGTGATGGCCCACGCCTACACCGCGGAGTCGATCCTGCACGCCGTGTCGAACGGGGTTCGCTCGATCGAGCACGGCAATCTGCTCGACGAGACGGCTGCGGCCATGATGGCGCAGGAGGGCGCTTTCCTGGTGCCGACCCTGATTGCCTACGAGGCGCTGCGCGACGAGGGGGCGGCGCTGGGCCTGCCGGATGCGGCCCTGCCGAAATTGCAGGAGGTATCGGAACGGGGGCTCGAAGCGATCGGCCTGGCGCGCCGGGCCGGTGTGGATATCGGTTTCGGCAGCGATCTGCTCGGGGCGTTGCATCGGCGTCAGCTCGAGGAGTTTCGGATTCGCGCGACATCCGGCGAGGCGCCGGTGGACATTCTGCGCTCGGCGACCAGCGTCAATGCGCGCCTGCTCAACATGACCGGGCAGCTGGGTGAAATCGCACCGGGGGCGCTGGCCGATCTCGTCGTGTTTCCGGGCGACCCGCTGGCCGACCTGGCCGACGTCTATCGTGACGGACCCGACCGGGTTATCAGCCGCGGCCGCCTGGTCTATTCGCGTGCTGCCTGATCGGCGATTTCGGCAATCGCCGGGACGAGTGCCATGCCCAGTCTCTCATCCGACCAGCGATGGCCGGCGCCGGAGACGATCTGCAGCCGGCTTTCCGGCCAGGCCCTGTGAAGGTCCCAGGCGCCGGCCGGCGGGGTGCACATGTCCGAGCGCCCGGCGATGATGCGGCCCGGAATACCGGCGAGCCGGCCGGCTTCGCGCAGCAGGCGCCCATTGTCCGCGAAATAGTCATGCCGGTCGTAGTGCGCGAATATCCGCGCATAGGTGACCACCGAATCCGGCACGAGGCGCGGATCGTCGGGCGGTGAGGCCGGGTCGAGGTCCAGCGTCTGGAGCTCCGAATACATCAGGGCCGCGCTGGCCTCGCGCTGCCGATCGCCCTCGCCCTCCAGGATGCGGCCGAGGATGGCCCGGCGCGGATCGGCGCGTTCGGCATCGCCCAGAATGGCGTTCCGGGCATCCACCACCTCGGGAAAGACCTGCCGGACACCGTGCCACCACCAGTCGATATCGCCGGCGCGTGCCAGCAGGACGCCGGAAACGACCAGGCCGGATACCGCGTGCGGATGGGCCTCGGCATAGGCAAGGGCAAGCGTCGAGCCCCAGGAGCCGCCGACCACGACCCAGCGGGCGATGCCGCGCGCCTTGCGGAGAGCCTCGATATCCGCCACGAGGCGGGCGGTGTCGTTGGCTTCGATCGAGCCGGCCGGAGTGGATCGTCCGCAGCCGCGTTGATCGAAGAAGATGCCGCGATGGCGTGCGGGGTCGAGCAGGCGGCGATAGTCCGCCTTGATGTTCCCGCCCGGCCCGCCATGCAGCACGAGAACCGGATATCCGTCCTCCGGCCCCGTCTCTTCCCACCAGATCCGGTGCCCCTCGCCGACATCGAGATGCCCGCCCGTCCGGGCGTCCGGCTGAACGGGGAAAAAGGGCGTGTCGATCCGCCAGAACCGGTCGATCATTCGCTCGGGCCTCCGCTGGCTGCACCGTAGGTGTGGACAGGCTGGTAGTACGGTTTGAACGGGTCGATGCGGATGCCCTGCAGGTCTTCGCGGAAGGCGGCCAGCGGATCGGCGGAGAAGACCATGGCCACGGGGGCCTGGTCGCGCAGGTGCGCATCGATCTCGGCCAGCAGGCTGGCCCTTTCCCCGCGCTCCTGTGTGGCCAGGGCGCGGTCGATCAGTTCGTCCAGCACAGGGTCGTCGAGGCCGGAGGCATTGAGGCCGCCGGGAATGTTGCGGCTGGCGAACAGGGCTTCCAGCATCGGTGCCGGATTGGGACCGTCGACCAGCCAGCCCTCGTATATCATGTCGAACCGGCCATCGCGTTTCATCTGGTCGACGGCGCCGGCATCGCGGCGCACCATGCGCACGTTCAGCCCGGCCTCGCGCAGACTGGCCTGCAGGAATTCGCCGACGGGGCCGATCTGGTAGGTCACAAGGCCGATCTCCTCGCCCTGATAGCCGGCCGCTTCGAGCAGCGTTCGGGCCAGGTCGAGGTCCCGCCGGGGTGCTGCTTCGTCCGGATCGAAGCCGGGTGAGGCCGGAGGCAGATAGCCGGGCAGCTGAATGGCGTTGCCCTTGAGGACCTGGTCCCGAAGTCCGGCATAGTCGATCGCGGCCAGTACGGCCTGGCGCATGCGCACGTCGGCCAGGGGACCGTTTTGCGTGTTCAGCGTCAGATAGGACAGGCTCGATCCCGCCGGGCCGCGCAGCACGCCGACGCCCGGCAAGGCGGCGTACCGGTCGAGAAAGGCGGAGGGAACGAGGTCCGTGAAGTCGACATCGCCCCGCTCCAGCATCAGCCGGCGCACGCCTTCGTCCGGAATGGGACGGAATTCCACCCGGGTGAAGTGGCGCGGTGGCGGGGCCATCGGATTGGGTTCCAGAACGACGGTCCCGTCCAGCGTGATCTCCGCGACACGATAGGGTCCGGAACCGGCGCTGTGTGACGACAGGAAGCCGATACCGGCATCGTCGTCCTGGTGTTCGCGGACTGTGCCGGGATCGACGATCGAGGCCGCTGCCTGCGCCAGCAATTGCAGGGCCGGCTGGTAGGGACGTTTCAGGGTCAGGCGGACGCTGTACGGGCCGGTCGCTTCGACAGTGTCGAGCCAGCCCAGATAGACCGAGGACCAGCGGCTCAGCTCGACCACCCGGTTCAGCGAAAACACGACAGCCTCGGCATCCACCGGAGCGCCGCTCTCGAACACCCGGTCTTCGAACATTTCCATGTCCAGCGTCAGGCCGTCCCGGGAAAACCGCCAGCTGTGCGCCAGTTCCGGGGCCACACCGTCCGGGCTCGCGGCATCCAGCGTGACGAGTTGCTCGTAGACCAGTTCCTGTATCGGATAGTCGTTGGCCGTCGCATAAACGGCCGGGTCGAGCGACAGTGGCGCGGCGGCCTTGGCGATGATGAAGGTCGTGTCGCGATCGGCCTGCTCGGTTTGCGGCAGGCAGCCGGTCAGAAACAGCGCCAGGGCCATGAACAGGCAAGGGGCCGAACGGGTCATGCAGGGCTCCTTTCGATCCTTGGAGCGGCCGCGATCAGGGCCCGGGTATAGGCGTCCTGCGGGTCGGACAGCACGCTGCCGGCGGCGCCGTGTTCGACGACACGGCCGTCCTTCATCACATAGACACGCTCGGAGAGGTGGCGGATCACGTCGATGTCGTGGCTGATGAAGACTAGGGTCAGGCTGCGGCTCTCCTGCAGGTCCAGCAGCAGGTTGAGCACGCCGGCCTGCACGGTCAGGTCCAGTGCCGATGTGGGTTCGTCGAGGATCAGCATGTCGGGATCGACTGCCAGGGCTCGCCCGATTGCGACCCGCTGGCGCTGGCCACCCGACAACTCATGCGGCCGCCGGTCCGCCAGGCTGCGGTCGAGTTTGACCAGATCGAGAATCTCGAGCGCCCTGGCCCGGGCCGTCGGGCGGGGCGCATCGTCGATCAACAGACCTTCGGCAATGCAGGCCCAGACCGGCCAGGTCGGGTCGAGGGAGGCGTTGGGATTCTGGAACACCATCTGAACGGCGCGCCGCAGGTGGAGCGGCCTCTTCAGAGTGCCGATCGCTTCGCCATTGATGGCGACATGGCCCGCGTCGGGGTGATGGATGCCGGTAATGATACGGGCAAGCGTGGATTTTCCCGAACCGCTTTCGCCGATCACGCCGACACATTCGCCGCGCCGGGCCTGAAACGTCACGCCGTGGAGAGCCTTGTGGGTGGGGCGTGGGCCGAAAAGGCGGGGGCGGCCGCGATAACTGAAGCTGATGTCCTCAAGTTCGATCGCAGGCGTCATGTCCATGCCTCCACCGGCAAGCGTGTGCGGGGCTGCGACAGCGACGGGAGGGCGCCGATGAGGCGTTGCGTATAGGCATGTTGCGGCCGGTCGATCACGGCCCGGGTCGGGCCCTGCTCGACAATCTGGCCGTCCTTCATCACCAGTACCCGGTCGCAGAAATTGGCGACGACACCGACCGAGTGACTGACGAAGAAGAGGCTGCGGCCGGCGGACAGTGTCGCCTGTTTGAGGTCGGCCAGAACGTCGGCCTGTACCGTCACATCGAGCGCTGTCGTCGGCTCGTCGGCTATGATCAGGGGCGCGTCCAGCACGATGGCCTGGGCGATGAGAATGCGCTGGATCTGTCCGCCGCTGAGTTCGAACGGATAGGAGTCGAGCACCCGGCGCGGTTCGCGCACATGGAGGCGCTCCAGGGCGTCCTCAAGGCGTCGCCGGCGTGTCGCGGACGGGACGGCAAGGTGACGCTTGAGAACCCGATCCGCCTGAGAGCCGGCTTTCAGGGTGGGGTTCAGCGCCGTCATCGGTTCCTGGGGGATAAAGGCGATCTGCCCGCCCAGGAGTGCGCGGCGTTCCCGCCGGGACAGGTCGCGCAGTTGCCGGCCTTCGAAGCGGACGTCGAATGCCCCGATCCGTGCGGCCGGGGGCAGCAGGTCCATCAGGGCAAAGGCGAGGGTGGACTTGCCGGACCCGCTCTCGCCGATGACGCCGACGATTTCGCCGGGATCGACGCCAAAGGCGACCGGGCCGAGCACGTCGTGGCGGTCGGGTCCGGTGCCGTAGCCGACGCGAATGTCGCGGACGTCGAGACGGGGTGTCGTCATGCCTGGCTGCTCCTGGGATCGAGCCAGTCGCGCAGCCCGTCGCCGACCAGGATGAAGCCCGTGGCGCTCAGCGCGATGGCGAGGCCGGCGGGAATGGCGCACCACCACTCGTACATGATCGTGTTGCGGCCCTCATAGATCAGCGCGCCCCATTCCGCCGTCGGCGGCTGGGCGCCCAGGCCGATGAAGGAGAGCGCGCTGGCCACCATCAAAGCGCTGCTCATCGAGGTGGAGACGAGGGTCGCGAACAAGGGGCCGAGATTGGGCAGGATGTGGCGGGTCAGGCGGAATCCGAAACCGGCGCCGAGAAGGGCGGAGGCGCGGACATGGTTCTGCTGGGCCAGCGTCAGTGCCTCGCTGCGGAAGACGCGGGCCATGAAGGGCGCGCCCAGAAAACCCAGGATCAGCGTCAGGTTGACCAGGTTGGGGCCCAGAACCGCGGCCAGTGCCAGGGCAATGACCAGGGAGGGGATCGACAGGAAAATGTCGACTGTTCGCATCGCCGCAGTGTCGATCCAGCCGCCGGCCAGCGCGCTGCTGGCCCCCAGGACGGCACCCAGCCCGACCCCGATCAGCGCCACGAAAAAGGCCACGAGCAGCGAGGTCCGTGCGCCGTGGACGACGCGGGAAAACACGTCGCGGCCGAGCTGGTCGGTGCCGAGCCAGTGCGCCCCGGAGGGTGCGGCGAGAATTTCGGCCGGATGGGTCTGGTAGGGGTCGGCCGGTGCGATGACCGGGGCCAGTGCCGCGATGGCGAACATCACGGCGCTGATGACCAGGCCGGCCTTCAGGCTGAGGGACATCGGCTTCATTGCGCTACTCCAGCCGTACGCGCGGATCGAGCCCGGCATAGACGAGGTCCGCGAGGGCGTTGGCGATGACGTAGGCGGCGGCCGTCAGCACGGCGAAGCCCATCACCACGGGCAGGTCGAGCTTGAAGATCGACTGGACCACGAAGCGTCCGGCGCCAGGCCAGCCGAACACGGTTTCCACCGACACGGACCCGTACAGCATGGTGGCCAGGCTGGCCGCGACGATGGTGACGATCGGGGCGAGACCGTTGCGCAGGGCGTGATGGCGCAGCACCTCGCCCTCGTTCAGCCCGCCGGCCCGGGCGACGCGGATATAGTCCTGCCCCAGGACGCCGAGCATCTGGTTCTTCACCAGCCGGGCGTAGACGCCCAGCTCCAGCAGGGCGAGCGAGAGGGCCGGCAGGAGCAGGTGGGCGAAGGCGATGCGGAAGCCGGTCCAGTCGCCGCGCAGCAGGGCGTCGATGGTCAGAAAGCCGGTGATGGCGTCCGGCGGCGTGCCGGTGAAGCGGCCCGAAGCCGGGAACCAGTCCAGTGTGCGGTAGAAGAGCAGGATCAGCAGCAGCCCGACCCAGAAACCCGGCGCGCTGGCGCCGATGATGCTGACCGCGCGGGCCGCCGCTTCCGGCGCCCGCCCGCGATGCATGGCACCCGCCACGCCCAGCGGCACGCCGATCCCGAGCGCGATCAGGCTGGCGAGTATCATGAGTTCGAACGTCGCCGGCGCGCGTTCGGCGATTTCGGTCAGCACGGGGCGTCCGGTGACGACCGAGGTGCCGAAATCGAGCCGCACGATATCGGCAAGATAGCCGGCATAGCGAGCGGCCAGCGGGGCATCGAGCCCCATCTCCTCGCGGATCTGCGCCACGGCCGCTTCGGATGCCTGCGGCCCCGCGAGCAGGCGAGCGGTATCGCCCGGCGCGAGTTCGATCAGCAGGAAGGTGATCAGCGTCACGCAGACCAGGACCACGGCCATGAAGCCCAGCCTGCGCAGGAGGAAGCCGGCCATGGATCAGCGCTCCCGCTTCAGTCCGAGCGATTTGCGGGCGAAGACGATGATCAGGATGGCGGCGAGCCCGACGATCAGTGTGCGCAGATCGAGAATGCCGAAGGTCGGGCTGACATACTCGCCCATCGCCTTCGACCAGACATTGGTGCCGCCATGCACCATGATCGCCGGCAGGACGCTGCCGCCGGTGCGGTTGACGCAATAGCCGGCGACGATGGCCAGGGCGATCGTCAGGACGAGGAAGGTGAGCTGGCCGATGAGGAAGGCCCCCAGAGGTGCGCCGCCGAGAATGGTGAAGACTTCGCGCGGCAGGTGCCAGGCCCAGTGCAGCAGGCCGAGCACGAGGGCCGCATTGAGCGGCGAGCGCATGAATGCCAGCAGGGCCGGCCAGGCGAAGCCGCGCCAGCCGAGCTCTTCCAGTGTGCCGCCCTCATCGAGAAAGAGGCCGATTGCGGCGCCGAACAGAACCGGAAGGCCAAAGCCGGCGAGGCGGTCCCAGGCGTTCACGCCGGGTCCGGCAACCCAGTCGAAGGCGAACAGGCCGGCGGCATAGACCGCCAGCAGGCCGGCATAAAGCGAAAGGGCGCGGCCGGGTTCGCCGTCCGGACCGACGGGTTTGAGGCGGGCCAGAAGGGCGAGCGTGCTCTCACGCACGCCGCGGGCGGTGAGCAGCAGGGCGGCTAGCGTCGGAGCGGCGGCAAAGACGAAGACTGTAAGCAGGTCCGGCTCACCGGGTATGGCCGCTGCGATGGTCAGGAGGTTCATGTAGCCCGGGCCGCCATAGACGGTTTCGAACAGGCGTCCGAGTGCGCCGGCCGAGGCTGGGGCCAGCACCGCCCGTACCAGCGCGACTGCGACGACGGCCGATGCGATCGCCACTGACAGGATGAAGTGCGCGCTTACCGGATGGCGGCGGATCCATGGCATCATGTCATTCTCCTTTCGCAGCCGATGAGGGCTCCGAAGATTTTGCTCGATAACATAACATAATCATGTTTTCTTTTTTGATGAAATCGGAAACTTCTTCAAGCCGTATCAACCCCAGCTGAAAGAGGAAATGTGCGGATGTCAAACCTGGACCTTGTCACGCCCGGACAGGGCACGCCGGAAGAGAACGCGTTTCTGGCGGCTGTTCCGCCGATCAATCTGTTCCGCGCCTATGCGCATGCGCCGAAGACGGCGATGGCAGTCGCCCAGCTCGGCGGTGCGCTGCTTTATGAAAGCGGACTCGATGCGCGCGTGCGCGAGATGGCCATCCTTCGGGCGGCGCATTGTGCCGGTTGCGACTACGAGGTTGTCCACCACGAGCGGATCGGCCGCGATGTGGGGCTTGGCGAGGCCGAACTGGCCGCTGTCCGTCCCGGGGGCGATACGGGTGTCCTCGATGGTCCCGCCCGGCTCGCCTGCGCCTGGGCAGAGACGGCCGCGGCCGGACGGTCAGAGCCTGGTCTGGGGGGTGACCTGATTGCCGAATTCGGCGAGACCGGCGCGGTCGAACTGGTCACCACGATTGGCTACTACCTGATGGTCGCCGGCTTCTTGACGGCGTTCGCCGTGCCGGTGGAGGCTTCCGGCTTTGACCGGGGTGTGGATATCAATACGCGTCCGGAGACCTTGTCGTGAGGCCGCCGGTGGATGCGCTGGACTGGAGCTGCGCCGTCGAAACGTTCCAGATGGTCCGCCCGCTGAAGATCGCGGTCCACACATTCCATGACATGCGGGCCCTGGTCGTCACGGTGCGCCGCAATGGCGTGGTCGGACGGGGCGAGGCGCAGGGTGTGTTCTATCTGGACGAGACCGCCGAGCGCATGCTGTCGGAAGCCCGGCTCTTGATCGACCGCCATGGCGCCCACCTCACACGCTCGGCCTTGCAGGCACTCATGCCGCCCTGCGGCGCGCGCAATGCGATCGATTGTGCCCTGTGGGATCTGGAAGCCCGCGAGGCAGGCGGTCTCTGGTCGCTTCTGGGCATGCATCCGGAGACGGTCACGACATGCAATACGGTCAGCATGGCGGACGATCCGGATGTCGCGGCGGAAGAAGCCCGCTCGATGGCGTCATACCCGTTGCTCAAGGTCAAGCTGGGCGCCGACCGGCCGGTCGAGCGCATCGCGGCGATCCGCCGGGCCGTGCCCGGCAACCGCATTTTCGTCGATGCGAATACAGGCTGGCGTTTCGAACAGCTCGTCGACTGGGCGCCTCGGCTCAATGCGCTGGGGGTGGAAATGATCGAACAACCGCTGCCGCGCGGCGAGGATGCTGTTCTGGAGGGCTATGACGGCCCCTTGCCCCTGGCTGCGGACGAGTCCTGCCTGCACCGCGCCGATCTGCCGGAGGTCGCGCGGCGCTATTCCATCGTCAATATCAAGCTGGACAAGACCGGCGGACTTACCGAGGCGCTGGCCCTGGCACGCGAGGCAAGGGCGCTTGGCCTGGACCTCATGGTGGGGAATTTCTGCGGGACCTCGCTCGCCATGGCGCCCAGTTTCGTCATCGCCCAGATGTGCCGATACTGCGACCTCGACGGCCCGCTGGCACTGGTCGAGGACCGCGAGAACGCCATGACTTTCGAGGCCGGACAGGTGCCGGTCTTCCAGCCGGCACTCTGGGGCGGAGGATGATCGAACAACAACGCCGCCGTGCCCGAAGGCCGTCCGTGAGACCGGTTCGCATTCGTCTGACAGAACCGCCTGGC
>Ga0207716_100304_pt1 | contig 24638 bp, 27 predicted proteins | sample TtaePargueraPR_FD_187739 | JGI IMG/M metagenome (GOLD analysis project Ga0207716, IMG submission 187739) | Aerobic enrichment media microbial communities from Bioluminiscent Bay, La Parguera, Puerto Rico - Tt and P2 (5) (SPAdes) | ecosystem: Environmental > Aquatic > Marine > Unclassified ... | reverse complement strand
CCCCGCCGCAGGCGGGACGGCAGATTGCCGCATCCCCCTTCAGCTGCCGTCCTTTGGCCATCTTCCTCGCCGAGACTGCGAGCATCATGACACAGACCATCTATGAACCGACTTCCACACCGGCCGCCGACCGGGACGACCGCCTGCTGGCGGGGCTCAACTACGCCCTGCTGCTGGTCGGCAATATCATCGGCGTGTCCAGCCTCGTCGCGGTGATCATCGCCTATGCCCGGCGCGACAGCGCCCCGCACTGGCTGCAGTCCCACTACACCTACCAGATCAAGAGCTTCTGGGCGGCCATCGTCGGTATCGTGGCCTCAACGGTGATGGTCCTGACCGTCATCCTCTCGCCCTTCGGCCTGCTCGGCTTCGCGCTGATCTGGGTGTGGATGCTGGTGCGCTCGGGCATCGGCCTCTACCGCCTGGTCGAGGGCCGCGGAAATCCCGACCCCCACGGCATGTGGGTGTAGTAAAGGGGACAGGTGGAATTAACGCGCGCTCCGGCGGCGCGACGCTCTCATCGGACGCGTTAATTCCACCTGTCCCCTTTATCGGTCAGCCGCCGAAACCGACCTCGTCGACCATGTCGGCGCCCATCGTGACGTCGTCGACGCGCGAGGGCGCCAGCGTCATCACCGCCTCGGCGTAGAAATTCGCCAGGGCGATGCGCTGGGCGGCGAAGGCCGGATCGCCGATATTCTCCTTCTGGCGGCGGCGCGCCGCGACGGCGCCCACACACAGCAGCCAGCCGCCCACGGTTTCGCCCGCCAGCGTCAGGAAGGGCGTCGCCCCGGCCAGCCGGTCCTTCATGTCCGCATCCTTCAGCCAGTCCACGGCCTCGCGCATGGCGTCGAGACTGTCCTGCAGGCGGTCGCCCAGCGGCGGCAGGTCCGGATGCGAGGAGGTGGTGCAGGCCTCGATGGTCTGGACGATGTCGGAGAACAGCTCGTCGAAAGCGGCCCCGCCATCCATGTTCAGCTTGCGGCCGACCAGGTCGATCGCCTGGATCGCGTTCGTGCCCTCGTAGATCGGCGTGATCCGCGCATCGCGCAGATGCTGGGCCGCGCCGGTTTCCTCGATATAGCCCATGCCGCCATGCACCTGGATACCCAGGGACGCGACCTCGACGCCGATATCCGTCGCCCAGGCCTTGGCGATGGGCGTGAGCAGCTCCTCGCGGCGCTTGGCCGCGGCGGTCTCGTCACCCTCCTCGCCATAGTGCGCCATGTCGGTGGCCACCGCGCAGGTGACGCAGATCGCGCGCGACGCGGCGATCTTGGCCTTCATCATCGAGAGCGTGCGCTTGATGTCGGGATGGTGGATGATGGCGTGCGGCGCCGGGCCGTCCGCATCGATTGCCTTGCCCTGCTTGCGCTCCTGCGCATAGTCCAGCGCCTGCTGGAAAGCGCGCTCGGCAATGCCCACGCCCTGCACGCCGACATTCAGCCGCGCCGAGTTCATCATCGTGAACATGCAGCGCATGCCGGCATTTTCCTCGCCGATCAGCCAGCCGGTCGCACCGGTGTATTCCATGGTGCAGGTCGGCGAGCCGTGAATGCCCAGCTTGTCCTCCAGCCCGATGACGCGCAGATCGTTGCGCGACCCGTCCGGCAGGATTTTCGGCACCAGGAAGAGCGAGATGCCCTTCGTGCCCTCGGGCGATCCCGGCGTGCGCGCCAGCACGAGATGGATGATGTTTTCCGCGCAATCGTGCTCGCCCCAGGTGATGAAAATCTTCTGGCCGGACACCGCCCAGCTGCCGTCGTCATTGGGCTCGGCCTTGGTGCGCAGCGCGCCGACATCGGATCCGGCATGCGACTCGGTGAGGTTCATCGTGGCCGACCATTCCCCGGTCAGCAGTTTGGAGAGATAGCGCTCCTTCTGCTCTTCCGTGCCGTGCTCGATCAGCGCCTCGATGCCGCCATAGGTCAGCATCGGCCCCAGTCCGAAGGAAAGATTGGAGCCCTGGATCATTTCCAGCACGGCCACGCCCAGCGCCCGCGGCAGGCCCATCCCGCCCAGATCGGCCGGGAATTGCAGGCCCTGCCAGCCGCCCTCGACGAATTTGGCGTAGGCGTCCTTGAAGCCGGTCGGCGTGGTGACGGCATCGCCGTCGAGCTTGCAGTGTTCCGCATCGCCCACGCGGTTGAGCGGCGCGAGCACGTTCTCGGCCAGCTTGGCGGCCTCATCGAGAATGGCCGCGGTCAGGTCCGAGGTGAAATCGGGAAACGCGCCGGTGGCCTTCAGGCCTTCAACGGCCGCCACCTCTTCCAGGGTGAACCGCATTTCGTCCAAGGGTGCGCGATATGTCATGCCCGACCTCCGTCATCTTTTTTATCTGGCGCGGAACATAACCTGCCTGCCGGTCAATGCGAATCCGGAAACAGTGTTTTCTCCAGCCTGCGACGCTGTGTGACTTTTCGGACGCGGACAGACACGCCATATTCGGTGCGGACAAGGGGAGATCGCCATGACCGATACACCACGCTACACTGCCGTCGCCATCGCACTACACTGGATTCTCGCCGTGCTGCTGATCGGCATGGTCTTCTTCGGTTGGTACATGGAGGACCTGCGCGAAGGCCTGTTCGCCGGCACGGTCTCCGTCGACGCGGTCCAGCAGGCCTACAATCTGCACAAGACGACCGGCATGCTGGTCCTGATCCTGTCCCTGCTCCGCCTGGGCTGGCGGCTGACCCACAAGACGCCCGGCATGCCCGAAGGCATGAAGTCCTGGGAAAAGCTTGCGGCGCACGCCACGCACTGGGCCTTCTACGGACTGATGATCGGCATGCCGATCCTGGGCTGGATTTCCGCGTCCGCCTCGGAACTGCCCTCTTTCCTGTTCAACAATCCCGACCTGCCGCTGCCGCGCCTGCCCGTACCGCAGAGCGAAGGCCTGCACGAGGTCTCCGGCTCGATCCACGGAGCCGGCGGCTGGCCGATCCTGATCCTGTTCGGCCTGCACGTCGCGGCCGCGCTGAAACACCAGTTTGTCGACCGCGACGGGCTGATCGCCCGCATGATCCCGGTCCTGAAAGGATAATCTTGATGTTGCGTTCCGCCCTCGTCCTTCCCGCCGCACTGCTGGTTGCCGCTCCGGCGGCCGCCCAGACCTGGCAGGTCGACCACGACGACAGCACCGTCGGTTTCGAGACGACCGTGTCCGGCGGCGCCGTGACCGGTGAGTTCGCCGACTGGTCCGCGCAGATCCTGCTCGATCCGGACAATCTCGAGACCGCCTCGATCGATGCGCGCGTGCTGACCTCCAGCGGCACGACCGGCAACGGGCAGATGGACAGCTCCATGCTGTCCAGTTCCGGTCTGAACCCGTCGGAATACGAGGCGGCGACCTTCCGCTCCGAGGATATCCGCGCAACGGACGCGGGCTACGAAGCCCACGGCACGCTGGCCATGGCCGGCACGGAACAGGACATCGTCCTGCCCTTCACGCTGGACATCGACGGCGAGCGCGCGGTGGCGGACAGCCGCTACACGCTGGCGCGCGCGGATTACGGCGTCGGCTCGTCGAGCTGGGGCTCGGCCGCGGCCGAGGTGACGCTGGTGCTGCATATCGAGGCGAATGCGGCCGAGTAGGCTTGCGTCACCGGGGGGTCCGGCGCTAGCTCACGCCCCATGACCGCGCCCATCAGACCCGCCAGCGATCCCGACGCGATCGCCGAGGCCGCCGCTATCCTGAAACGCGGCGGGCTTGTCGCCATGCCGACCGAGACCGTCTACGGGCTGGCCGCTGATGCCGCCAATCCGGAGGCCGTCGCCCGGCTCTACGAAGCCAAGGGCCGGCCGCGCTTCAACCCGCTGATCGTGCACGTCGCCGGACCGAAAATGGCGAAGACCGTCGCCGAATGGCCGGAGCTGGGGGCGAAACTGGCCGGCACCTACTGGCCCGGCCCGCTCACCCTGGTCCTGCCGAAAAAGCCCGACGCGGCCATTGCCGACATCGCCAATGCCGGGCTCGACACGATCGCCCTGCGCGCGCCGGCCCATCCGGCGGCGCGCACCCTGATCAGCGCCTTCGGCGGCCCGCTGGTGGCACCCAGCGCCAACCCGTCCGGCTCGGTCAGCCCGACCACCGCACAACATGTAGCCGAAGGCCTGGGCGACAAGGTCGATCTCATCCTGGATGGCGGCCCCTGCCCGGTCGGCGTGGAATCCACCGTCGTGGCCATCGACGGCAAGACGGCCATCCTGCTGCGTCCCGGCGGCCTGTCGCGCGTGCAGATCGAACCGATCACCGGCCCGCTCGCCGCACCGCAGGACGGTGCGCCGCTGGCCAGCCCGGGCATGCTGAAAAGCCATTACGCGCCGCACGCGGCCGTCCGGCTGAACGTCACCGAGCCCGAGCCGGGCGAGCTTCTGCTCGGCTTCGGCGATATCGGCGGACATCTCAACCTGTCCGAGGCCGGCGACCTCGCCGAGGCCGCCACACGCCTGTTCTCGGCCCTGCGTGATCTCGACGCACGCGGGCCGAAACGGATTGCGGTTGCCCCGATCCCGGATCAGGGTTTGGGTGAAGCCATCAACGACCGCCTGCAACGCGCGGCCGCGCCGAAGGACGACAAGACGCCATGACTGCCCCTGTGAACCTGCCCGCCGACCTGATCGACAATCTCAAGGCCGCCCTCGGCCCGAAGGGCTGGAGCCTGGATCCCGACGAGATCGCCCCGCATGTCGGCGACTGGCGCGGGCGCTATCACGGCGAAACGCCGATCCTGCTCAAGCCGGCCACGACCGAGGAAGTCGCCGCGGTCGTGAAGCTGTGCGCCGAGGCCGGCGTGGCGGTCACGCCCCAGGGCGGCAATACCTCGCTGTGCGGCGCCGCCACGCCCCAGGGCGAGGTGCTGATCACGCTGAAGCGGATGACCGCGGTACGCGAGATCGATACCGACAATGATTCCATGACCGTCGAGGCCGGCTGCGTGCTGGAAAGCCTGCAGAACACGGCCGAGGACGCCAACCGCCTCTTCCCGCTTTCCCTCGGCTCGCAGGGCTCGGCCATGATCGGCGGACTGATCTCGACCAATGCCGGCGGCGTGCACGTGCTGCGCTACGGCATGACGCGGGAGCTGGTGCTGGGCCTGGAAGCCGTGCTGCCGGACGGCACGATCTGGTCGGGTCTGACGGGGCTGCGCAAGGACAATACCGGTTACGACCTGAAACAATTGCTGATCGGCGCGGAAGGCACGCTGGGCATCATCACCGCGGCCACGCTGAAGCTCTTCCCGCGCCCCGGCCGCATGGAACTGGCCTTCATCGGCATGAATTCCGTCGACGATGCCGTGAAATTCCTGGGCATGGCCAAGCAAGTTTCCGGCGGAGCCGTGACGGCCTTCGAGGTGATGCCCGCCCTAGCCCTGGAATTCGTCCTCGGCCATGTGCCGAACACGCGCGACCCGCTGGAGAGCAAGCATCCCTGGTATGTCGTCTGCGAGATGAGTTTCGGCCGCACCGAAGGGGCCCGCGAAACCATGGAAGCCGCGCTGGAACAAGGCTTCGAGGCCGAGCTGTTGCAGGACGCCGCCATCGCGGAAAACGAGGCCCAGATGCAGGACTTCTGGCGCCTGCGCGAGAGCATCGCCGAGGCCGAGCGCAGCCAGGGCCTGGCCGTCAAACACGACGTCTCCATCCCGGTCTCCAAGATGCCGGCCTTCATCGAGATCGCCACGAAACGCATCAATGACGAGTTCCCCGACGGCGTCGTGGTCGCCTTCGGCCATGTCGGCGACGGCAATGTCCACTACAACATCGCCTGCCTGGACGCCGACGCCCGCGAGGGCTTCATGGCGAAGGCCGGCGAGATGTCGAAACGCGTCTACGACACGGTCGACGAATTCGGCGGCTCGATCTCCGCGGAACACGGCATCGGCATCATGAAGCGCGAGGAGCTGGCGGCCCGCAAACCGGTCGATGTGAAGGTGATGCGCGCCATCAAGCAGGCGCTCGACCCCAAGGGCATCATGAATCCGCGCGTGCTGCTGGCCTGACAGGCCGCCGCTATCGGAAATTCCGTGCGCAGGCATTGAGAAAACTCATGCCCGGCACAGCCGTGCTAGCCTTTTCCTGCCTGCGGGCCTCGCCTACCTTTGACCGTGAAGGAGGCCTGTCATGCTGATTCTGCTCTCGCCCGCCAAGGCGATGAATTTCGACCCGGTCGAACGCGATCTGCCGTCCACGACGCCGGCCCTGATCGACGAGACGCGTATCCTGTCGAAGACGACGCGCCAGCTCACCGCGCCGAAGATCAAGGCGATGATGAAGATCTCCGACGATCTGGCTGCGCTGAACCGCGAGCGTTTCCAGGCCTTCGACGCCGACGAGCCGGGCGAGAAGCAGGCCGCCCTGGCCTTCAACGGCGAGGTCTATCGCGGCCTGGACGCGGAAAGCCTCGACAAGGCCGATCTGGACTACGCCCAGGATCACTTACGCATCCTGTCGGGCATGTATGGCGCGCTGCGGCCGCTGGATGCCATCCATCCCTACCGGCTGGAGATGGGCCGCAAGCTGCACACGCGCCGCGGCGAGAGCCTCTATGACTTCTGGGGCAACGGGATCGCGAAGGAACTCAACCGCCTGCAGGAGGGCGAGGCCGACCCGGTCGTGCTCAACCTGGCCTCCAACGAGTATTTCAAGTCGGTCGACAAAAAGACGCTGAAGGCCCGTGTCATCACGGCGACCTTCAAGGAGGAGAAGGACGGCCAGCTTCGCGCCCTGATGGTCTTCGCCAAGAAGGCCCGCGGCATGATGGCGCGCTGGGTCGTCCAGAACCGGGTGGAGGATCCGGCGGATCTCGCGAAGTTCGACCTGGGCGGCTACCGTTTCGAGGCCGAGGGCTCGAGCGACACCAACCTGCTCTTCACCCGCCCCCAGCCGGCAGCGGCGAAAGCGGCTTAGCCGCCCACATCAACTCTCCAAAAAAACTCCGTCTTCCCCCGGCTTGTCCGGGGGACCTCACCCAGCCCGTTTGAAAACAGGCCGTGTTGGTGCCCGAGCACGCCCCCATACTGGTTAGTTGAGGTCCCCCGGATCCCTGCTGACGCAGGGACCGTGGGATGACGGCTTTTGGTGGAGGTGGATATTCATGCAATTATAGATTGCATGAAGGATCGCGAAGAGATCATTGCCGTCTACATGATGGCCAACCGGTTCGACGGTTCGATCTACACCGGTGTCACCGCCCACCTGCTTTGGCGCATCCAGCAGCACAAGGACGGCGTGGCCTCAAGCTTCACGCGGAAATATCGCTGCACCAGCCTCGTATGGTGGGAAGCGCATGGATTGATTGTCGACGCCATCAAACGCGAAAAACGCATCAAGAAGTGGCCGCGCCAGTGGAAGATCAATCTGATCGAGGCGGGCAATCCTCGCTGGGAGGATTTGTGGGACACGCTTTGGGCCGTTCCACCCCATCCGGAAATCGACCTGCAGCCGTGGAAGACGAGGTCCCCCGGACAAGCCGGGGGATGACGGTGTATGATCGGGCCGGTTGCCCACTTGACCCCGCCGCCGCCCTGCCGTTTCTTGCGCGGAGCACAAACTTGAAAGGTGGTTCATGTCTTCCATCCGCACCGATCTGAGCGGCCAGGTGGCCATTGTCACGGGCTCCACGAGCGGGATCGGCGCCGCCATGGCCGATGCCCTGGCCGAGAATGGGGCAAACGTGATCATCAACGGTCTGGGCGATGCCGCCGAGATCGAGAAAGAACGCGCAGGCATCGCCGCGCGGCACGGGGTGGAGGTGCGCTACCATCCGGCGAACATGCTCAAGCCGGACGAGATCGCCGACATGGTGGCTTTCGCGGACAAGGAATTCGGCCGGCTGGACATTCTCATGAACAATGCCGGCATCCAGCATGTCGCGCCGGTGGACGAGTTTCCGGAAGACAAGTGGAACGCCATCATCGGCATCAATCTCAATTCCGTCTTCCACGCGGCAAAGGCGGCCCTGCCGATCATGAAACGCCAGGGCAAGGGGCGGATCGTCAACCTGGCTTCGGCCCACGGCCTCGTCGCCTCGCCCTTCAAGTCGGCCTATGTGGCCGCCAAGCACGGCGTGATGGGCTTCACCAAGACGCTCGCCCTGGAAGTCGCCGAAGAAGGCATCACCTGCAATGCGATCTGCCCGGGCTATGTGAAGACGCCGCTGGTGGAGAACCAGATCGCGGATACGGCCAAGGCACGCGGCATCTCCGAGGAGGAGGTGGTGCGCGACGTGATGCTGGCCGCCCAGCCGACCAAGCAATTCGTCACCTACGACCAGCTGGCCGGCGCGCTGCTCTATCTTGTGTCCGACGCGGGAGCGAATATGAATGGCTCCTGGATCAGCGTGGACGGCGGATGGACGGCGAAGTGATTTCAGCCCCGCATTATCAACCGGATGTCTGAGGCGCCGCGGCCTGTCGCGAGCGCCGGCATCGTCGTGTTTCGCGGCGAGGACGTGCTGCTGATCAAGCGGGGCAAGCCGCCCTATGAGGGCGAGTGGTCGCTGCCCGGCGGCAAGATCGAATACGGCGAGACGGCTGCCGAGGCGGCCCTGCGCGAGCTGGCCGAGGAGACCGGCACCACGGCCCGCATCACCGGGCTGATCGACGTCATCGATTCGATCGGCGAGCGCGAACCGGGCCGCCCCGGCGACTGGCACTATGTACTGGTCGATTTCGCGGCGGTGTGGACCGGCGGCGAGCCCGCAGCAGACGACGACGTGACCGACGCCGCCTTTTTCCCGCTTGAGGAGGCCATCGCCCTGACCCGGTGGGACAAGACCCGCGACGTGATCGGCCGCGCCCGCCGCCTCGTCGACGGCGCGGCATCGCCGGCCTTGAGCCAGCCATATTCCGCGTCATGATGCGCGCCATGATGTTGCGTCTGTCCGTTCTCGCCGCTCTCGTTTTTGCCCTGCCCGCTGCCGCCCCGGCCCAGAAGCCGGGCGAGCGCTCGCCGGCGCAGTACGAACAGGATCTCGATCTGGGCCGCACCCTGCCCTTCCTCGCCTACACGCTCGGCGAGCTGCACTATCTGGCCTATGCCTGCGACGGCGACGGTGCCCAGCAATGGCGCGAACGGATGGTGGAGCTGCTGGCCATGGAAGCCTCCGACAATGGCGCACGCCGGGACCGGCTGATCGAGAGCTTCAACGAGGGCTATCGCTCCCAGCAGCGCTATCGCGCGCGTTGCGGCGCCGAGGCCGATGCGGAACGCCGGGCGCTGGCCCATCGCGGCCGCGATCTGTCCGAAATGATGCGCTCGGCCTATTTCGACTGAGGCCCCGAAACCACAGGACATGCCGCGGGGGACGCGAGCCCGATGCGTCCCGTTTCAAATCGCTTCATGACCGGTTATTCATGATCGCCAAGGGATCATGAGGGGGTCGGATGCCGGATCGTCGTTCGCAGCTGGAATCGTTGAGCATCGACCGCGAGGAGCCGGAAGGCCGCTCCGGCGTGTCCATCGGCGTGACCGCCGTTATCGCGCTGGTCGTGGCCGGCTTGTCCGCCGGCGGCACCTGGTATTTCGCCCGCAGCACCGCACCCGAGCCGGCGCCCGCACCGTCGCAGCCCGCAGCACCGGAGCCGGCCGGCACGCCGCCCGCATCCACGTCGCCCGCCCCGGCCGAACCGCGCACCCAGCGCGCCTCCGGACTGGTCGCCACGGGCTATGTCGTGGCGCGCCGCCAGGCGACCGTATCCGCGGAGATCACCGGCCGCATCAGCGAGGTTCTCGTGGAGGAAGGCACGGTCGTCGAGGATGGCGAGGTCGTCGCCCGGCTGGACGACGAACGTGCGCGCATACAGCTGCAATTGCTCGAAGCCCAGCGTGACGCCGCGGCCTCGCGCACCCGCTCGCTGATTGCCCAGCTGGCCGAAGCCCAACGCGTGCGGGACCGGGCCGAACGCCTGGCCGAGCGCGCGATCGGGTCGGAAGCCGCCGTGACCGCGGCGCGCGCCCAGGCGGAAAGCCTGACCGCCCAGATCGAGGCCGCCCGCGCCGACTACCAGGCCGCCACGGCCCAGGTGGAGAGCCAGGAAGACCTGATCGACCGCCATGTCGTGCGCGCACCCTTCGCCGGCGTGGTCGTCGCCAAGAATGCCCAGGTCGGCGAAATCCTCTCCCCGGCCTCGGCGGGCGGCGGTTTCACCCGGACGGGTGTCGCCACCCTGGTCGATATGGCCTCGCTGGAAATCGAGGTCGATGTGAATGAGGGCCAGATCGGCCGGGTCTCGCCGGGCCAGCGCGTGGAAGCCCGCCTGGACGCCTATCCGGACTGGCGCATCCCCGCCCATGTCGAAGCCATCATCCCCACTGCCGACCGCGCCCGTGCGACGATCCAGGTGCGCGTGGCCTTCGACGAACGCGACGACCGCATCCTGCCGGAAATGGCGGCGCGCGTGATCTTTGTTGAGTAAAAGAACTTTATTTTGTAAAGTTCAGCACGAATTCCGATGACGACGCCGCCCGGACGGGCCGGCGAACAGCGAGGACTGACACGATGGCATCGCTCTACGAACTCAAGGACCTGTCCAAGCGATACACGCGGGGCAAGGAAAGCATCACGATTTTCGAAGAGCTGACCATGTCGATCCCGCAAGGCGATTTCATCGCCATCATGGGACCGTCCGGCTCGGGCAAGACGACGCTCCTGAACCTGCTCGGCGGGATCGACCGCCCCTCCTCCGGCTCGGTGGAGTGCGAGGGCGTGCGCGTCGACAAGCTGTCGGAAGGCAAACTGGCCAAGTGGCGCTCGCAGAATGTCGGCTTCATCTTCCAGTTCTACAATCTCATGCCCACGCTGACCGCGGCACAGAATGTGGAACTGCCGCTCCTGCTCACCAAGCTGTCCGGCAAGCAGCGCAAGGAACGCGTCGCCACGGCGCTGGACGTGGTCGGCCTGGCCGACCGCAAGGGCCACCGGCCGCGCCAGCTTTCCGGCGGCCAGCAGCAGCGCGTCGCCATCGCCCGCGCCATCGTGGCCGACCCGAAAGTCCTCTTGTGCGACGAACCGACCGGCGACCTCGACCGCGTCTCCGCCGACGAGATCCTGGAAACCCTGCAGCTGCTCAACAAGGAGCTGGGCAAGACGATCGTGATGGTCACGCACGACCCGTCGGCCGCGAAATACGCGGCGCGCGAACTGCACCTGGACAAGGGCCGCTTCATCGAAGCCAAGGCGGAGCCGGCGCAATGAACGATCTCACGCTGATCCGGAAGAATCTCTTCCGCAAGAAGCTGAGGGCGATCCTGCTGACCCTGTCGATCCTGATCGCCTTCTTCATCTTCGGCGTTCTGGGCGCCTTCAACCGGCTGCTCAATGCCGGCGTGGAAATGGCCGCGGCCGACCGCATGCTGACCATGAACAGCATCAATTTCACGGTCTCCATGCCCTATGCCTACTGGGGCCGCGTGCAGGGCGTGGACGGCGTGCGCAACGTATCCCACATGACCTGGTTCGGCGGCTATTATCAGGACCCGACCCAGTTCGTGCAGAGCTTCGCCGTCGATCCGGAAACCTATCTGGAAGCCTATCCGGAGATCGTCCTGCCCGCGGACCAGGCCCAGGCTTTCATCGGCAACCGCACCTGCCTTCTCGTGGGGGAGACGCTGGCGGCCCAGTATGGCTGGGCGCTCGGCGACCGCGTCCCGCTCCTGTCCAATATCTGGGAAAAGCCGGACGGCTCATCGAGCTGGGAGTTCGACATCTGCGCCATCTACAGCGGCGCGGAACCGGAATTCGCCACCACGACCGCCTATCTGCACTACGATTATTTCAATGAGGCCCTCGCCTTCGGGCAGGACCAGATTTCCATGATGGTGATCAACACGACCGATCCGTCGGTCAATGAGCGGGTGGCCCAGGAAATCGACGCCATGTTCGCCAACTCGCCGGCGGAAACGGAAACCGCCGACGAGGCCGCCTTCGCCAAGGCCTTCATCGACCAGCTCGGCAATATCGGCCTGATCATGATCTATGTCGTCGGTGCGGCCTTCGGGATCATCCTGCTGATCGTGGGGACCAGCCTCGTCATGGCGATCCACGAGCGCACCAAGGAAATCGCGGTGATGAAAACGCTCGGATTCCCGGCTCCGCGCATCTTCCGCATGGTGCTCATCGAATCCGTCATGCTCAGCCTGGTCGGCGGCCTGCTGGGGATCGGCCTGGCCGCGCTGGTATTGCAGGCGCTCGCGTCGGTGCTCGCCTCGGTCCTGCCCGGCATGACGCTGACCGGCGGCATTTTCGGCGTCGCCCTGGCGCTGATGATCGCCTTCGGGCTCGTCACCGGGCTCACCCCCGCCATCAACGCCCATCGCGTGCGCATCGTCGACGCGATCGGCAAGCAATAGGAGCGCGCCATGTTCAAGCAGATCGGCGCCGTCACGATGATGAACCTGCGCTCGCTGCATCAGCGGGCGGGGCTGTCCATCGCCACCGTGCTCTCCATCGCCCTGGTCGTCGGCGTCCTGCTCGGCTTTCTCGCCATGGCCGCCGGCTTCCGCCAGACCCTGTCCGGCACCGGATCGGAGGACGTCGCGATCATGCTGCGCGCCGGCTCCCAGGCCGAGCTGAACAGCAATCTCTCCGCCGAACAGCTGCGCATCCTGGAAACCGCGCCGGGCATTGCCGCGGACAGCGAGGGGCGCCCCCTCGTCTCCGGCGAGCTCTACGTCATCGTCGACGGCATCAAGCGCGGCTCGCAAAGCGAGGCCAACATGCCGCTGCGCGGGGTCGGTCCGCACGCTCCCGACCTGCGCGGCAATTTCACCCTCGTGGAAGGGCGCATGTTCGAACCGGGCACCAATGAGCTTGTCGTCGGCGAGGCCGTGCAGACGCAGTATCTCGGCTTCGACCTCGGCGAGACCATCCGGCTGGGCAATAATGAATGGCTGGTCGTGGGTGTCTTTTCGACCGGCGGCTCGGTCTTCGAGGGCGAGATCTGGGCCGATATCGGCGTGGTGCAGAATCTCTACCAGCGCGGCAGCTCCATGCAGTCGGTGCGCGCCCGCCTCACCGACCCGGCGGCGATCGAGGAGCTGCGCACCTTCGCGGACGAGGATCCGCGCCTGGAACTCGACGTGACCTCGGAGCTGGATTTCTACGCCGACCAGAGCGGCGGCATGGCCGACGTGATCACCTATATCGGCTGGCCGCTGGCCATCACGATGGCGATCGGTGCCCTCGCCGGGGCCTGGAACACGATGTATTCCTCGGTCGACACGCGCATGCGCGAGATCGCCACCCTGCGCGCCATCGGCTTTTCCGGCTTCGCCGCCGCTGTCGGCACGATGGTGGAAAGCCTGGTCCTGTCCGCCATCGGCGGACTGGTCGGCGCGGTGGCCGTCTATCTGCTGTTCAACGGCGTCTCCGCCTCCACGCTGGGCTCGGGCTTCACCCAGGTGGTCTTCTCCTTCGCCGTGACCGGCGGATCGGTGATCGCGGGCATGGTGATGGCGGTGCTGATCGGCTTCTTCGGCGGGCTCGTCCCGGCCATCCGCTCGGCCTATGTGCCGCTGCTGACGGTGCACCGGAGCGAATAGCGAGAAAAAAGGGGACAGGTGGAATTAGCGCGGCGCGTTGATTCCACCTGTCCCCTTTTCGGCATCTACCCGTAATACGCATCCTCGGCCGCGCGGAGCTTTTCCTCCTCCTTGTGCGGCTGGAGGATTTCCATCTTCACGTGGCGGCGGCGATTGGTGGAGATGACGAAGAAGCGCTTGTCGGGGTGATCCAGCTTGCTCTCGAGCATGGCCGAGGTGATCAGGTCGACATTCTTCAGATCGTCGTCGGACATGCCGAAACTGTGCGGCAGCTGACGGCCGTACTCCTCCAGCCCCATCTCGACGCATTGCCGGATGGCGCGGCGCTTCAGCCCGGCCGTGGTGAGGTGCGGGCCCAGCTCCTCGCGGATTTCCGGATTGGAGCAGGGATAGATCGCCAGATAATTCGGCTCCTCGGGCAGATGCCCGTGATCGACCAGGAGTCTCAGCCCCTCGCGGATCGTCTCGCGGGAATGCTGGCGCGCCGTGATGATCGCCACCGGACGGCGCTTGAGCACGGCGTATTTGAAGATTTCCCAGGACGGACCCTTCCAGCTCGCCGTATCCAGCGCCCGGCGGACGTCGCGCAGCAGGTATTCCTCGCCATGCCGGTCCGTGCCGTCGGCGAATTCGCGATAGGCGCGCGCCGGCGGGTCGGCCCAGTCCTCCCAGATGCCCGGCACGCCGAGATAGGCCTTGATGTCCTCATACTCGTGCTGGCGCATCGCCCGCTCTTCCCCGGTCATCGTGTTGAGCAGATGGATCCGGGTGGGCAGGTGGAGGATATTCTCGTCGATATCGAAGAAGTAGAAGCTCTGGCGATCCACGCGGGCCGTCCTTGCATTGCGCGCTGGTGATGCGGCGGCGCATAGCGCCCGCGCGGGCGCGGTTCAATACTCCGCGTAGGATTTTTCTTCCACGATGGTGGAGCCCAGGAGGAGATTGATCTCCTTTTTCAGGGCCGCGCGCTTGTCGTTCGTGACATAGACAGCGCGGGCCAGGCGGATGAATTCATCGCCGAAATCGCCCTGGCGCTCGCATTCGCGGATATCGTCCTCGATCTCCCAGAGCGCCTCGTTGACCTTCTGCAGCTCGCCGTCCAGCCGGGTCAGCTCCTCCGAGGCCGGCACGTCCTTCGCCAGGGTCGCGCTGAGGATGTCCAGCTCGGTGCGGACATTCTTCTGCTTGGCTTCGTCGGAGATACGCTCGGACTTGATGCGCAGAATGGTGATCTTGTCGATCAGCTCGCCCGGGGCGATGGCCGTCATGATGGTCGTGGTCACGGGGGTTGTCTCTCTATGCCGTTTCCTGAAGGGCGACATCGTTTCCGTTGTCATCCCGGATGAATGCCCGGCCCCGGGCCGGGCGCAAGTCCGGGACCCATAGTCCCGGTGTGGTTCCAGCTATTTGCAGCATCGACCCCGTGCCTGCTACCGGCCGACGCCTGTGTCTATGGGTCCCGGCCCTGCAGCCCGCATCCGCGGGCTATCCGGCCGGGATGACAATCTACGCCGCCCGTTTTGCGGTCGCCACGTCATCTATCCCCTTTTCGGCAGTGCTTCCTGGAAGATGACGGGTTCGCCGGCGCCTTCGGTGGCGAGTTCGCCCTCGCGCATCACGCTCTTGCCGCGCACGATCGTGCCGACCGGCCAGCCGGTCACCGTCATGCCGGCGAAGGGCGTCCAGCCGGACTTGGTCGCCGACCACTCGTCGGTGATCTCCACCGACCGTTTCATGTCGATCAGGGTGAAGTCGGCATCCCAGCCGGCCGCCATGCGGCCCTTGCCGGCAATGCCGAAAATGCGCTGGGCGCCGTGCGAGGTGAGATCGACGAAGCGTTCGATGGTCAGGCGGCCGGCATTCACATGATCCAGCATGATCGGCACCAGGGTCTGCACGCCGGGCATGCCGGACGGGCTGGCCGGATAGGGCTTGGCCTTTTCCTCCAGCGTGTGCGGCGCATGGTCCGAGCCGATCACGTCGACAATGCCGCGCTGCAGGCCGCGCCACAGGCCGGCGCGGTGATGGGCATCGCGCACCGGCGGGTTCATCTGCGCGCGCGCCTTGATGCGCTCGTAGATCTCCGGGCCTTCCAGGGTGAGATGCTGGGGCGTGGCTTCGACCGAGGCGACATCGCGGTGATCGGCGAGGAAGTCCATCTCTTCCGCCGTGGAGACGTGCAGCACGTGGATGCGCTTGCCGGTCTTGCGGGCGAGGCGCACCAGGCGCTTGGTCGACAGGATGGCCGCCTCGGCGTCGCGCACCACGGGGTGGCTCGTCCAGTCGCCTTCCACGGCCAGGCTGCGGCGCTCTTCCAGCCGGTATTCGTCCTCGGAATGGAAGGCCGCGCGGCGCGAGATGGCATTGAGCACGCGCTCCACGCCTTCATCGTCCTTCACCAGGAGCGAACCCGTCGAGGCGCCCATAAAGACCTTCACGCCGCAACAGCCGACCATGCGCTCCATCTCGGGCAGCACGTCGGAATTTTCCGCCGTCGCGCCGGCATAGAAGGCGTGGTCGCAATGCATGCGGTTCTTCGCGCGCGCAAGCTTGTCCAGATGCATGTCCGGCGAGGTCGTGGTCGGTTCGGTATTCGGCATCTCGAACACCGCCGTCACCCCGCCCATCACGGCAGCCAGCGAGCCGGTCTGCAGGTCTTCCTTCCACTCCATGCCCGGTTCGCGGAAATGCACCTGGGTGTCGATCACGCCGGGCACCACGAGAAGGCCGGAACAGTCGATCGTTTCGGCAGCCGAGGCTTGGGAGAGATCGCCGATCTCGGCGGTCTTGCCGTCGATCACGCCGATATCGGCGACGCCGCGGCCATTGTGATTGACGACATCGCCACCCTTCAGGATGAGGTCGAATGTCCGGCTCATGGCTTGGTCCTTTCGAACAGGCGGGTGGCGGCATCATACACGGTATCGACATCCAGGTCGGCCAGCAGGCTTTCCGGATGCTTGCGCCGGTCGCCATGGGCGCGGTCGATCTCGTCGAATGTGGCCGGTCCGCGCACCGCCTCGCAATGATCGCCCCAGGGCGCATAGCAACGGTCGTCGGAGGGGCCGAACAGCCCCAAGGTGGGCGTTCCGGCCGCCGCGGACATGTGCATCAGCCCGCTGTCGTTTCCGACATAGAGACGCGCGCGTTCCAGACAGGCCGCGGTCTCCGGGAGGCCCAGGCCCAGCAGATCGATGAAGTCGTATTCCGGCAGGGCGTTGTAGATGGGCTGGACATAGCCCTCATCGTGCGGCCCGCCCAGCATCACCACGCGCGCCCGCGGCATCACCCCGTCCGGCCCGGTGAAGCGCAGGATGAATTCGGCGAATTTCTCCGGCGGCCAGACCTTGTAGACCCAGGAAGCCGAGGGGCAGACGGCCAGATAGGCCGCCTCGTCGGGCAGACGCTGGCGCGCCATTTCGCGGTCGTTCTCGGTCAGCCAGAGTGTCGGCGCGGGCGGATTGTCTTCCAGATCCAGAACGCTCGCCGCCTCGATCACCTTGTGCACGGGGTCGCGCGCCTGTTTCAGGATGCGGCGTTCCTGCGCCTTGAGCAGCCAGGCCGTGGCCGAGCAGCGCATGTCGACCACCAGGTCCCATTCCGTGCCCACCGTCTGGCGCCACAGGTCGAACCAGTGAAGCCCGGCCGGCTTCTTGGCCATCACGATCACCTGGTCGACGCGCGGCACGGCGGCGAAGAGCGGCGCGGCCAGCGGGCCGCAGGCAATGGTGAAGCGGGCGTCCGGGCGCGTTTCGACGAGATGGTTCAGCACCCCGGAATTGATGATGGCGTCACCGATCCGGGTCGAGGTGATGAAAAGGACGCGTTCCATGCTCGCCGCAATAGCGCGCATGGCGGGTCTTGGCCAGATGCGAACACAATGCCATATGCCATTCCATGACCCTGCCCGATACACCGCCCCGCCGCCTGCCCGGCCGCACCGTGATCTCGGTGGCCGGAGACGAGGCCCGCAGCTTCCTGCAACGCGTGATCACCGCCGACGTGACCGACCTTTCGCCCGGCGAATGCCGGCCCGGCGCGCTGCTGACGCCCCAGGGCAAGATCCTGGCGGACTTCATGATGTTCGCGGAAGGCGACACGGTGTGGCTGGACGTGCCGGCGGACACCGCGGAAGGCCTGGTCAAACGCCTCACCCTGTTCAAGCTGCGCGCCAAGGCCGAAATCGTGATGAATACCGATCTGGCCGCCGTCTGGTCGACCACGCCCTTCCCCGGTTCGGCCGCGGATCCGCGGCTGGAGGGCCGCATTCACCGCGGCATCGCCCCCGCCATCGAAGCCGGCGACGAGAAGCCGCTGGACACCTACGAGTTCGAGGCCGGCGTCCCGGCCTTCGGCCGCGATTATGGCGAGGCCGAGGTCTTCCCGACCGACGTCAATCTGGATGTCTATGGCGGGATCGCCTGGAAAAAGGGCTGTTTCATCGGCCAGGAAGTCGTCTCGCGCATGAAGCGCCGCGGCACGATCCGCAAACGCTCCATCCCCGCCGTCTTCGCCGGCGAGGCGCCGCCGCGCGGCACCGCCGTGATGGCCGGCACCGCCAAGATCGGCGCGATCAGCTCGGCCGCGGGCCACACCGCCATCGTGCTCGCCCGGATCGACAAGCTCGGCGAAGCCGACCGCTATGCCGAGGCCGACGGCATGGAAGCGCATATCCGGGTCGCCGAGGCGCTGGTGCCGGAAGCACCGGCGGGTTAGGCGCTCACTGTCCCCGGGGGTGTCTTCCCCCTCTCCCCAACCCTCTCCCAAGGGAGAGGGAGTTCCGATTGGACGTGTCACGAAGAAACCCCTTCTCCCATGGGGAGAAGGTGCCCCGAAGGGGCGGATGAGGGGGAAAGCCCGGTGCTCGCATTCAAGGCACCTCTCCTGCCACAAGCCTGTCAGCAGGGCCCTGCCGCTTGCGCTTGGCAAACGCCCGCCGGCAAGCTCGACTGGTGCTGCCATCGAAGGACCACGCCATGCCCCAGCGCTGCGAATGGGTGAACACGCCCGATCCGATCTATGCGGAGTATCACGACACCGAATGGGGCGTGCCGGAATACGATAGCCGGGCGCTGTGGGAAAAGCTGATGCTGGACGGTTTCCAGGCCGGCCTCGCCTGGATCACCATCCTGCGCAAGCGCGACAGCCTGCGCGCGGCCTTCCACGGCTTCGATCCGCAGATCGTCGCCCGCTACACCGATGCCGACCGCGAACGCCTGCTCGCCGATCCGGGCATCATCCGCTCGAAGGCCAAGATCGACGCCGCCATCGGCAATGCGCAGGCCTGGCTGGACATGCGCGAACAGGGGATCGATTTCTCCGAGCATCTGTGGAGCTTCGTCGGCGGCGCGCCGGTCCAGAACGCCTGGACCTCGCTGAAGGGCACGCCGACGAAAACCGCCGAGAGCGAGGCGATGTCGAAGGACCTCAAGGCGCGCGGTTTCAAATTCGTCGGGCCGGTCATCGTCTACGCCTTCATGCAGGCCTGCGGACTGGTCAACGATCACGAGACCGGCTGCCACCGGCACGAAGCCGTGAAGAGGCTGGTGCGCCAACAGCCTTGATCCGGTCCCTCCCCCGAACGGGGGATCGTGCCCCGCTTCCGGCGGGTCTACCGCTGAGCCTGCGGTCGCCAGCTTCATCCCGGTCCCGGCGGCCGTCAGATGCGGGGGGCCATTTCAGCCGGACCAGCCCAGCGTCCTCGCACCCTCGCAAGTCTGGTGCGGCGGCCTCCCGCATCGCCTTGCCCGGCAGGCCCGCACGAGCCTCCCCTGAACCGGGGATACCGGCCTCACCCGGCCCCACCTAGGATTTTCAGCGTTGAGGGACCTGAAAACTCCAAGGAGGGGACGCTTATGAAAAACCTTGCAACCTTCGCCGCCATCGCGGCCATCGCCGTGTCGGTGCCGGCCTCGGCCCAGACCTTTGGCTCGGTCAGCCTGCGGGCCGGCTTCACACCGGACCCCTATCGCACCTCGGTGACGTCGGGCGGCACGATCAGCGCCAGCAACCTGTTCACCAACTGCACCGGCTGGGTCGCCGACAATGTCGACTTCGCCGTTCACTACACGGCCGGCAGCTTCAACCTGACGATCTCGAACACGTCGAACGCCGACACCACGCTGATCGTGCAGGCGCCGAACGGCAACTGGTATTGCGACGACGACAGCGGGCCGGGCCTCAATCCGACCGTCACGATCGGCAATCCGGGCTCGGGCACCTATTCGGTCTGGGTCGGGTCCTACCGCCAGGGCGAATACGCCCAGTCGACGCTCTCCGTCTCCGAACTGGGACGGCAGTGATCATGCGCAGACCCACGCTTCTCGCCGTCACCGCGCTGGCCTTCCTGGCCAGCGCCTGCGCATCCACCAGCGGCTCGCCGTCCAGCACATCCGCATCCGCGGGCGGGTCCGGCCGGGTGGAGGGCGTGTTCGGCTCGGTCGACCTGGTCGCCGGCTTCACACCCGATCCCTACCGGGCCGAGGTCATCGCCGGCGGCAATTACGATTCCGCCGCCGAGCTGGGCACGCGTTGCCGCGGCTGGACCACGGGCGATGGCAGCTACACGCTCTACTACACGGCCGGAAACTATCCGCTGACCATCTCGGCCACTTCGGACAGCGACACCACGCTGATCGTGGGCGTGCCGGATGGCGGCTTCCTGTGCGACGACGACAGCGGCCCGGGGCTCAACCCCCAGGTCACGATCAACAACCCGTCCAGCGGCGGTTATGCGATCTGGGTGGCGACCTATTCCAGCGGCGCTCTGGCGCCGGCCATCCTGTCCATCTCCGAGATCGGCCAGCGCTAGGCGGCAGCCAACGCATGACACGGGATTCACATGACACGGCGGGGCCGCCGGCGCTAGCGTCGCGACAGTCCCGATCCCAGCCCGGAGCTCCGTCGTGCGATTGTCCGCCCGTTTGCGCCTTATGGCCCTGACCCTGCCCGTGACCGCCGCCCTGTCCGGCTGCGCCTATCTGGAGGGCGGGCGCAACGAGAACCTGCCCTCCGCCGCCGAGCTGGGCGCCGGGGATTGCCGCCAGGCCGGCCCGCAGGACCCGGCCGCGCCGGGCGAATGGATCTGCGATCGCGGCGACACGCCTTTCCAGCGCGCCCAGCCGCGCCACCGTGTGGAAAACGACTGACGACCCGCCTCGTCGACAAGGAGGTGGGGCGGCGTGACACCCGTCCTTCCCCTTGATGGGGAAGGTGGGCCGAGGCGAAGCCTCGGGTCGGAAGGGGTGAATCCCGGTGGCGGCCATTGGGTGGAAAACGGCAGATACCTCGCACCCACCCCATCCACCACGCCTTCGGCGCGGTCCCCCTGCCCCATCAAGGGGAAGGATTGTGGGTCGAGCGCCTGCCCTAGACCTTCAGCGCCTTCGCGTGATGGCGCAGATGGTCTTCCATGAAGCTCGCGATGAAATAGTAGGAATGGTCGTAGCCGGGCTGGCGGCGCAGGGTGAGGGCCTGGCCGGCCTCCTTGCAGGCCGCCTCGAACAGCTCCGGCTTGAGCTGGTCCTCGAGGAACTGGTCCGCCTCGCCCTGGTCGATCAGGATGTGCGCATCGGACGGCTGCCGGTTCACCAGCTCGCAAGCATCGTGCTCGCCCCAGGCCGGGCATTCATCGCCGATATAGGCCTGGAAGGCCTTGCGCCCCCAGGGCACTTTCGAGGGTGCCACGATGGGCGCGAAGGCCGAGACCGAGCGATAGCGCGCGCGCTGCTTGAAATGCAGGGTCAGCGCGCCGTGCCCGCCCATGGAATGGCCGAAAATGCCCTGCCGCTCCATGTCCGCCGCGAAGGCCGAGCCGATCAGGGCGGGCAATTCCTCGGTGATGTACTGTTCCATCCGGAAATTCGGCGCCCAGGGCATCTCGGTCGCATCGATATAGAAACCCGCGCCCTGGCCGAGATCATAGCTCTCGTCGTCGGCGACATCCTCGCCGCGCGGGCTGGTGTCCGGCGCGACGACCATCAGGCCCAGCTCGGCGGCGACGCGCTGCAGGCCGGACTTTTCCATCACGTTCGACCAGTTGCAGGTCAGCCCGGAGAGGTACCACAGCACGGGCACCGGCCCGTCCTTCGCCTGGGGCGGCGTGAAGACGGCAAAGCGCATCGGGCAGCCGCAGGCCTCGCTGTCATGGTCGTGCACGGACAACGTGCCGCCGAAAGAGGTCCAGCTGGAAACGGGTTGGAGGGTCATGGGAATTCCTTGTGCAGACCGGACGGATGGATCAGGAAACGGGGATGTCGTCCAGAGCGATAGCATCAAGACCGAGCCGGTCTTTTGCGAGCCTCAGAAGACGACGGTCCGCGCTGATCAGCGGGCAGAGCTCACGTTGGGAGAGGACCAGATACAGGCAATCATAAACGGGGTGATCCAGTTCCGCAGCAAGTGCCAAAGCGTCTTCTACCAGGTCTTTTTCGGGCCGAATATCGATTGTCTTCGCCAGAAAGCGGAGCGACAGCCGCATGTCAACCAAGCCGATTTCGCCGCGCCGTACATAAGTCCAGAACCCGTTTGCCGTCTCAGTTAAGACCAAGCTGGGCGCGATAAGGTCGAAGCGGTCGAGCACGGCAAGCGCCCGGGCATGCCCGTCGACCGGCAGAAAGGCCTTTACCGCCACGCTGGCATCGAGAATACAGGCCGTCACCCCGAGTGATCCCTGTCACGATCACGGCGAATGATGTCCGTCGGATCGATAGGTGACGGCTTTGCCCGTTCGCTCACCCCTTTCGCAAACTCGACAAGCGCAGCGCGATCCTCCCGCGCCTTGGCCGCCAGAACATCGCGCAGGAATTGTTCCAGTGACACGCCGTCGCGCGCCGCCATCCGCTTGAGATTGGCGACGACGTGGTCGTCGAGATTGCGGATGATGACCTGGCCCACGGGCGCCTCCTGATATCACGATGATATCATAGCATGCACGCAGGCCAGGCCCAATACGGTTCCTAGAACTCCACCACGCTCCGGATGCTCTCGCCGGCATGCATCAGGTCGAAGCCCTTGTTGATGTCGTCCAGCTTGAGCTTGTGGGTGATCAGGCTGTCGATATCGATGCGGCCGTCCATGTACATGTCGACGATCTTGGGCACGTCGGTGCGGCCCCGCGCCCCGCCAAAGGCCGAACCGCGCCAGTTGCGGCCGGTGACCAGCTGGAAGGGACGGGTGGAGATTTCCGCGCCCGCCGGCGCCACGCCGATCACGATGGACGTGCCCCAGCCCTTGTGGCTGCATTCCAGCGCCGTGCGCATCACGTCGACATTGCCGATGCATTCGAACGTGTAGTCGGCGCCGCCGCCGGTTAGCTCGACCAGGTGGCCGACGAGATCGCCGGTCACATCCTTCGGATTGACGAAATCGGTCATGCCGAACTGGCGCGCCATCGTCTCCTTGGCCGGGTTCATGTCGACGCCGACGATCTGGCGCGCGCCGATCATCTTGAGACCCTGGATGACGTTGAGCCCGATCCCGCCGAGACCGAAGACGACGGCGGTGCAATTGGGCTCGGCCTTGGCGGTGAACATCACCGCGCCGATGCCCGTGGTCACGCCGCAGCCGATATAGCAGATCTTGTCGAAGGGCGCGTCCTTGCGGACCTTGGCCAGCGCGATCTCGGGCAGGACCGTGTAGTTGGAGAAGGTCGAACAGCCCATATAGTGCAGGATCTTCTCGCCCTTGTAGGAAAACCGCGACGTGCCGTCCGGCATCACGCCCTGGCCCTGGGTCGAGCGGATCGACTGGCACAGGTTCGTCTTGGGATTGAGGCAGTATTCGCATTCGCGGCATTCCGGCGTGTAGAGCGGGATGACATGATCGCCCGGCGCCAGGCCGGTCACGCCCGGGCCGCACTCCACCACCACGCCCGCGCCCTCATGGCCCAGGATCGCCGGAAAGGCGCCTTCCGGATCCGCGCCGGACAGGGTGAATTCGTCGGTATGGCAGATGCCGGTCGCCTTGACCTCGACCAGAACCTCGCCGGCTTTCGGGCCTTCCAGATCGACCTCGACAATCTCGAGGGGTTTGCCGGCCTCGAAGGCGACAGCGGCGCGCGTTTTCATGATGTCCTCCCGGAAGTCTTTGCGGATCGCAGGGACATCATTTCGCACCCCCGGCCGCCCCAGTCAAAGGATGCCGCAGCTGCGAAACGCATCCGGTGCTGCGCAGCAATTCCCTTGAAATCCGGCGCAAAGGCTCCGACCTCGCAAGACATCGGGGCCTGGGGGAGGAAAACAAGGAGTATGTCATGTTCGCGTCTCTTCCCCGCACCGGCTGGCGCCTTCCGGCGACGGCCATACTGATCGCCTGCTGCGGCAGCAGCGCCGCCCTCGCCGAAGGTTTCCGCATCCAGGAATACAGCGCCCGCGATCTCGGCCTGGCCAATTCGGGCAATGCAGCCCTCGCCGCCGATGCCTCCACCGTCTTCTCCAATCCCGCCGGCCTGCCGCAGCTCGACGGACGCCAGGTCAATCTGGGCGTTCACGGCATTCTCGGCTCCGGCGAGTTCACGAACCAAGGATCGGTCGACGCGCTGGGCAACCCGCTTTCCGGCGGCAACGGCGGCGACCTGTTCTCCAATGCCGCCATCCCCAATGCCTACTACGCCCAGCCGATCGGCGACGGGCGTTTCTGGTTCGGCCTCGGCGTCACGGCGCCCTTCGGCCTGACCACCGACTATGACGAGAACTGGGTCGGCCGCTACCAGACGCTGGAATCGGAACTGACGGCGATCGACATCAATCCCTCGCTCGGCTTCGTGGTAACCGACTGGCTGTCCCTCGGCGTCGGCGTCAGCGCGCAATATGTCGATGTGAAGCTGAGCAATGCGATCGATTTCGGCGCGGTCTGCCTGTCCCAGGTGGAACCGGTCGCCCCGGGCACCTGCACGGCGCTCGGCACCCTGCCCCAGCAGGCCGACGGCGCGGTGTCGCTGGAAGGCGACGACTGGACGCTGGGCTATAATCTCGGCGCCCTGTTCACCCTCACCGACGCCACGCGTATCGGCGTGTCCTACCGCTCGGCCATCGATCACGAGCTTGAGGGCGATGCGGACTTCCAGGTCCCCGCCGCGATGGCCGGCCTGCTCG
>Ga0207716_100303_pt1 | contig 24640 bp, 25 predicted proteins | sample TtaePargueraPR_FD_187739 | JGI IMG/M metagenome (GOLD analysis project Ga0207716, IMG submission 187739) | Aerobic enrichment media microbial communities from Bioluminiscent Bay, La Parguera, Puerto Rico - Tt and P2 (5) (SPAdes) | ecosystem: Environmental > Aquatic > Marine > Unclassified ... | reverse complement strand
TGGCGCCGTCAGTGAACAACTCGTAGAACTCCCCGGTGATCATGTGGCGAAAGCGGAAGCAGGCCTTGCCCTTGATCACCAGAAACTTCTCGGTTTTCGAGTGGTGGTAATGGCCGCCACGGGTGATGCCCGGGTGGGCAGTGAAGAAGGAGAACTGGCCGGCGTCCGGGGTTTTCAGCATTTCCACAAACACTCCGCGCTCGTCGCCATGCTGGGGCACCGCGTAGGTGAAGCGCTCCGGCGGCAGGTAGCTGACGTAGGTGGAGTACAAAGCCCGCACCAGTCCGATGCCCACCGGCTCAGTGATCAGGTTATCCCGGGTGGATTTGAAGCGGTTCAACTGGCTGGCCAGCTCGCCCACGCTAATCTGATACACCGGCTCCACAGCCACAAACGGACCCGCCAAGGACTCGCCGCCCAGCAGGGCCTTAAAGCTCGCGATGACGTCGTCCACATAGACCAGGTTGATCACCGCATCCGGATCGTTGATCTGGACCGGCAGATCCCGGGCGATGTTGTGGCAGAAGGTGGCCACCGCCGAGTTGTAGTTGGGCCGCGCCCATTTGCCGAACACATTGGCCAGGCGGTAGATGTATACAGGGTTGCCGGTGGCGTCGTGCAGCGCCAGCAGGGCTTCTTCTGCTTCCCGCTTGCTGCTGCCGTAGTCGTTATCCCGCTCGGCCTGAATCGACGAGCTGTAGATCACCGGAATGCTCCGGCCAGTCGCGTGAACGGCGTTACACAAAGTCTGGGTCAGCCCGGCGTTCCCGGTGTTGAACTCGGCTGGGTCTTGCGGACGGTTGATTCCGGCCAGGTGCACAATCCAGTCCACGCCTTCCAGCAGGCCGGGCAGGTCTTGCTCGGTGTGTTCCCGGGTAAAGGGCACCAACTCAAAGCCGCCCTTCTCCTGCAGGTGCATTTGCAGGTTCTTGCCGATAAAACCGTTGGCGCCGGTTACCAGTACTTTCATCAATCAGTCCTCCGGGGTCTGGTACTCACCCCGTTCCAGGGCACGAATGAATTCCAGTTTACGCAGCAAAGTTTGCATGCCGGCTACATCCAGGCGCTCGGTGTTGTGGGAGTTGTAATCCTCGGTGTGGGAGATCTTCTCCTCGCCCTGCTCCACAAACTTGCCGTAGTTCAGATCCCGCAGATCCGGTGGAACGCGATAGTACTCCCCCATATCCTGGGCGCAGGCCATTTCTTCCCGGCTGAGCAGGGCTTCAAACAACTTTTCGCCGTGGCGGGTACCAATCACATTGATGGGGTGATCCTGCTTACCCACTAGATCGGTCAACGCCCGGGCCAGGGTTTCAATGGTGGCCGCCGGAGCTTTCTGCACAAACAAATCGCCATTGCTGCCGTGCTCGAAGGCGTACAGCACCAGGTCCACCGCATCCGCCAGGGTCATCATGAAACGGGTCATGTTCGGGTCGGTAATGGTGAGGGATTGACCGGCGCGAATCTGATCCACAAACAACGGAATCACCGAGCCGCGAGAGGCCATTACGTTGCCGTAGCGGGTGCCGCATATGACGGTTTTATCCGGGTCCACGTTGCGGGACTTGGCCACCATCACCTTTTCCATCATCGCCTTGGAAATACCCATGGCGTTGATGGGATAAACGGCCTTGTCGGTGCTCAGGCACACCACCCGCTTCACTTCGTTCTGAATGGCCGCTTCCAGCACATTCTCAGTGCCGATCACGTTGGTTTTCACCGCCTCCATCGGGTGAAACTCGCAAGAAGGCACCTGCTTGAGCGCCGCCGCGTGGAAAATGAAATCCACACCCCGGGTGGCGTTCAGAACGCTGTTGTAGTCCCGCACATCGCCAATGTAGAACTTCAGCTTGGGATTGGCGTAGCGCTTGCGCATGTCATCCTGTTTTTTCTCATCCCGGCTGAAGATACGGATTTCTTCGATATCGGTATCCAGGAAGCGGTTTAGAACGGCGTTACCGAAGGAGCCGGTGCCGCCGGTTATCAAAAGAGTGTTACCTGAAAACATAGCTAGTCCATAATCATATTAAATAAAAAACCGAGAACCTCGATTTGAGATCAAATACTGTGCTATCGCCCTGTACCAAATGAAAAATTTCCTCGGAAAACACTCAATTGAATATCCGAGCAATACTTACTATTCACAGAGAAACTTCCGAAACTGATCTAAAAAACCGAAAACAATTCGTCCCGGAACAAAAACGAAGAAATAAAAATAAGCATCAATAAAAAGGAAAAACGCATCCACCAGCCAACCAACGTTTCCCTGACAGACGCCAAAATCCACGCCGAAAATAATGCGACAAAAGGAACGAAATACAAGCCCAGCCTATCCATTAAACGAATCGAGCTTGCCATCCACAATAGCGCGCATAAGAAAACACAACCCCACATGCAAAGTGATCGAACATAAAGATAATTATCATGGGACTTCATTGCTTCAATTATCGCAACATTCTTCCCATAACGCATCACGAATCCCATTACCAGTACAAATGACCACACTGACATCGGCACCTTAATATTCAACAAAAGGTCATTGTCATTATTAAAATTACTCAACTGCTTTATATCAAAGAACGAAAACGCATATAGAATTGTTTCATTAACAAGAACAGTCAGAGGCGACAACAAAACTCCAAAATAGAAAACTCTAAACCCTAAAAAAACATTAGATACAAAAAATGTCACCAGAAAAACAATAATGCTAGAGTTATGAACAAAAAATGCAATCAAACCAAGAACCGCATAAATTGAGTGGCGACCACGAAGCAGTGGAAAAACAGAAAACAAAAATAACGAAATTGCAATGGACTGCCTAATGCCAGACAATCCAAACGAGAATAAACCAAAGCAAACTACGACAAGAAAATACGTAAAATAACTTCGATTAGGAATCAACACCAACAATGAAGAAATTGCCAAATAATAAATATAGGATTGAAAAAAAAGAAACCCTTGAAAACTCACCCCAAGCTTCGAAAAAGCAATTAATAAATATGAAAAAATAAACTCGGTAGATCTAATAACTGGCTCCAAACTTTTCGCCCGCTCATACTCCTCACTATATCTAGCAGTATCAATCCCAACATCAACACTTCTAAGCGCAGTGATCAAAAACAACGGAAAAAATATAAACAGCGATTTTAGCCAAGCAGCCTCGAAATCGAGAATCGAAAATTTCTTGGCGTAAAGAAAAACTTCTCTTTGAAAAAAAAGAAAAACAGCCATATATGCTGCAAATACTACGGCAATTTCCAAATTACTACCCGCACGCCATACATGGAAAAAACGCCAAAAAACACGCAAAGCGGAGCATTATCAACACACCACTTTAGACATTAATAAAATCATAAAAAAGCCAGGCCAACCAACATCAAAGACAATCATCGTAAATATCTTCCCACTTCGACTTAAGCGAATCCACCCCGCCAAATTCTTTCATATAAACTTCCATATTTATGGCAACATCTTCATCGGAAAAAAACGCGAATTCATCTTTATCGCAGGTTAAAAGCTCATCTACATGAAAAACCTTAAAACCAAACTCTTTCATGGAACGATACAGATTCCCCGTACAGTAGACCTTAACACCACTGGCCAAACATGTGGTCAACGCAAACAACCCAGTTTGAATATCTGCACTCGTCACATAAACACCAACTGTCTTTAAAAGATCATGATAATCCTCTGTATTCATAAGATCCGTAAAATAATTAAATCTCTCACCAAAGACCGAAGCACCCTTCTCAATAACGGACTTAATATAGATTGAATCCCCGTACGCTAATGGACAAATTATTTCAGAATCAGGCCCGACCTTATCTGCAATTAGCTCAAAAGACTTAAAATGATTGTTGTGGGGCCACCCACTATGAGAGACAAGTATTTTATTTCTAGCGCTTGAACTTCTAAAACTACCTACTTCTATAAACCTCCTGCGCTTTATATAATTCACATGTAACGCCCGGTCACCATAATTCTTAAAGCAAATTTCATAATCACCATGAGATAACGTGATTATTCTTCTAAAATTAAGCAAAATCCTTCTATAAATCAATCCCCAGGCTTTACGTGGGGCATAAAAGTCACCACTGCCCCATGCGACTAAAACCATCCTCGCCAAAACATTCCTGCGAAAAAGATAGAAAAATAAGAGCAGCAAAAAATGCTTTCTGAAAGGGGAGACTGTCCCATGAACCAGGAAAACCTCCCTATTCCTCATCAGGAGCATGAGTAAATCAGAAAAGGTCCGAACATAAAGAAAATCACACCCGTCACTTACCAGATCATCATAGACTTTTTCCTCCAGAACCCTATCTTTTGACCCTAGAAAACTTATGATGAACTTATGCTCATGCCTCTGCTTACGATTTTCCATAATTCCAAGCATGATATTCGGATTCAAATGGATGTTCTTTGAATCAAACAAGTGATTGACGTTTCTAGATTTCATCTTTCACGACTAGCTGAAGTGCATTAAGAACATTCATATGGCAAAACTCCCAAAGCCAAAACACAAGCCAAAAATTATTCAAGATATCGACTGATCGACTACGCAGAGGGAATACCAGCAAATTTTTTATCTAACCAACTACGCCCTTTACGCAACAAAAGGGCGGCACCCTCGGCACGGATTAGCACGCTTAACACAAGGTACGCTGTAACACCAATGCCGCCTGCAGCCACGAAAAGACCAAACGAAGCATCCACCATCCTTCCCGCAATTAACCAGGCAACCCAAGCAGCTACACATGATGCGAGCACCGGCTTTAGTACATCTCTGAGCTGCGCACCTAACGGATAGCCAATGAGGCGCGCAGAATAATAAGTATTAGGTAGCAAAGCCAGCGCAGATCCAATTACCTGACTAACAACAATACCAATCACACCAAAAGGTATCGCCCCAAATAACAAAGCCAAATTGACCGCTTTCTTGAGTAGACCAACTTTCAAAACCAGATCTGATCGGCCTTTTACATTCAATAAACTCACATTCAGTGCATGGAGGGGAAAAAGCGCCCCGACCACGCACAATAGCTGTAAATAAGGCACCGCACCTTGCCACCGAGCATCGAACAGCAAACCGAACAATGGTGATGCGAGGCCTGCAAGCAGAGCCATGATGGGTGCTACCAGGAACATCATCAACTGCAGGACTTGACGATATTTGTGCCTGAGTATTTCGTTGTCGTCTTGCAACATGGACAGGGCGGGAAACGTCGCTTGCTGGACTGCTCCCGTAAAATGCTGCGAAATCAAGTTGGTCACTTTTTTGGCAAAGAAGTACAAACCCGTGACTTCTGCACTGAAGAAGCGGCCGATAACCAGAACGTAAGAGTTCTGAAAGGAGATCTCCAAAATTCCTTCTGCAAGTAGATTGCGGCCAAATTTAAAGAGGCGAAAGAAAGACTCGAAACTAAACGTTAAAGTTGGTCTCCAGTTACTTGCCAACCACATAATCACGGATGTTATGAAGGCCTGACTGAGCATCATAACCACTAGACTCCAGACGTCCCATCCGAGATAGGCCGCGGAGACAGCTAGAATCCCAGACCCAAGTGCAGCGGTGCTGTTGGCTTTCATCTGAGATTTGAAATTCATCTCCCGACTCAGAACAGCTGTTTGCACCACCCTCGTCGCATTAATAAATACGACCAATCCCATGACCTGAACAAGTAAAGTTAGTTCCGGCTGTTTATAGAAATCAGCCACATAGGGGGCTCCAAAAAACAGGACCCCATATGCACAACCACTCAAGGCCAGGTTGGTATAGAAAACCGTTGTTAAATCAGTGTCGGAAACTGACTTGCTTCGGATCAAAGCCTGCCCAAGTCCTGAATTGACAAACGCACTCGCCAACTCAAATACAACCGTCGCCATGGCCACCAGACCAAATGCTTCCGGTGCAAGTAACCTCGCTAGAAACAGCGTGAATACGGTTGTCGCACCTCGCGACAAGAATAAACTTACTAGATTCCATAGCACCCCAACTCCAATTTTACGGTTTATGCCTTTCATTCGGAGTATTGGTCTCTATTGGGGGGCTCAAACATCGATTAATTAAATCAGGGGCATAATTAATGCCCCCGCGATCCTAACTTGATTTATCGGCCCAAAATAAACTCTACAATTTTCTCAGGCGTATCCAATCCCTCTGCTTCATCATCACTAATACTAACCCCAGCGGCCTCACCAACATCCATAATCACCAACATGATATCCAGTGAATCAACACCAAGATCTACAAGAGTTTTATCCATCTTGTCTTCGGACATTTCCAGGTCTTCAACATTCTTTTCCAACATGGACATGACGATCTTTACGGCTTCTTCGTGATTCATAATATTTCCTATTAGCTTGATTTTTCTTCTTCATAGATTGCGGTCGCCCAAGACAACCCAACACCGAAGCCTGACATAAGAATTCTTCGGGGCCTGTTATCGAGCTCCTCTTCCAACAGCAGTGGGATAGACGATGAAACAGTGTTTCCAGTTTCAGATAGCCGGATTGGAGCCTTTTCAGCAGGAATACCAGCTCTCTTAATGGTGTTCTCCAGCATAAAACGACTGCCCTGATGCAGCAGAAACAGGTCAATATCATCGGCAGTCAATTCTGCGGATACCAACGTGCGCTTGATCTGTTTTGGCACATCCTGCAAGGCAAAATTAAACACGGCTCGGCCATTCATCTCCAGGCCATTGGCTGTTTTCTGAAGTGCATCACTGCCAGCGCCTTTGGTGGAAAATTTCGCTGTGGCTAGTTTGTAGCGTGGCGTTTCACTAATCAAGGTAACGGATGCAGCATCTCCAAAAAGTAAGCACGTGTTTTTATCGTCATCATCAAGGATTCGGGAATAAGGGTCACAGGTAAAAAACAATCCCTTTTTCATCCGGTTCGCAGCCATGAAAGACTGAATCACACTCAAACCGTACACATACCCGGAGCATCCCAGCCCGATATCGAAGCAGGCGCATTCTTCCGGTAGCTCAAGAGCAGCGTGAACCAAAGCTGAGTTATGCGGCAAGCCACCCTTATCCGGATTTTGAGTACACAGAACCACGCACTCGATCTCCGACTTGTCGATATTTGCTTTTCCACAAAGACGATCAAAGGCAGCAACGCAGGCGCTAACAACACTGTCCGTATCTTCAAACCGCGGCAAGGTTGCTACGCCGATTTTCTGCTCGACAAACTCCCGGTCGGTCTCAAAGCGATCGGCCTGCTCCAGATTATCGACCCTGCCCTTCGGGAGGTAACTCGCTACAGACTGAATCCCTAACATGAGAGGCTCCTTAGTTGTTCTAATGTGTCACGAAAAGTACATGTCAGCGATTTTCTCGCCATTAATGAGGACATCGCTGCAAGTAAGTCGTTTCCCCACCTGCTTGGTGATGCGAAGCTCCACTTTCTCCATCGCGGGGATGGGAAACCGACCATCATAACGGGAGAAGACCCATTTCTTGGAACCATCCAGGCATTCGAGGTGCATTTTTTTGCAGAGCGACACAAGCAATTCAATTCTGTCCACATGGTGTGGATGATTCTGAACGATCGCCTTATCCCCTAGGATTGAGCCACGGCAAGCTTCGGATTCATCAAAGTCCTGGCGTACCGCCTCCTCTTCGATTTCAGCCGCCGCGTTAATACACATCGAGTAACTCTCACCATCAGGCCCAGCTATTTTAGCGACTACCGCATCTGCTGCCGTTGGTGCACGCTCGTCCAGTATACAAACCGGGTTGTGAGTCATATGTTTGAATGACACATTGATCTTTCCCTCTGCCAATCCTTTCTGACCGGCCGCATCAACCAATGCATTAAACAAGCTGGTTCCATGGACATAATTTCGTTTGCCCTTGAACACAAACTTCAGCACTTCCGACATAGCAACTCCTAATCTACCGCTTGGGACCGGTTTTCAGGCCAACCATTCGCTTGGCGGGATTACCAAACATCGAATGATTCGGCTCAACATTTTTTACCACAACGCTCCCCATACCCAGCGATGCTTGTGCGCCAACCACCAGATTGTCCCGAACACTAACCCCCATTGCGACAGTCGCTCCAGCGTGAACCGTGGTATGGCCACCAAGCAATGTGCCTACAGACATCCAAACCCCATCCTCGACAACCGCGCCATGGCCCACGTTACACAAATTGCCAATCACCACATCGTTCCCTATAAATGTGGGGGCCAGAATGCCACCGGCAATCACCGCATTTGCACCAATTTCAGTGTTGTCACCAATAGAAACACCACCCACATGGGGAAACTTGAGAAGTCGGCCATCAGCTGCCCGGTATACCGTCACGCCGTCGCTGCCAATAACTACATTTTCTCGAATGACCGTATTCCTGCCAATCCGTGAGCCTCGCTTGATTACGGCTCCGGCACAGATGACGCTGCCCGCACCAACTTCGACGCCAGGCTCAATAACGGCTGAAATTGCAACCCGCGCTTCGCTCGAAATACCCGCTTCAGATGAAAAACCACGCCAGTGAGCATCTATCCCGACAGAATCAATTAACCAAGCCAACACATCCATAAACACGGCTCTGGGGTCTGAAACTACACAGAACTGGTTGGAACCTTGAATCGACTCACCCGGAAGCCCATCGGTCAAAACAAAAGACCCTGTTAAGTCCGCACCTTTGCCATATTGTTCACAGTTTGCAAAAACGAACTGCTTATGACCACCGGTGCGGGAATCACAGGTACCCTCTAATTCCAGATTTACTGCACTGGATAGAAGGGAAGGGCCAACAAGCTTTTCAACGAAGGCAATAATTTCTGAAGAACTCACCGGTGCTCTGAAAAAAGCACTCTTTGGACGCATAGTCACTGGCACACCTCGAGGATCTTGCCGGATATCATTTCAATCTCTGCCGAACTCAATCCGGAGTAGATCGGCAAACAGACAATGCGTTCAGATAGTTTTCGGGATTCGGGGCACATTATTGAGCTTGCCCCCAAGGACGTTACCGATTCCAGAGACGGGTAAAAGTAACGTCGTGCAAGAACATCCGATTCACGCAAGGAGGACATCAGTTCCATTACCCGAGCTTCGTTTTCCAGTGCTACAGGATAGTAAGCATGATTTAAACTGGCACCACTTTGAATACGCTGTTTCTGAACCCTACCCTGCAGAAGATGATCGTAGCTTTCAGTAATCGCTTGGCGATCTCCGCTAATTTGCTCCATCTCATCAAGCACACACAGGCCCATCGCCGCTTGCAGCTCATTCATCTTGGCGTTGATGCCCGGCTCTTCAATGCACTCAGGCCCCGCAAGGCCGAAATTGATCATTCTTCTGGCCCGCTCCAGATCTTCCTTGCACTTGAAGATAATGGCCCCACCCTCGACTGTGTGGAACAGTTTGGTGGCATGGAAGCTGAGCGTGGCCGCATCGCCGTGTTTGAGCAGGCTTTCGCCTTTGTAATTCACACCGAAAGCGTGGGAGGCATCGTAAATAACCTTAAGATTGCGCTTTTGGGCGATGGTGTCTATGGCTTCTAAATCGCAGGCGTTTCCGAAGACGTGCACTGGCACAATAGCCCGTGTATTCGGGGTGATGGCTGCTTCAATGTTCGCTGGATTCAGGCACCAGCTGCTCGGGTCTATGTCTGCGAATACGGGCTGCACACCGTCCCATTTCAGAGAACTGGCGGTAGCAATGAAGGTAAACGGGGTGGTGATAGCTTCCGCCTGTTCACCAGAGGGGCTATCGCTCAAACCCAGGGCGCGGTAAGCGATTTGCAGTGCCAGGGTGCCATTGGCGACCAGTAACAGGTTTTCAACACCCAGATAGTCTTCCAGCCGCTGGGTGAGCTCTTGTACCAGTGGGCCGTTGTTGGTTAACCATTGGCGCTCATAGATGCCGTCTATGTACTTATTGAGCGTTTCCCTGTTGGGTAAATAGGGTTTGGTTACGGGAATCATCGTGCGTCTTCCAGAAGATCCTGCAGGTATTCGCCGTAGCCGTTCTTCTTCAGCTGGGTGGCTTGGGCTTGTAATTTCTCGTGAGTCAGCCAGCCCTGGTTGAAGGCAATCTCTTCCAGGCACGCGATCTTGTAGCCTTGGCGTTTTTCAATGGTTTCTACAAACTGTGCGGCCTCCAGCAGGCTTTCGTGGGTGCCAGTGTCGAGCCAAGCGAAACCCCGGCCCAGCAGTTCTACGTTCAGATTACCTTGCTCCAGATAGGCGCGGTTTACACAGGTAATTTCCAGTTCGCCCCGGTGGCTGGGTTTTACTTGCTTGGCAATGTCTACCACGCTGTTGTCGTAGAAGTAGAGGCCGGTTACCGCGTATTGGGATTTAGGGTGATCCGGCTTTTCTTCAATGGAGATGGCGCGTTTATTCTCGTCAAACTCTACTACACCGAAGCGTTCGGGGTCTTTTACCTGATAACCGAATACGGTGGCGCCTTCAGTGCGCTGGGCAGCCAGTTTCAGCTTGGGGGTAAAACCCTGGCCGTAAAAGATATTGTCACCCAGAACCAGGCACACACTGTCGCTTCCAATGAACTCTTCACCAATGATAAAGGCTTGCGCCAGTCCATCCGGGCTTGGCTGCATTTCGTAGCTGAGGTTAATGCCAAATTGTTCGCCGGTACCGAGTGCGCGCTTAAAGCCAGCCTGGTCCTCTGGTGTGGTGATGATGAGAATATCCCGAATTCCCGCCAGCATGAGCACAGAAAGCGGGTAATAGATCATTGGCTTGTCGTACACCGGCAGCAGTTGTTTGGAAGTACCGAGTGTTATGGGGTACAGGCGGGTACCGGAGCCGCCTGCGAGGATTATTCCTTTCATACTACTGCTCCGAGGCGTTCACGTTGGTAGCTGCCGTCTTGTACTCGTTGGCACCAGTCCAAGTTATCGAGGTACCACTGTACGGTTTTACGGATACCAGTTTCAAAGGTTTCTTTGGGGGCCCAGTCGAGCTCCCTCTGAATTTTACTGGCGTCGATGGCATAGCGCATGTCATGGCCGGGGCGGTCTTTGACGTTGGTGATCAGGTCCCGGTAGCTGCCCTCTTGCGGGCGGAGCTCCTGGAGAATGTCGCAAATGGTGTGGACCACCTCGATGTTCTGTTTTTCGTTGTGGCCGCCGATATTATAGGTTTCGCCAGGTTGGCCTTCGGTGACGACTTTGTAAAGGGCGCGGGCGTGGTCTTCCACAAACAGCCAATCGCGGATCTGGTCGCCTTTGCCGTAGACCGGTAACGGCTTGCCTTCCAGGGCGTTGAGGATCATCAACGGGATGAGCTTTTCCGGGAAGTGGTAGGGACCGTAGTTGTTGCTGCAGTTGGTTACCAGGGTTGGCAGGCCATAGGTTCGGTGCCAGGCGCGTACCAGGTGATCTGAACTGGCCTTGCTGGCACTGTAGGGGCTGCTTGGGGCGTAAGCCGTTTGTTCGGTGAACAGGTGATCTGCCGCATTGGTCGTTTCATTCGGGTGCGGGAGGTCACCGTAGACTTCATCGGTGCTGATGTGGTGGAAGCGGAAGTTGGCTTTTCTGCCTGGCTCCAAGGCCTGCCAATACTGGCGGGAGGCTTCAAGCAGGGTGTAGGTTCCGACGATGTTAGTTTCGATGAACTCTGCCGGACCGTCTATGGATCGGTCTACATGGCTTTCCGCAGCCAGGTGCATGATGGCATCAGGTGAATGTTGGGCCAGCACCCGGTCTACCTGGGCGCGGTCGCAGATGTCGACTTGCTCGAAGCTGTAGCGTTCACTGCTACTTACCTGAGCCAGGCTTTCGAGGTTACCCGCATACGTGAGTTTGTCGAGGTTGACCACTTCATCGTTGGTGTTATTGATGATGTGGCGGATGACGGCGGAGCCGATAAAGCCAGCGCCGCCGGTTATAAGTAGTTTCATAGAATGGAGATTGCTGATTTCAATGTACAATGAGTGGGCCGCACCACTTGAGGAACCGCCCCTTTTTTTCGGGAACGGTGATTTATTCGACCTGGGTATTCGCCAGGCTCTTCCGCACCAGTACGATAAATTCTGAGAAGAACGCCAGAAAAACTCCGCCCATTACGCCAAGAAGAACGCCGAGAACCACAATCAACGCCTTCGATGGCCCTTTGCCATCTGTGCTTTGACGACTGACTACAAGGCTTTGAGCTGGCCTCAAGGATTCCATGTCGCTTTCGAGTTCAGCTTGCCTCTGAATGGCTGACGCCAGTGCAGTAGCACTGTTCTCACTGCTTTCCAGTGACTGTAGTGAATCAACCACCTTGCCTTGTGAGGCTATGCGGCTTTCAAGAACTTTGCGTGAGCGTTCTAGGAGTTGTTGCTGGCGTTCAATCACACTGTTGATGAGACTTGTGTGCAACTCCCTCACAAGGGTTGCCTGCTGCTCGGTAGTTTCTGTCGAAAGTTTTATGAGGCCAGTATCCTTGGGGTTAGATACCTTCACTTTGAACGGCAATCTCCGCTCATTGATTTGCGCGAAAGTGGCGGCTTCTTCGGGAATCCACCGGTTCTCCAGGGTCGCGGCTACAGCGCCGGGTTCTTCAAGATATTCACCTTCGCCGTCTTCGGCGAGCTGCACCAAGCTGACATATTCATACTTTGCAGGGGTCATCACGGCGTAAATCACCGCCAGTAAAGTCATGACCAGGAAAGTTACGTAAAATACCAAGCGGCGGCGAACGAAGGTGGCAGCCAGGTCCACAAGGCTGATTTCGTCATTGTACTTGCTTCTATTATCCAGCGTGTTGCTCATTAAAGTAACCTTTCGCATCTCGAAGGTATTGTTATATCAGGCACGCTACCGCCCCACCATCCCGATCTGGTGTGTTGAGGCGCTAGCAGTATAGTGATCGGAGGCGACGGATTTTACGCTAACTCTGGCTGAGTTTCAGTTACGGGAAGTTATTAGGTGGAGGGCATAGCTGTGCTGAAGCACCGAGACCATTTTGACCACGAAATTCAAGATTGCCCCCCTACACCGATTTCATTCTGTTCAAAACGGCATTTGGTGAGCATAGGTATGGACCAAACCTTCGACATTATTACCTGCGGCCATAAACGCAAAAAAGCGCTAATGTGCCCGCCCGGAGTCACCGCACCGACACAAAAACGCTTCATGAACGTACTGAAATTATTTTAGCCGGCCACCTTACGCCTTCTGAACACCACCAACAACCGCCAGGCATGACTCAACCCCCAGTCATACACCGTAAACAACCCGATGAATGCCGTGAACATGAACCACTCAGGCAGCTGGAAGAACTCGCCGAGCAAGCCAATGGCGGCGAGCAGGAGGGCAATGCCGGTGATCATGATCAGAGCCTCACGATCAGAAAAGCCGGCGCGCATGAAGATGTGGTGAAGGTGCTCGCGGTCCGGTTTCATCACCGACTGGCCCTTGCGGGCGCGGCGGACCATGATGGCGACCATATCCATTAGTGGCAGGGCAATCAGCCACAGGGCGGTGACCGGGCGGAAGGCCATTTCACCGGGCTGGGTGCCGTTGACCAGCAGCCATACCACCGCAAAACCGATGAACATGGAGCCGGCATCTCCCATGAAGATTTTCTTGCGGAACGGAGGAATCCGCAGATTGGCCATCAGATAGGGCAACAGAGCAAAGGCTATGCCCAGGGAAAGCGCCAGCTCCAGGTTAAAGCCAGCGGAGGCCCCGAACAGGATAGCCAGCGACAGCAATGCCACCAGGGACAGACTGCCGGCCAGGCCGTCGATGCCATCCACCATGTTGAAAGCGTTGGTCGCGCCAATCACCGCCGCGATGGTCACCAGCGGGCCAAATACCCCGAGGTTGATGGCGCCAAAACCAAACAAATTGCCAAAAGACTCCAGCGACACCCCGGAGCCAAATGTCAGCAACGCACCCAGGGCCACCTGGGCACCAAGGCGGAACTTAGCCGGCAACTCCCGGGCATCGTCCACAGCGCCCATAATCACCAACAACGCAGCACAGACCAGGAACAGACCATAGCCTTCCACCAGCGGCATACCCGCCAGCCAGGAAATACTCAACCCCAGAAACGCACTCAGCCCACCGACCAGCGGAACAGCGCCCTTGTGCACCTTACGGTGATCCGGCCGATCAAGCAGATCCACCCGAATCGCCATCGGCTTGAGCACAAACAGCGAAAGCAACGCGATAAATCCAGAGAGAAGGCCCGTAGTACTAGCCGCTTCCATGTGAGTATCTCTTGAGAAAAGTAAAAGGCCAAAGAAATGAAATGTTGGACATCCGGTCCCGGGATTCGGTACTGCAAGGGGACAGACCGCAAGCCAATCTTAACGATAGGTTCCAAAGTATACAGAACAAATGACAGAACTGTGACCAGGATCGCAGGATTTGACACTCTTTCACGACCAAGGTCTAAGCCATTGAAAGGTGGTCTTGGGGTATGGGTAGTCTAAGGGGATAAGGCACTGCCACACATCACATCAAGTCGGGCACAAAGTCTTCTAGCACCATTGCAACCCTGGACTTCCCCCACTAAAGTGGACACGCCTCATCAATTGATCCCTTCGAACTCTATCGGAGTCCGGTAGCCAACACTTCGTACCTGAACACAACCGATCATTGAAGTTAATCGAGCGGACATTGGCGAGCGTGCGAATCTTGTCTTCGATAAAGTTGGCGAGAGGTCGGTAGTGTTCCTGATGCTCAGCGACATCAAGGCTTGCCGCCTCAAGACTTTCTCGGAAATTGCCCTGTTCGAACAGCGTGACGCTGTTGTAGATCCGACGAGCGTCAACTTTCTGCACTGGCGCCCGATGAAAAATAACAACCTCAAAATTATATTGGCTCAGAAACTGAAGGGATTCCTCAAACTTTCTGTCGAAAACGCTTCGCGAGTTTTCCTGATCCATCGGAACTTCATATTCATTACCAAGATATAAAAGGCCCCAGACACATCGCCCGTTGAGTAATAGGTCCATCGAGAAATTAAAATTACTTTTTTATTCCAAGCTCTACAAGCTGATGGAATGCGTCAAAGTTTCTGAAATTGCAAATCTCCCGACGTTAATCGGGCCTGAATACGTACGTATCAATAAATGGCGGGCAACCGGAAACACCTGAAACAATAAAAGACTTCTCTCGGCTTTCACATTCACGAGTTAAAGGGACAAGAAACGACAGCAAATGACTATCGCCAATGATCGCAACTGACGACTTAACATCCTGATTGCCAAGCTTACAGAAGAAGCCCTAACTCTCTATCCGACTCATTGAAAAATCGAAGCACTCCTCCTGAAATTCACGGACATACAAATCCTTGTGTAAGCGCTGCATAATCAAACCACGATTATTACTGCCGTCACTGATGTGGCCATAACCACCGAATATCAAAAAGAACAAAGTAAAAACAGAGGAAACCGCAAAAACTTTAGTTGTTGAGCGGAGGAGCGAATTGGCACCTTTTCTGAACGGCTGTTCGACGTATCTCCAGCTCACGTAGGCCAAGATCACGGATCCACAAGAAAGTGCAAGCATAACCTGGAAGGAAGGATCCAAAAGACTTCGAATTCGCGCAAACGCGAACAAAGGCTGGTGCCAAAGATAAGCACTGAAGCTGATCAAGCCAATGCCAACAAGTGCCCTCGATGAAAGTAGTTTCGCCGTAAGCGTATCTCTGGCAGCAAAAAGAACAACAAGAACCGTACCAACCACCGGAAAGGGGGTGTAGAGGGAAGGGAAAGGAACCGATTTATCGAAGAAGAATATGGAATAACCAATCAAGCCAAGGCCAACAGCGGACAGAAGCTGATTGGAATAGATGCTTTTTTATACGAGAGGAATCCACATATCGCTCCCGCCCCCAATTCCCACGCCCGAGTTGGAAGGAGGTAAAAGTTCGCTATCGCGTGATTTCGCCATCCGTATTCCGATAACGCCAAACTCAAACCGGAAACAGCAACAACAACGTAAAAGACCGGGTTTCGGCCGAATCGCCAAAGTGCCAGCAAAAGGAGCGGGAAAAAGATATAGAACTGTTCCTCAACCGCCAGGCTCCAGGTATGCAGCAAGGGATTTTCTTCCGCGGCGGGAGCAAAATAACTCTCAGCCCGCCAGAAGAAAATATTGGAGACGAACAAACTGACCGCAATCAGGGATTGTGAAAACTCCTTGAACTCCGGTGGCTGCAGCCAAAACCAAGCAAACGGAACACAGCAAAGCACGACGAAAAACAGTGCCTGCAGAATACGACGCGCCCGACGCTCATAGAACCTGCCAATGGAAAACGTACCGCCTTCCAGTTCCGAGATCAGTATTGATGTAATCAAATAGCCACTGATTACAAAAAAACGTCAACGCCGACAAATCCACCCGAAAACCAGGAAAATCCGGCATGGAAAAAGATAACAGGCAAAACAGCAACTGCCCGTAATCCGTCAATTTCTGGTCTGTAATTCATTCGGAACTATTACCCCAAATACCAAGGCATAGCTTTGGCTATTCCTTCCCGAATCCGGAACTCCGGCGCATAACCAAGCTTACTCACCGCCTTCCCAATATCCGCCTGAGAATGCCGAACATCCCCCGGTCGGAAATCCCGGTACACCGGCGCTTTGTCATACACCACGCCATTCTCCGCCAGCGCATTTTTCAGTGCCGCGAACAGGTCATTCAGTGTGCTGCGGTCACCCACCGCCACGTTGTAAACTTCGTTTTTGGCAATATCCTCTGCCGTGGCCGCCAGCAGGTTGGCCTGCACCGCATTCTCCACAAAACAGAAATCCCGGCTGGTTTCGCCATCGCCGTTGATGAACAAATCCTCACCACGCACCATGGCGGCGGTCCATTTCGGGATAACCGCAGCATAGGCACCATCCGGGTCTTGCCGCTTGCCGAACACATTGAAGTAACGCAGGCCAATGGCCTTGAAGCCGTAACTGCGGGCGAACACCTCTGCATACAGCTCATTCACATACTTGGTGACCGCATAAGGCGACAACGGCTTGCCAATGTTCTCCTCCACCTTCGGCAACGCCGGGTGATCACCATAGGTAGAGCTGGACGCCGCATAAGTGAAACTCTTCACCCCCGCATCCCGCGCCGCCACCAGCATATTCAGAAAACCGGTTATGTTCGCGGCATTGGTGGTAATGGGGTCATTCAAAGACCGGGGCACCGAACCCAGCGCTGCCTGGTGCAGCACGTAATCCACACCCTCGCAGGCCCGGGCACAATCTTCCAGGTTGCGGATATCGCCCTCAATAAACTGAAACCGCGCCCACTGCTCTGCAGACACCAGGCTGCGAACCTCATCTAGGTTGCGCTGATAGCCGGTGGCGAAGTTGTCCAGGCCGACTACGCGCTGATTCAGCTTCAGCAGGTGCTCCAGATGGTTGGAGCCAATGAAGCCGGCTACGCCGGGTGATTAGCCAGGTTTTGGGGAGTTGCGGATTGCGGAGACTATCAACAGACTGCATTCAAAAACCTTTTAGAATTTGTTGGGCACTAACAGCAGGTTTCGCTATAGGAGCCGCGACAGCTAATCCAGAACCTGAATTCGGTACATCTTGTGATTGGTCTGCTAATTGCTGTGCTGATCCCAGCAAGTCGTTTTTCATTCCAATTAGCCGAGAGCCTTGATGAGACAGGTGACCAGGGTCACGGTAGATATTAACTCCGTCTACGAATGTGGGGCATTTTTCTGAGTCACAGATATATTGCCCCAAATCCAGGACCGGTAATGCCAAATCTGGCCGCGCTAGGAACGCCATGACGGCGGTGTGTTGCTCTGAAAACTCTGCAATCGTGAAAACACAATCTAAAACTTCATTACCTTCAAATATCAAATTGTAAGTTGAACATTTTGAGAGGTTTTCGCCGGTTCGGGGGGGGGGAGAGACAAAAACGGGTTTCTTCCCGAGGCTTTCTAGGAAAGCGGCGGTTTCGTTCATGGCTGCCAGAACAACGTCTTCTGATGCCGTCCGGAGAACACCTTTAGTGTCATAGGTTTCGTTAAATAGAATGCCTAAGGGTGAGGACATTATGACGTACTCGACGTTGTTATCATTTTTCAGCCAGTCTCGAACCTGATCATTGAACGAGACACAACTTTGAGACCAAGCTTCCGGGTATTTTCGGCTTGAAAGCGCTAATCCAATAATTGGTGAGCAGACCGATTTCGTGAACTGAATCAAGTTTTTACCTTCTAGGCTCGGGCTTGCAAGAACTGCTTGCGCCAGATGCATAGCATAGCTGTCCCCCCAGAGCATGACTTTCGGATCAGGCCCGGTTCGGCATTTTTCGGATGTTGTGAATGTGCCCTCGCATTCAGAGTCGAGGCCGTGATTGACCTTAATACGTTCAGCAATGTTGATTTCTGAAAAGGGAACGCCGGATGGGGCTACTCGGTCAGGAAATCCACCGTTGAAATGCCCATACAGCCCTGACGTAGTAAAAATAACGGTCCCAAGAGCGGCGTAACTGAAGATCTGCTTTCTGGAACGGGCAAAGGAGTGTTTCTTGGTCCGGAAAGGCTGCTCGATATATTTCCAAGTGATGAAAGCCAGTGCAAGAGATGCGATGGAAAACGCAAGCATCAGTGCCCAGCCAGGCTCGAAGGCACTTCGAATCCTAGCAAAGGCCAGAAGTGGCTGGTGCCAGAGGTAGGCGCTGAAGCTGATCAGGCCGATCCCAACCAGAATACGGTTCGCAAGGATACGGTTTACCACATTCTGTTCATGGCTATACAGAATGATGAGTGCAGTTCCTAAGACTGGTGCGAGAGCATACACCGATGGAAACGGAGTGGTTTCGTCGAAGAAGAAAATTGAATATGCAATCAGTACCAAACCTGCGCTTGCCGCCATAGAATTTGATTTGGGTGACCGCAGGAACATAATGAACGCACAAATCGCGCCGACTCCCAGTTCCCAGGCTCGCGTTGGTAGCAAGTAAAAATTCGCAGTTGGATGGTTTCTCCATCCATATTCAGACAACAGTAAGCTCAGGAGTGAGAGGCCGATAATTATGTAGAAGATCGGCTTCTTCCCAAACCGCCACAGCATCAGCAGCAGCAGCGGAAAGAAGATATAAAACTGTTCTTCCACTGCAAGACTCCAGGTATGCAGCAGAGGGTTTTCTTCGGCAGCAGGTGCAAAGTACCCTGACTTCCGCCAGAACAAGACGTTCGACGCGAAAAATGAAATCGCCACGAAACCCTGGGAAAAATTTTTGAATTCTTGCGGAACCATCCAGAACCAGGCGAATGGGACGCAGCAAATCATTACAAAGAAGAGTGCTGGCAATATCCGGCGAGCGCGTCGTTCGTAAAACCTGCCGATAGAGAAATTCCCTTTACTCATCTCACTGATAAGGATGGTTGTGATCAGATAACCGCTAATTACAAAGAAGACATCAACGCCTACATAGCCACCGGAGAACCATGAGAAGCCAGCGTGAAAAAGAATAACCGGCAAGACGGCAATCGCTCGTAAGCCGTCTATTTCCCTTCTGTACTGCATATCTAATTACCTGTTTCTGAATATGAAAAGCCCGCGAAAATCTCAACTGGAGCTTGGATCGATCAATGGATTGCTAGCGCCCAACCAGGCGCCCGATGATGTCCTTAATCGCCCGACTACTGCCACCCAGCACACTGGTTTCAGGGAGCAGGTTTCGCCACAGGGGCCCGGACAGCACCTCGAGGTCCGTCGCGACCGGAATAACCTTCCAGGCCCTGAGCCTCGAACAATCCCTTCGCCCTTGGCATGTGATCGGCAGAAGTGGCTAGCAGAATCCGGTTAACACCCTGCTCTGCCAGTATCTCTGCTGAGTACTCCGCATTCTGGGCGGTAGTTCGACTTTGTTGTTCCAAGAGAACGACTTGCTCGGGACCCCCCGAGATCCACCATAAACCGCCGCATTGCCTCTGCCTCGGAGGTAGCACTATGCTCGGGATCGCTGCAACTGGTCAGCAGGCCCAGCGGGGCTTTAGATGCGTGGAATAAACGGGCGGCGTGCCAAACCCAATCAGCACCGGATTCAAGATTTGGATACAGGTCACCGTGGCTGGCAGGCGACACACCGCCGCCCAACACCACGATAGGCTCTGCCTGGAGCGTATCTTGAACCGCCATGGGTGGGTGTTGATCTTCCGGGTAGCCGCGTACCCAGTTGCTAGCAACAGGCAAAGACCAAAACCAGAGCTAAACTAACGCCAATGAACCAAACCAGAGGGCCAGTCGCCTGCGGCCTGCCAACGTCAGGAGCAACGCCAGCAAACCGCCAAATTGCGATGCACCAAAAGGCGATATCAGGGCTATCGCGAGCTTGGAGACTATAAACATGCCTTACTCTCTATACTTGAATACGACCTGCCCGGCCGACGTTGCTATTTATAGCCAAATGACATTCTGATAAGGCAAACAAGCAAAAGAGTGCCCCGCAAAAAACAGCAAATAGGGCAGCATGGGTTTCGTAAAAGAGATAAAGGCAAATTCAACAGTATAAAAAACGAATCAACTTACCGAGGGATTCCAGCGCTTAACCCAGGCACTCAACTGAAGCACGGCCCACAACTGCTGTGCATAATGCCCCCGCCCCGAGATATGCCGATTCCACATCAAGCGGACAGCCGTAGAGTCCAAGGCTGAAATCGGAGACAATCAGTGCACACTCAACAAATCTTCCGCCCATTCCCGCAACGGCCCGCGCAACCAGTCATCCAAAGGAATCGCAAACCCCATCTTGGGCCGCTCAATCAGCTCCCGCAGCACATCGCGATAAAGACTCTGGCGCAAGGCCCACTTACCCTCACTATTACGTACCCGCATATCCAGCGGCAACTGCCAAGCTGATACAAATACCACCGGGTAAAGGAATGGCGTCCTGATCTCCAGGCTGCTAGCCATGCTGGCGCGATCCACCTTCACCAGCACGTCATCCACCATGAAGTTAAGCGTATCCATCAACATCATCCATTCCACCTGATCAGCTCTTCGCTATTCACCAAAGGCAACGGCGAGGGAGGTGCCTACGTAACCGAGACCGATAACAGCAACCTTCTTCATTTAACTCTCCAAATACCAAGGCATAGCTTTGGATATTCCTTTCTGAATACGATACTCCGGCGCATACCCCAGCCTACTGGCCGCCTTACCAATATCCGCCTGAGAATGCCGCACATCCCCCGGCCGGAAATCCGGTACACCGGCGCCTTCTCATACACCACGCCATTCTCGGCCAGAGCACTCTTCAGCGCGGCGAACAGATCATTCAGCGTGGTGCGGTCACCCACCGCCACGTTGTAAACCTCGTTCTTGGCAGAATCCTCCGCCGTGGCCGCCAGCAGGTTGGCCTGCACCGCATTCTCGATAAAACAGAAATCCCGGCTGGTTTCGCCATCACCGTAGATGAACACATCCTCACCGCGCACCATGGCGGCGGTCCATTTCGGGATAACCGCGGCATAGGCACCATCCGGGTCTTGGCGCTTGCCGAACACATTGAAGTACCGCAGACCAATGGCCTTGAAGCCGTAACTGCGGGCGAACACCTCGGCATAAAGCTCATTCACATACTTGGTCACCGCATAAGGCGACAACGGCTTGCCAATGTTCTCTTCCACCTTCGGCAATGCCGGGTGGTCACCATAGGTAGAGCTGGCATCAAACGAATGAGGTGGTGTCCGATTTAGCGGGGGCAACTACACGGGGCACCGAACCCAGCGCCGCCTGGTGCAGCACATAATCCACATCCTCGCAGGCCCGGGCACAATCCTCCGGATTGCGGATATCACCCTCGATGAAATCAAACCGCGCCCAATGCTCTGCAGACACCAGGCTACGAACCTCATCCAGATTGTGCCGATGGCCGGTGGCGAAGTTATCCAGCCCTGCTACCCGCTGGTTCTGCCTCAACAGGTGCTCCAGCAGGTTAGAGCCAATGAAGCCGGCTACACCGGTGATTAGCCAGATTCTGGGCTGTTTGGGTAATTGGGTGAGAAGCTTCAGGTAGCGGGGAGTATTAACAGAGCTAATCAGAGAACCCTTTAGAATTTATAAATTTTCAACGCCCAACCAAGCGCCCGATAATTTCTTTAATGGCCCGACTACTACCATCCAGCGCACCGGTCTCAGGAAGCAGGCTACGCCACAGGGGTCGGGACAAAACCTCGTGGTCAGTTGCCACGGGTATAACCTCCAGGCCCTGAGCCTCGAACAACCCCTTCGCCCTTGGCATGTGATAGCCAGAAGTCACCAACAGGATCCGGGTAACGCCCCGCTCTGCCAGCATCTCCGCTGAATATTCCGCGTTCTCGGTAGTATTCCGGCTTCGGTTTTCCAGAGCAATGGCCTGTTCGGAAACTCCAATGTCAACCATAAACTGACGCATAGCTTCTGCTTCAGAGGTAGCACTATGCTCCGGATCACTACCACCACTCAGCAGCACCAACGGCGCTTTGGATGCATGGAATAATCGAGCTGCGTGCCACACCCGGTCAGCACCAGATTCCAGATTGAAAAACAACTCACCAGGGCCGGCGGGCGATATCCCCCCACCCAACACCACAATAGCCTGCGCCTCAGGCACGTCCTGAACCGCAATCTGAGGATGTTGATTTTCCAGATAGCCGAGCACCCAATTACTCGCCGCAGGCAAAGACCAGAACCACAGCCAAATTAACGCCAAGCCACCCAGTCCTAATGCCAGCCGCCTGCGGCCCGCAAGGGCCGAAAAGAGCGCCAGAACGCCGCCAAATAACGATGATCCCAAAGGAGATATCAGTGCAATCGCAAACTTGGAGACTACAAACATGACCTACCTACCATCGAAGTTTCTAGACCTTCAAAGCCTCCACAATCTGCCCAACCGCCCGCTCGGGCGAGAACAACTTCTGATAAAGCGCCTTGCAACGCCGGGGCAGGTCCTGATCTCTCTTACACTCATCAATCAGCGCCGCCGCCCCCCGCACTAGTGACTCAACAGAATCCCCAGTTGCCACACCACCAACCTGCTCGTCACAAATCAACTCAACAAGATCATTACCCACGTTAATCTTCGCCAGCACTGGCAACCCACTCTGCATATAGGTTAGAAACTTGCCGGGAATATTGTGGGTTTTATGTTTGGGGTGCAGGGCCACCAACCCCACATGGCACTGGGCGTATAAACCGGGTATTTCATCCGGGTCTATTTCATCGTGGAACAGCACATTATCAAGCTCACGGGCTTTGGCATCCGCCGCCAGTTTCTGTGCATCACTGCCCCGCCCCACAAACAGAAAGCCGATATCGCTTCGCGCCTTCAGCTGCTCCGCCAGATCCAACAGAATATCCATACCCTGGGCAACACCCATATTACCGGCATACACAAACACCTTTCGGCCGGCCAGGCTGGTTGTCGCAAGATCAATCGAGCAGGGCCCCACCGGCGCATCGGCCAGCCAGTTTTGCAACACTTCCAGTTTTCGGCTCGGCTTGAGCAACCAGTGGTCAAAATAAATTGAATTTCCCGGCGTCTGAATACCAATCACATCAGCAACCGAGTACTGGTAGTTCGCCACGGCCCGGAAAAACCGATACGGCAGCCCGCGTCCCATCAGCCCCATATCTACGGCCCATTCCGGGAAAATATCGCGAATAATCAGGTATCCCTTACAACCACTGGCCTTCTTCAGGGCACTTGCAATCGGCCCCAGGAATATCGAAGGCGCATACCAGACCACACCGTCCCAGCGCTCATCAGCCAGTGGACTTTTGCGAAGGTTGCGCAGCATGGCATAGGGCATGAAAAATTCGCCAATTGTCCGGCGAACGTAATCAATATCCTTGGTCTTAGGCGCCTTCAGCCGCAGCACCCGCACCCCGCTGAACTCCTCAAGCGCCCACGGCTGCTCAAGGTCAGAACTGGGCAACAGTACCGTCAGCTCATGCCCCCGCCGCACAAACTCCCGGGACAAGTCGCGCAACTGAACCGCACCGGATGTCCGCAACGGCGGAAAGGTGTCTGCAATCAGAACCAGCTTCATGAACCTTTATGCCTCAGTACTGCTTCCAAACCGTCTGCATCACATAATTCCGATAACTGTGGATGATCCGCACCACTTTTTCCGCCACGTTCGGCATGCTGTAGTCTTCCACCAGCCGCAGGGTGCGTTCGTCGCCCCGGCCCTGGTTCTCCAGAATGGCCAGGCCCTGCAGCACCCGTTCGGTGCCCAGACCCACCATCATGGCCGCAGCTTCTTCCATGCCTTCGGGGCGCTCGTGTGCTTCGCGGATGTTCAGTGCCGGGAAGTTGAGAATGGAGGCTTCTTCGTTAATGGTGCCGCTGTCCGACAACACCGCCTTGGCGCTCAGCTGCAGCTTGTTGTAGTCCTTGAAACCCAGCGGTTTCAACAAGCGGACGTTCTGGTGGAACTGCACCCCCAGGGCATCCACCCGCTTCTGGGTACGTGGGTGGGTGGAGACAATCACCGGGTAGCCGTATTGCTCGGCCACGGCGTTCAGGGTGTCGACCAGGGCCAGAAAGTTCCTGTCGGAATCCACGTTCTCTTCCCGGTGGGCGCTCACCACAAAGAACTTGCCCGCTTCCAGTCCCAGGCGCTCCAGCACATCAGACGCCTCAATGCCGTCACGGAAGTGGTTCAGCACTTCAAACATGGGGCTGCCGGTTTTGATCACCCGGTCTG
>Ga0207716_100302_pt1 | contig 24948 bp, 20 predicted proteins | sample TtaePargueraPR_FD_187739 | JGI IMG/M metagenome (GOLD analysis project Ga0207716, IMG submission 187739) | Aerobic enrichment media microbial communities from Bioluminiscent Bay, La Parguera, Puerto Rico - Tt and P2 (5) (SPAdes) | ecosystem: Environmental > Aquatic > Marine > Unclassified ... | reverse complement strand
TGGCCGATCCGGCCCTGGTGTCCTGGCAGCGCGTGGCGCATCTCGCCGATCTCGCCTGGGAGCGGCTTCAGAGAAAGCCCCTGAGCCAGGTGCTGGGCAGCCAGCCCTTCTGGACGCTCGACCTGGCCGTGACGCCGGACGTGCTGACGCCGCGGGCGGACACGGAGACACTTGTCGAGGTGGTGCTGTCGCGCTGCGAGGGGCAAGAGGCGCGGATGCTCGACCTGGGCACCGGCTCCGGTGCCATCCTGCTGGCGCTGCTGAGCGAGCGGCCCGGCTGGACCGGGCTGGGCGTGGATCTGTCCGGCGAGGCCCTGACCGTGGCGCGCGGCAATGCGGAGCGCTGCGGGCTGGCGAATCGGGCGGCATTCGTCCGCGGCCGATGGAGCGCCGGTCTGGAGCGCGCGGCCTTCGATATCGTCATCTCCAACCCGCCCTATATCGTCTCCGATGTGCTCGCCGGGCTTGAGCCGGAAGTGCGCGAGCACGAGCCGGCGCTCGCGCTGGACGGTGGCGCCGACGGGCTGGACGCCTATCGCGACATTCTTCGGGACGTACCGGAAATCCTGAAACGAAACGGGATGTTGGCCTTCGAGATCGGCTACGATCAGGGCGTGTCCGTCAGCGATCTGGTCCGGGCGGCGGGCCTGTCGGGCGTGGCGGTGATCCGCGACCTGTCCGGGCAGGACCGGGTGGTTATCGGATACAACGGCGAAAACCGCTAAAAGGGCTTGGAATGCGGGCGCGGGGAGTCTAGGGTCCGTCCTTAAGGCAGGTGGATCGCGCCAGTACGGGGGTCTCGCGCGGCCGGATGAGCCACCTGCCATTATCCGGCCAATTCGACGATCAACGTGAATAGCGGCGCACAGGCTTGCACCTGCAAATGCACAGCAAAGCCAGAAGTTTAGATATGCATCGCTGTTAAACAGGGATAGGCGATATGAAGCGTCAACGCGGTCGAGGACGTAAGTCCGGCAATCCGGCTAACCGCAGCTATGAGAGCAACGGTCCGGACGTGAAGATCCGTGGCAATGCCTCCCAGATCTACGACAAGTATCTTCAGCTGGCGCGCGATGCGACGTCGGCCGGGGACCGTGTCCGTGCGGAAAATCTCTACCAGCACGCCGAACACTATTACCGCATTGTCCAGGCCAACCAGCCCAAGCGCGATCCGAACCAGGACGACAATGGCGACAATGCCGAGGCGAGCGGCGAGGACGAGGACAACAACGAACAGTCCTCCTCCGGGTCCAACGACCAGGGCAACGGTAACGGCAATGGCCGCGAACCGCGCCGGGGGCGTGGCCGTCAGCGCCAGCAGTCCCAGGACAAGTCCTCCGACAAGGAAGACCCGCTCGGCGTGGTGACACCGGAAGGCGAGAAGAGCGGCGATGGCGAGGCGAAGTCCGAAGACGGCGAGGAAAGCCCGCGCCGCCGCACCCGTCGTCCGCGCCGCACCAAGGCCGAGATCGCGGCCGACAAGGCTGCGGCCGAAGCCGCGCTGGAAAACGCCAGCCCCTCCGCCGATGGCGGTGACAATACCGGCGGCGACGGCTCGGAGAGCGAAGCGGCCTGATCGCGTTCGCCTTCGTCAGTCAAAAGAGGGACGGCCGGCTCAGCCCGCCGTCCCTTTTTGTATCCGCTACCCGTCCTGTCCGGCCGCGTGCCGGGGCACGAGACCGAAGCGGTACCCCTTCCGCCAACGGGTATGCGCCAGCACGGCAAGGGTCAGGACCAGCATCAGGACTTCCGCGCCCGGGCTGGCCAGCCAGATGCCGGTCTCGCCGAAGCCGAGCGGCAGCAGCAAGGTCAGCGGAATGGCGAACAGATAGGTGCGCGACAGGCTGAGGATGGCGGCGCGCGGGGCATCGCCCAGCGCCTGGAAATGCGTCGAGATCATCACGGCCGGGCCAGCCAGGACATAGGCCGCGACGATAACCGGCAGGATGCGGCCGACCTCCGCGATGACAGCGGGGTCCGTGACGAACAGGCCGGCGAGCTGCGTGGACAAAAGCGAGAAGATGGCCTGGGCGCCTGCCGAATAGACGAGGGCGCAGATCACGGCCAGGCGCAGGGTCGCGCCGACACGGTCGGGCCGGCCGGCGCCGAAATTATTCCCGACGATCGCCTGCAGCGCCTGGGCCATGCCCATCAGCCCGAGAAAACTGAAGGAGAGAAGCCGCGTCGCGATGCCATAGGCAGCGATCGTCGCGTCGTAATTCTCCACCGCCGTGTTCTGCAGCATCAGGATGACGGTGCCCGATCCCAGCGACAGGCCGAGAAAGGCCAGGCTCTGCGGCGCGCCGAGCGCCAGGAAGCTCCGCCATCCCTCGCGCCAGCAATGCCAGGGCAGGGCCAGGGCGGGCAGGTCGCAGCGGCCGCTGGCGCGGTAGGCCAGGATCACCGCCAGGCCGATGGCCTGGGCGATGGCGGTCCCGATCGCGGACCCGGCGACACCCCATCCCAGACCGGCGATCAGCATGAAGTTGAGCGCGATATTGGCCAGGGTAACGAGCGCGCCCATGATCGCCATGAAGGCGACCCGGCCTTCCACACGCAGCGCGGTGGATTGCAGGCTGATCGCAAAGGCGAGCGGCGAGGCGATGACGGTGATCAGAAGATAGCGATAGCCATACCCGGTCAGGGATTGCGAGCCATCCGCCGCGAGCATGACCAGCGGGCGGCCGCCCAGCAGGAAAAGGACGAGCAGGACGAGGCAGGTCACGGCGCTGAGCCCGTGTGCGCCGGCGAAGCTCGCGCGGGCGGCGGCATGGTCTTCCGCGCCGAGCTGGCGGGCCAGCACGCTCGCCATGCCGTTGGCAACCAGGGTCGCCAGGGCGACGCACATCATCACCAGCGGGAACATCAGCGTGACGCCGGCCAATGCGTCGGCCCCCACGAAGAGGCCGAGGAAGATCGCGTCGACGACGGTCAGCAGACCGTTGACGCTCATCAGGAAGACGATGGGCAGGGCGGTCTTGGCGAAAAGCGGTCCGATCGGGGCGGACGTGTATTCGGTCTTGCGCACAGGCGTCTGGGTCATGGCTCGTTTTCCGGCAGGGGCGCACGGGCCGGTTGCTTGGATTGCCGGCGAGGCGCCACGACCTGCACGAATGTGTCGGGCGGACGCGCTGCGCCGCCGTGGCCCGTGCAGGGAGTTACAGGGATCGGAAAGTGGGTTTCACCGTGTGGCGCGCGGCCATGCGGCAGGCACCCGGAGCCTGCTGACGTTTCGTTATGGGGTCGGGTTGTCGCCGTCAAGCGAAACCGGGTCCCCGGTCGCGATGCGGCCGCCGGCCTCCACGCTGGCATAGAGGCCGCAATCGGTGTGGCCGTAATGGTCGAAGAGCGCCTTGGGCACGTCGATATTGCGCACGCCGCGCTCCAGGTCGACGCTGGTCGCCGCGCAGCGCCGGATGCGTCTTTGAACCTTGAGCCGTGCCTCGCCGATCCGCAGCGTGCGCCCGATCCAGTCGAATTCGCTCCAGGGTTCCGCCCCGTCGATCAGCAGATTGCCGCGGAAGCGCAGCGGGTCGAGATCGTGCCCGGTCTTGTCGGAGAGGTCGCGCACCGACGCTGCATTGATGAGGGACAGATGCGGTTCGGGGATGTCGGTCATCGCCTGGCCCGGTGCGTGGACGATGCGCAACGGTCCGCGCACGGCATCGCCCAGCAGGGTTTCAAGCGCGTCGAACAGGGGCGGGTGGGTGTCGGGGTGGTCGAGCGATACGGATAGGGACTGCCCGTCCTGAAGCGTCACCTCGAACCGGTGTGCGGCCGCATCGTACCGGCAGGCCAGGCGCGCCAGTTCGGCCTGTCCCGCCAGCATCAGGAAGTGCTTTTTCTTCACATGCGCCGGCTTGTCCGGATCGAAGGGGCCGGGGCCGTTCTCGATGGCCCATTGCCGGTCGTGCGGCAGGGTTCGGCCGGGTGTCAGTGCGACGGATTCCAGCCGGTCCGGGCCCAGGCCCTTTACCGGAAAGCGGGTAATTGCGGTAAGCTGCGGCATGGACGGCTGGGCTCTCCGGGAAGGGGTCAGAATGTCGCGACTGAAGCACTTGTGTGACCGATCAGCCACACCTACATGCTCCATGAAACGCGTTGCCATCGTGCTTGATCAAGGCGGTGGCCGGAACGTTATCTCGCCTGATTTGGGAGATCGATATGGATTTTGAGAAATATACGGATCGCGCGCGGTCCATCGTCCAGGCTGCCCAGGGCCTGGCGCTGAAATCGAGCCACCAGCAATTCGCGCCGGAGCATGTACTCAAGGCGTTGCTGGACGACGAGGCCGGGCTCGCGGCCAACCTCATCGAGGCTGCCGGCGGCCGTGTCCGCCAGGTGCAGGACGGCACCGACCAGGCCATTGCCGCCATTCCGAAAGTGGAAGGCGGGCAGGGCAAGCTCTACCTCGCCCCGGAAACCGCCAAGGTCTTCGGCGCCGCCGAGGAAGCGTCGCAGAAGGCAGGCGACCAGTATGTCACCGCCGAACGCATTCTCCAGGCCATCACGCTGACGCCGGGCAACAAGGCCTATGACGTCCTCAAGGCTTCGGGCGTGACCCCGCAGGCGCTCAACACGGCGATCAACGATCTGCGCCAGGGCCGCACGGCCGACAGTCAGTCGGCCGAGGACAGCTATGAGGCGCTGAAGAAATACGCCCGCGACCTCACCGAAGTGGCGCGCGAGGGCAAGCTGGACCCGGTGATCGGCCGCGACGAGGAAATCCGCCGCGCCATCCAGGTCCTCTCCCGCCGCACCAAGAACAATCCCGTGCTGATCGGCGAGCCCGGCGTCGGCAAGACCGCCATCGCGGAAGGCTTGGCCCTGCGCATCGTCAATGGCGACGTGCCGGAAAGCCTGAAGGACAAGCGTCTTCTGGCGCTGGACATGGGCGCGCTGATCGCCGGTGCGAAATATCGCGGCGAGTTCGAGGAACGCCTGAAGTCGGTGCTCAACGAGGTGCAGTCCGCCAATGGCGAGATCATCCTCTTCATCGACGAGATGCACACCCTGGTCGGCGCCGGCAAGACCGACGGCGCCATGGATGCGTCCAACCTCCTCAAGCCGGCCCTGGCGCGCGGCGAGCTGCACTGCGTCGGCGCTACCACGCTGGACGAATACCGCAAGCATGTGGAGAAGGACGCCGCGCTCGCCCGCCGCTTCCAGCCGGTCTTCGTCGACGAGCCGTCCGTGGAGGACACGGTCTCCATCCTGCGCGGGCTGAAGGAGAAGTACGAGGTGCACCATGGCGTGCGTATCGCCGACAGTGCGATTGTCGCCGCGGCCAACCTCTCCAACCGCTACATCACCGACCGCTTCCTGCCGGACAAGGCCATCGACCTGATGGACGAGGCCGCCTCGCGCCTGCGCATGCAGGTGGATTCGAAGCCGGAAGAGCTCGACGAGATCGATCGCCGGGCGATCCAGCTGAAGATCGAGGCGGAGGCGCTGAAGAAGGAAAACGACGATGCCTCCAAGGAGCGTCTCAAGACGCTCGAAAAGGAGATCGCCGAGCTGGAAAGCCGGTCGGCCGAACTGACCGCGACCTGGCGCGCGGAAAAGGAAAAGCTGGCTTCCGCGACGACGATCAAGGAAGCGCTGGAACGCGCCCGTAACGAGCTGGTCGACGCGGAACGCCGCGGCGATCTGGGCCGGGCCTCCGAGATCAAGTATGGCCGCCTGCCCGAGCTGGAACGCAAGCTGGCCGAAGCGGAGACGGAAGCCGACGGCCAGGACGGCCAGATGGTGCAGGAAATCGTCGACGACGAGCAGATCGCCCATGTCGTCTCGCGCTGGACCGGCGTGCCGGTGGACAAGATGCTGGAAGGCGAGCGCGACAAGCTGCTGCGCATGGAAGACGCGCTGCACAACCGCGTGGTCGGACAGGAAGCGGCCCTGGCGGCCGTCTCCGATGCGGTGCGCCGGGCGCGTGCGGGCCTCAAGGATCCCGCCCGTCCGATCGGCTCCTTCCTCTTCCTGGGTCCGACCGGCGTCGGCAAGACCGAGCTGACAAAGGCGCTCGCGGAATTCCTGTTCGACGACGAGACCGCGGTCACGCGCATGGACATGTCGGAATTCATGGAGAAGCATTCCGTGGCCCGCATGATCGGCGCGCCTCCGGGCTATGTCGGATACGAGGAGGGCGGTGCCCTGACCGAGGCGGTCCGCCGCCGGCCCTACCAGGTCGTGCTGCTCGACGAGATCGAGAAGGCGCACCCGGACGTATTCAACGTGCTGCTGCAGGTGCTCGACGACGGCCGCCTGACAGACGGGCAGGGGCGCACCGTGGATTTCCGCAACACGATCATCATCATGACGTCGAACCTGGGTGCCGAATTCCTGCAGCAGGTGGACGATGCCGAAGAGGTGCGCGATCAGGTGATGAATGCGGTGCGCGGACATTTCCGTCCCGAATTCCTCAACCGGGTCGACGAGATCATCCTGTTCCGCAAGCTGGCGCAGGAGCATATGGGTGCCATCGTGGACATCCAGATCCAGCGTCTGGCCAAGCTGCTGGAAGATCGCCGCATGACGATCGAGCTGGACGAGACGGCCCGCGAATGGCTGGCGGCCAAGGGTTACGACCCCGCCTATGGCGCCCGTCCGCTCAAGCGCGTCATCCAGAAGGAGCTGCAGGACCCGCTGGCCCGCCTCCTGCTGGAAGGCGGGATCAAGGATGGCGACACGATCAAGGTCTCGACCGAGGCCGGCGTGCTCACCGTCAACGGCGTCGCCATCGGCGAACGCAAGCCGCTGCACGCGGTGGTGAACTGAAGCCAGGTATGAGCCGAGGCAAAGCATCAGGCCCGCGACCCCGGTCGCGGGCCTGATTGTATCTAGAGCCGGATTTCCAGATGCGGCCGGCCGTTCGAGGTGCGTGCCGCAGACACGCCGTCGCGGCCCACCGTGGCGTTGATGCGCTTCCGCCAGGCGGAAAAACTCTCGAACGTCACCACATCGACGGCCTCGTCCAGGTCGAGCGTGACGCGATAGCGCGCGCCATTGCCCAGCTGGCTGAGGCCGATGATCGTGCCTTTGAAGCTCTGGCCGAGATACTCGCCGGACACCTGGGCGCCGAGCGAGAGCGGGTTGGCCGGGCGATTGCCGCAGGCCGCGTGGATCGTGTTCCAGTCGCGATAGCCGTACTGGTGCGCGATCAGTTCCAGCGCTTCGGAGTGGGAGATGAAATTGCCTTCCGCCTCGAGCGATCCGCGCAGGCGCTTTGCCTGCGCCTTCAGCGCGTCGATCCCGGGAAGGGGAGCGGGATGATGTGTCATGTCAGCCTCATGCCGTTTCGCATGCGGATGTTCGACGGGGCTCGCATTGCCATCGCGCCGCATGGATACAGGTCACGGGCGTTGGGACATGTCAGGGGAGATTTCACCAGGGCTTGCGCCTGCGAGCGGCAGGTATCTCCAGACCGGCGCTGTCCCTAGACCTCTGGACGGGCCTGGTCAAGCTGAATGCCGGGCGACAGGGCGCTATTGCGCCCCGTTGCCCGCATCGGCCATCACCGGCGCATTGCCGTCCGCAGCGGACGGCGCGGCGTCGCGGATCGCCAGGATCCGGTCGCGTTCGGCCTCGAAGAGTTCGATCTCGTCCTCGTCGAGCTGGCGGCCCGTGGGCAGGTCCAGCGTCATCGGGTTCACCGGCGTGCCGTTGTGATGGACTTCATAGTGCAGGTGCGGACCCGTGGAGCGGCCGGTCGTGCCGACATAGGCGACGACCTGGCCCTGGGTGACGCGCGAACCGGAGCGGATGCCCCGGGCGAAGCCGTTCAGGTGGGCATAGGCCGTCTGATAGCCATTGGCGTGACGGATGCGGACATAGTTGCCGAAGCTGCCGAACCGGTTGGCGCGTTCCACGACGCCATTACCGGCGGCGAAGACCGGCGTGCCCGTGGGCGCGGCGAAGTCGGTGCCGTTGTGGCGGCGCGTATAGCCCAGGATCGGGTGGCGGCGGGCGCGCGAGAAGTGCGAGGAAAGACGCGCGCCGTTGATCGGCGTGAGCATCAGCAGGCGCTGGGCGCTGGCCCCGTCGGACGTGTAGTAGCCGACGATCCCGTCCTCGGTCTCGTAGCGGAAGAATTCCTTCGGCTCGCCGCGGCCGGCATAGCGCACATAGAGAATGTCGCCGGTGCGCGCGACATCGCCCTCATCGTCGATGAAGCGTTCGAACAGGATGTCGAACTCGTCGCCCGGCTGGATCGAACGCTGGAAGTCGATGGCGTAGGCCAGCACGCCGGCCAGTTCGACGACCACGCGGTCCGTGGCGCCGGCATTGAGCGCGTCGACATAGAGCGAGGTGCTGATATCGCCCGTGGCGCGGACCATGTCGCGATCGAAGGTGGCCTGGACTTCCCGGGCGCGGAATTCGTCGTCCCAGGTGCGTGCCACGGTGATCGAGCGTTCCACGTCGGGACGGAAGGACAGGCCGTTCAGGCGCAGCGGCGCGGCATCCTCGCCGCCGTCCTCGTCCGGCGTGGTCTCGACATAGAGACGAATGCGCTCGCCGGCGCGCAGATAGCGCAGGTCGTAGACGGTGTTCAGGGCGGCCACGGCGCGGGCCGCTTCGACGCGGTCGATACCGGCGTCGTCCAGAACGCCGGCCAGCGTGCCGCCGCGCGGCACTTCGCGTTCGACCTGGATCGTCGTGGCACAGGCAACGCAATCGGTGAAGGCGGAATAATTGAGTTCGACCGGGTCGAGCGCCACGGCACGGGTCATGGCCGGCGGCTCGGCGGCGGGCGTCTGGCCGGCATCGGCCATGGCGTCCGGCCGGATCGGCGGCACGGCGGCGAGCGGGCGCTGCATGTCGGTCTCCGGACCGATCGGGGAAGCGTCGCTTTGCGGCTCGTTGCCGGTCATGAGGGCAATCAGGAGCACCGCGGACAGCGTCAGGCTGGCAAAGGCCACAAGGCCGCGGGTGCGTTGGGTGTCGGCACGGGATACGTCAAATCCGGACATGTCGGCGTCCATACTCCGGTCAGCTCTTAAAACACGGTGTGTCACACGTGATGTCTAGCAAGTCTCGCGCCGTTCCGTGCCGTTCGGGCACGAACTGCGGAGAGCCCCCAGTAGCCACGGGAATCATGACTTGGACCGATCCGGTTGCCAAGTCCTTTACGACAATGAGCCGCAGAAGGACTGCGAAAAGGGGCGAGCCCGGGGGAGAATCGTGTATCGATACGAGCATGCTTGACGAATTTGCCGACGAACTCACCGCCGAACAGCTTGCCGCTCTCCTGTGTGCGCGGCTCTGCCACGACCTTGTCAGCCCGGTGTCCGCGCTTGGCGCGGCGCTGAGCGTGCTGGACGACGAGGAGTCGGCGGAGATGCACGACGACGCGATGGGGCTGGTCCGCGAGAGTGCGCGTCAGGCCCAGGCCAAGCTGGAATTCTCGCGCCTGGCTTTCGGCGCTGGCGGGTCCGCCCCGGGCATACTCGACACGCGCGAGCTCAAGCGGCTGACCGAAAACATGTTTTCCGCCTACAAGCCGGAAATCGTCTGGAAGGTGGAGGCGACCGGGCTTGAAAAGTCCGCAGCGCGTCTCCTTCTTAATCTGTGCATTCTCGGCGTCGACGCGGCGCCGCGGGGTGGTACGGTGACGGTCGAGGCGACCGACGCGGCCGGGGGGGCGCGTTTGCGCATCGTCACCGAAGGCCCGCGGGCCCGTCTGGAGGCCGGCACGGCCCTGGCGCTGGAGGGGCAGGCCCCGGAGAACGGCTTCGACGGACGCTCGATCCAGCCCTACTACTCCGCGCTGATTGCGCGCGGCGCGGGCGGACGGGTCAGTGCGCACGCCGACGGCGAACGTGTGGAATTTGTCGCCCTGGTCAAGCCGCCCGAAGGCATGATCGGCTAGCGCCGCAAGGCCTTTCATGCGCTGCTAATATTCTATTCGCACGGGAATTGAAAAGAGACGCTCCGGGCCAACAGTCCGTTAACTAACCACTGGCAGGTTGTGCTGGAATAACGACCGCACGGGGCCTGCCATGGATGATCTCATCAGCGAGTTTTTGACGGAAACGGCCGAGAGCCTGGACGTCATCGACGCGGAGCTGGTGCGTTTCGAGAATAACCCGGAAGACCGGGCCATCCTCGACAACATTTTCCGCCTTCTTCACACCGTCAAGGGAACTTGCGGCTTCCTCGGATTGCCGCGGCTGGAAGCCGTTGCGCACGCCGGCGAGACCCTTCTGGGCAAGTTCCGCGACGGTGAACTCGCTGTGTCGCCGCCCATGGTGACGCTGGTTCTCGAAGCCATCGACCAGATCAAGGTTCTGCTCGAGGCGCTCGAGGAAACCGGCGCCGAGCCGGCCGGTGAGGACACCGCGCTGATTGCCAAGCTCGAAGACGCTGCCATGGGCAAGCTCGACGACAGCGCCGCCGAAACGCCGGCCGCCGAACCCGCCGAGCCGGAAAATCCGGAAGGCTGGGACCAGGATCTGGGCCGCGAACTGCGCCCGGGCGAGGTTTCCCTCGCCGATCTGGAGGCCGCCTTCCAGAATGCGGAAGTCGATCCGGCCAACGATCCGGGCGAACCGGCAGCCGCGAATGCGGATAATGACGAGTTTCTGGGCGTCGGCGATTTCGATCCCGAACTGGGCCGCGAGCTGCGCCCGGGCGAGGTCTCCGCTGCCGAGCTGGAAGCGGCATTCCAGAATGCCGATGTCGATCCGGGCAGCGCGCCGGCCGAGCCGGCCTCGCTGATCACCGAGGACATGAGCCAGGAAGAAGCCCTGCAGACGGCCATGGCCGAGCTGAAGGGCGGCGATCACGCCGCCGGCGAAGGCGGTCCGCGCGTCCAGCAGACGGTTCGCGTCACCGTGGACGTGCTGGAAGGCCTGATGACCACGGTTTCCGAGCTCGTGCTGACCCGGAACCAGCTGATCCAGACCATTCGCGGCATGGAAGACGAGGAGCTCAAAGGTCCGCTCCAGCGCCTGTCCGCCGTGACCGGCGAGCTGCAGGACGGCGTCATGAAGACCCGCATGCAGCCGATCGGCGATGCCTGGCGCAAGCTGCCGCGCATCATCCGCGACGTCTCCACCGATCTGGGCAAGAAGATCGAACTGGTCATGGAAGGCCAGGATACCGAGCTGGACCGTCAGGTGCTCGAGCTGATCAAGGATCCGCTCACCCACATGGTCCGCAACTCGGCCGACCACGGTCTGGAAACGCCCGAGGAACGCGCCAAGGCCGGCAAGCCGGAAAAGGGCACGATCAAGCTGTCCGCCTATCATGAGGGCGGTCACATCATCATTGCCATTGCCGATGACGGCAAGGGACTGGACACCACGCGCATCGGCGAGAAGGCCCTGGAGAAGGGGCTGACCACGCACGAAGAGCTGGAGCGGATGACGGAGGCGCAGATCCACCGCTTCATCTTCGCCGCCGGCTTCTCCACCGCTGCGAAGGTCACCAACCTGTCCGGCCGCGGCGTCGGCATGGACGTGGTGCGCACGAATATCGAACAGATCGGCGGTGTCGTCGACGTGGCCTCCACGGCCGGTCGCGGTTCGCACTTCTCGATCAAGATCCCGCTCACCCTGGCCATCGTGTCGGCGCTCATCGTCGGCTGTGACGAGGAACGCTTCGCCATCCCGCAGCTTGCGGTTCGCGAACTGGTCCGCGTCGGTGCCGGATCCGAGCACACGGTCGAAAAACTCCACGGCGCCCGCGTCATGCGTCTGCGCGACCGGCTGATGCCGATCGTCGACCTGCACGACGTGCTCGGCGTGGGTGAGGCCCATGGCGGTGCCGGCGACGACGAGGCGGCCTTCGTGGTCGTGCTCGATGCCGGCGGCCGCAATGTCGGCCTGGTCGTCGACAACGTCCTCGATACCGAGGAAATCGTCGTCAAGCCGCTCTCGGACTCGCTGCGCAATGTGTCGGCCTATTCCGGTGCGACCATTCTGGGCGACGGCTCCGTCATCATGATCCTGGATCCCAACGGCCTGGCCGGCGAGATCGTCTCCGCCATGGAAGAGGACGCGGCCTACGACATGTCCAGCGCCTCCGTGACCGAGATCGATCAGCAGACCCAGCGCCTGCTTCTGGTCCGCGCCGGCGGCGAGGAACCCAAGGCGGTTCCGCTGGCCCTGGTCACGCGCCTGGAAGAGTTCGATCCCGATACGATCGAGGCGACCAACGACCGCCAGGTCGTGCAGTATCGCGGCCGCCTGATGCCGATCGTGCCGCTGGGTTCGCAGATCAACTGCACCGAAGGCCAGCGCCTGCCGGTCCTGGTGTTCGCCGAGAACCACACCGCCATCGGCCTGGCCGTCGACCAGATCGTCGACGTGGTCGAGGAGCGTGTCGACATGCAGATGTCCTCGGACAAGCAGGGCGTCATCGGCTCGGCCATCATCAAGGGCAAGGCGACCGACGTGGTGGATATCGCCTGGTATCTCGACCAGTCGCGCGCCGCCGACATCCAGCGCCGCTCGGCCTCGCGCCGCCGCAAGGTGCTGCTGGTCGATGCCGACGCCTTCGCCCGCCGCATGATCGCGCCGCTGCTCGCGGCTGCGGGCTATGACGTCACGCCGGCCGGCGGGATGCACGAGATCAAGACGATCGCCGAGGCCGGTGAGGTCTTCGACGCCCTCGTCGGCGATCCGGGCGCCCTGGACCGTATCCGCAAGGACGGGCTGTGGTCCGACCTGCCGGCCCTGGCCGTCACCGACTGGCCCGATGATACCCCGGCCGACGGCCTCACGGTCGTGCTGCCGCGCTCCGACCGCGGCGCGCTGATCGCCGCGCTCGACGAGGTTTCCCAAGAGGAGAAAGTGGCATGAGCTCGCAGCAAAGCGATTCCGAACTCAGCGCCGAGGCGATGAACGAATACGTTTCGGTGCGTATTGGCGACCAGCTCTTCGGAGCGCCGGTCGATGCCATCCGCGAAGTCTTTGCGCCGCAATCGGTCACGCACGTGCCGCTGGCGCCGGACGAGGTCGCCGGCCTGCTCAACCTGCGTGGCCGGATCGTCACGGCGATCGACGCCCGTCGCCGCCTGGGGCTGACCCCGCGCGAGAAGACGGAAAGCGGCATGGCGCTCGGTGTCGAGCGCGGGAACGAAATTTTCGGACTTATCGTTGACAGTGTTGGTGAAGTGCTGCGTCGGCCGCGTGCCGAACTGGAGCCGGTTCCGGCTCATGTCGACGCGCGCTGGCGTTCCATGGTCAAGGGCGTCCACCGGCTGGACAAGGAACTGCTCGCGGTTCTCGACGTCTCGGCCGTGATCGGATCGGCCGGCCAGACAAGCAAGGCGGCCTAGCGGAGGGTAAGGCATGAAAACCTGTCTCGTCGTGGACGACTCCCGGGTAATCCGGAAAGTCGCCCGCAAAATCATCGAAGAGCTCGATTTCGAGTGTGTCGAAGCGGCGGACGGGTCTGAAGCGCTCGACGCCTGTCGCAAGCAGATGCCCGATGCGGTCCTGCTCGACTGGAACATGCCCGTCATGAACGGTCTCGACTTCGTCAAGGCGCTGCGCCGGGAAGAGGGGGGCGACAAGCCGGTCGTCGTGTTCTGCACGACGGAGAACGACATGGCGCACATCACCGAAGCCCTGCGGGCCGGTGCCGACGAGTACGTCATGAAGCCCTTCGACGGCGAAATCATCGAATCCAAACTTCAGCAGACCGGATTGCTCCGCGCCTCTTAAGGACGTTTCCCATGCCGGAACTCGCCAGAACGGGCGCAGTCGCCAACCCCATTGCCAAAGTCCTCGTCATCGACGACTCCGCCGTCGCGCGCGGACTGATGACCCGCTGGGTCGAGGAAGACCCGGATCTCGCGCTGGTCGGCGCGGCGGTCGACGGGGAACAGGGCCTGAAAAAGGCCGAGGACCTCAAGCCCGACCTGATCGTGCTTGATGTGGAAATGCCCAAGATGGACGGGCTCGCGGCCCTGCCGCTCCTGCTCAAGGCCGTGCCGGGCGCCAAGGTTCTCATGGCGTCCACGCTGACGCGCCGCGGCGGCGAGGTAACCATCCGCGCCCTGTCCATGGGTGCGGCCGACTATGCGCCCAAGCCGCAGGCGGGACGCCTGGCCGGCGCCGAGGAATTCCGCCGCGACCTGCTGTCCAAGCTCAAGGCGCTGGCGCCCAAGCCGATCCCGCCGGTTCCCTCGGCTCGGGATATCCCCGCCCAGCCGGCCTCGCCGGCTGTACGCACCATCACGCCGCCGCCTGCCGCCGGCGCACCGGTCCGCCGCAGCTTTGCGCCGAGCGCCCAGCCGCCGGCCGCCCGCGGTTCGGTGGCCCGTCACACGGCGCGGCCGGAAATCATTGCCATCGGCTCCTCGACCGGCGGACCCCAGGCGCTGCGCGACGTGGTCGCGGCCTTCGGTCCGGACGTGAAGGCGCCGATCGTGATCGCCCAGCACATGCCGGCGCTGTTCACGAAAATCCTGGCCGAACATCTGTCCAAGGCCAGCTCCCTGAACTGCAAGGAAGCCGAGGACGGCGAGCGGCTAGCCCCGGGCAGCCTCTATATCGCGCCGGGCGATTTCCACCTGACGGTCCGCAAGGACGCAGCCGGCTTCTATGCCGTGCTCGACCAGACGCCGCCGATCAATTTCTGCCGTCCCGCCGTGGACCCGCTGTTCCAGTCGGTCACCGAGGTCACGGGCGGCAAGGCTCTGGGCATTATTCTGACGGGCATGGGTCATGACGGCCGCGAAGGCGCGCGCATCCTGCGCAATGCCGGCGGCACGATCCTCGCCCAGGACGAAGCATCCAGCGTGGTCTGGGGCATGCCGGGCGCTGTCGCCGCCGCCGGTCTGGCAGACGAGATCCTGCCGCTCGACCGGATCGGGGCGGCCATCGTCCAGCGCGCGAAAAACGGGATGTGACCATGATCAAGACCGATGACATCACCTTCGTAGCCGCGGAAGCCTACAAGCGTTCAGGCCTCGTCCTGTCCGCCGACAAGGGATATCTGCTGGAAAGCCGTCTTGCACCGCTGGCGCGGGCCGAGGGCTTCCCGTCCATCGAGGCGCTGATCACGGCGGCCCGGCGCGAAAGCTCCGACCGCCTGCTCTGGGCGATCACCGAAGCGCTGGCGACCCACGAGACCTTCTTCTTCCGCGACAACACGCCGTTCGAACTGTTCAAGGAAGAGATCCTGCCGGTTCTTTCGCGCTCGCGCGGGAACACCGCCACGATCCGCATCTGGTGCGCGGCCTGCTCGTCGGGCCAGGAACCCTATTCGCTGGCCATGATCCTGGAAGAGGAGCGGGCGCGTCTGGGCGGACTTCGCTTCGAGATCGTCGCCACGGACATGGCGCCGCGCGTCCTGGAGAAGGCCAAGGCCGGTCTCTATTCGCAGTTCGAGGTCCAGCGCGGCCTGGCGATCCAGCGTCTGGTCACGCACTTCGACCAGTCGGGCGACCAGTGGCGCGTCAAGCCGAACCTGCGCTCCATGGTGACCTTCAAGAAGCAGAACCTGCTGGAAGGCTTTACCGGCATGGGTACGTTCGACGTGATCTTCTGCCGCAATGTGCTGATCTATTTCGACGCCGATACCAAAAAACGCGTGCTGCAACGCCTGGCCGCCCAGACGGCCGGCGACGGCTATCTGGTGATGGGCGCGGCGGAGACTGTCGTGGGCCTGTCTCAGGACTATGCGCCGGTGGAAGGCCGCCGCGGCCTCTATGGCCGCTCCGGCGTGACGAAGTCGGCCGCTGCCTGACAGCTCCACTGCTGGGAGCCTGGAAAGTTAAGAGGCGCGGCACCCCAAAAGGCCGCGCCTTTTTCCTGCCCGGCCGCCTCTTCGCCAGGTGTCCCTAGGGCGCGATGGCGTCTGCGCGGATTGAATCCATCATGTCGTACAACATCTGCGTGGCCGTGCCGCTCATGGCGTCGATGTAGGCCGTGTCGGGCGATGTGACGGCGACCCCGAGCCTGACACGGCGGTAGTTTCCGCCCTCGCCAAAAAGCAATTCGGAAAAGCCCATGTAGTACGGTCCATCGCCGTCATTCTCGATGCCGATGCAAACGTCCCAGCTGGCAGGCGCGGTGGATGTTGCGGAAACCGGGTGGGATTCGGGTGTGTCACAACCGGCTCCGGGGGCCGGCATGCGCTCATCGTCCTCCAGCGTCTGCGCATCTGCGGGCATCGGATTGCCCTCGGCGTCACTGCGCGCCACGCTGCTGGCATCGACATCGATCCCGTAGCTTGCGGACCATTGCACCTCGCGTTCATCGGCTTCCCGCTCGAACAGCCTCATTGCCTCTTCGAGGCGGGCCACGAGAGCGTCCGGATCGTCCACGGACAGTCCGCCGACCTGCGCGGTCTGGTCAACAAGTTCGAGTGCGAGGGCGGGGGCATCCTCCCCGCTGTCGGCGAAAGCGGCGGAAGCGAGGCAGTTTCCTGCAAGCAAGGCGGCAAGCCAGCGCATGTGAGTCTCCTAGTCGTGCATCTGCACGCTAGCGCCCCCGATCCTGGCGGAAAAACCCCTGAACAGGGGACAAGAAAAAACCCGGACGTTGCGGTCCGGGTTTTCTCTGGTTTGCTTGCGAGGCGGGATCAGGCGGAGGCCTTTTCCTCGACCGGGTCGCGCAGCACGTAGCCGCGGCCCCAGACCGTCTCGATATAGTGTTCGCCATTGGTGGCTGCGGCGAGCTTCTTGCGGAGTTTGCAGATGAAGACGTCGATGATCTTCAGCTCCGGCTCGTCCATGCCGCCATAGAGGTGATTGAGGAACATTTCCTTGGTGAGCGTCGTCCCCTTGCGCAGGGAGAGCAGCTCGAGCATCTGGTATTCCTTGCCGGTCAGGTGCACGCGCTGGCCGTCGACTTCCACCGTCTTGGCGTCGAGGTTCACGGAGACCGAGCCGGTGCGGATGATCGACTGGGAGTGGCCCTTGGAGCGGCGGACGATGGCGTGGATGCGCGCGATCATCTCGTCCTTGTGGAAGGGCTTGGTCATGTAGTCGTCGGCGCCGCAGCCCAGGCCGCGCACCTTGTTGTCGATGTCGGCATTGCCGGTCAGGATCAGGATCGGCGTGTCGATCTTCGACATGCGAAGCGTCTTGAGCACGTCGAAGCCCGGCATGTCGGGAAGATTCAGGTCGAGCAGGATGATGTCGTAATCATACAGCTTGCCCAGGTCGACGCCTTCCTCACCGAGGTCGGTCGTGTAGATATTGAAGCCGTCCGACTTCAGCATCAGTTCGATGGACTGGGCCGTCGCCCGATCGTCCTCAATAAGAAGAACCCGCATTGGTTCGCCTCCGGTTTCGCTGTGCGGGCGAATCAGTGCCGCCCGGCCTCACGTCTGTGATTAACCTTATTTGGACGCTAGGCGGAAACCCTTAACGAAAGTTAAGTGCCGCTTGACCGGATTTCGGAATCGTCAAAACGCGAAATCTTCAAAGATCCGCTTGATTCGAGAATCTCGTTAACGATTCAGGGGTTAACGGCTTCGGGAAATCGGGGTGCGCGCGATTTTTCTGCCGATTTATCAAATATCACGTGCATAAAGTATAGCCTCCGGAAGGCCCTTCGGCCGCCTGATGCCTGGTAAAACGGATCGTCCCGGCGGGATTTTCGCTATCTGGCGGTTTTCCACATCAGATTTCGCGGTTCCGGGGACTCAAAGCCAGAATCGAGTCCGTCAGCACAGGAAAATCGGCTGCGTCCGACCGTGCAGAAAATGCCGGGTGTTTACGCTAGGGCAACCGCGTCGGGTATATTGTCTCCGGGTATTGGCATTTTCGCCACAGGCAGCAAGGCGGTTTCACCCCTGATGATGCAGACCCTGATCGATCGCATCGACAGCCTCGACGAACGCGTGCTGGAAGGCCGGATCACCGCGCTGAACGGCCTGCTCGTCGAAGCCGAGGGCCCCAAGGCGGGGCTCTCGCTGGGTGCGCATGCGGTGATCGAGACGAGCCAGGGCCCCGCCGAGTGCGAGATCGTGGGCTTTCGTGGCGAGACCGCGCTGATGATGCCCTTCGGTCCCCTGGAAGGCGTGCGCCCCGGCGCGCGCGTCCTCCTGCAGCCGGACGCCGCGCGCGTGCGGCCGTCTGCGGCCTGGCTTGGCCGCGTGCTGGATGGTTTCGGCCGCCCGCTCGACAATGGTGCGCCCCTGACGGACGGCGCGCTGGCCTATCCGCTCAAGGGCAATCCGCCGAGCGCTCACGGCCGGGCCCGCCTCGGCGACCGGCTCGATCTGGGTGTGCGCGTTCTGAATGCCTTCGTTCCGATGCGGCGCGGCCAGCGTCTCGGCATCTTTGCCGGCTCCGGTGTCGGCAAGTCGGTTCTCATGTCGATGCTGGCACGGGCCTGCGATGCCGACGTGATCGTCATCGGCCTGATCGGCGAGCGGGGCCGCGAGGCGCGCGAATTCGTCGACGACGTGCTCGGCCCGGAAGGCCGCAAGCGCTCCGTGGTGATCACCGAGACCTCCGACGCACCGGCCCTGGCCCGGCGCCAGGCGGCACACCTGACCCTGACCACGGCGGAATATTTCCGCGACCAGGGCAAGGACGTCCTGTGCCTGATGGACAGTGTCACCCGTTTTGCCCTCGCCCAGCGCGAGATTGGCCTGGCTGCCGGCGAGCCGCCGACGACGCGGGGCTACACCCCGTCCGTCTTCGCGGAACTGCCGCGCCTTCTGGAGCGCGCCGGCCCGGGCCCGGAGCGCCGCGATGGCGGCAAGCAGGGTACGATCACCGGCCTGTTCACCGTGCTGGTGGACGGCGACGATCACAACGAGCCGATCGCCGATGCGGTGCGCGGTATTCTCGACGGCCACGTCGTGATGAGCCGGGCGATCGCCGAGCGCGGACGCTATCCCGCCATCGACGTGCTCAAATCGGTCAGCCGTACGGCGCCGGAAGTGTTTGATCCGCCGCAGCGGCCGCTGGTCGCCGAGGCGCGCAAACTCCTGTCGGCCTATTCCGACATGGAAGAACTGATCCGACTGGGGGCTTACACCCAGGGATCGAACCCGGAAGTGGACCGGGCAATCGCTCTCAACGATCCGTTGGAAGCATTCCTCGGACAGCAAAAAGACGAAGCGGCGGACATTCCGACGACATTCGCGCAGCTGTCCGGGATTTTGGGTGGTGGTGAAGGAGAGCGCTCATGACACGCTCGCATGAACCCTTGATCCGGCTGGCCCGGTTCAAGGTCGAAGAACTCCAGAAACAGATGGCCGAACTCGACCGGTCGCGCCAGGCGCTGATCGACCAGATCGAACGGCTGGAAGCCTCGGTGCCCGAGGAACAGGCCGTGGCCACGGAGTCCAAGGAAGGCTTCCTGGCCTATGGCTCCTATGCCCAGGCCGTGATCAAGCGGAAGGACAATATCCGCCTGTCGCTCGACGAGGTGGAAGTGCAGGCCGAAGCCCTGCGCACCCGGTTGTCCGAAGCCTTCCAGGAGCTCAAGAAGTACGAGCTGCTCGAGGAGCGCCGGCTTGCCCAGGCCGAAAAGGCCCTGCGCGCCGCCGAACAGGACGAACTCGACGAGATCGCCCAGGTCCGCCACCGCCGCCCCAACTGAGCCGGACCCAGAAAAAAGGTCCCGGACCGTGTCGGCCCGGGACCTGAGGATCGTAGTTTCCCACCTACGAGGTTCTCCCGGCCTCTCCAGACCCGGAGACAGTCAGGGGAAGGGAGCTTCCCCTAGAAGTTCTGCGTCCAGCTGACATCGAAGCGGACCGACCGCCCCGGCTCGCTGACGCCCGCGAAGACGCGGTCATAGTCGTGGTCGAGCAGGTTCTCGACACCGGCATTCAGGCTCAGCCCGTGCTCGGCGAAGGGACGCCAGCGGGCGTAGACATCCGTCACCACATAGCCGGCACGGTGTTCCGCCGTATCCAGCGGCTCGTCGTACTCGGTCGCCGCCTCGACGCGTCCGCCGATGAGCAGGCGGTACTGGTCGAAGCTCCAGCGCCCGTCGACGAAAAGCCGTGTCGGCGCGAGCGAACCGAGCGGATCGCCGGTTTCCGCATCCTTGCCGTCGATGCCGGTCAGCGACGCATTCAGCGAGAAGGGACCCTGCGCGAAGCTGGTCTGGATCTCGTAACCGGTCAGCTCTGCCGAGCCGACATTCGAGCTCTGTGTCGTACCGACCGTGCAGGGCATGAAGGGCGGCGCGAAACAGGTCGGGTCGAAGGCAAAGTCGACCGCCAGGTCGATCAGGTTTTCCGCCTCGGTCTCGTACCACGAGGCCCGCACGTCGAACCGGTCCACGCCGACCTTGTCGGCCAGGTCGAGGCCGAAGCCGATCTCGATCGTCTCGGTCTCTTCCGGCAGCAGGTCCGGATTGGCGATGAAGTCGTTCGACACGAAGACCGGCGCGCCGAGGATCGGGTGCGGCATGGAGAAGTGCGTGCCGTCCAGATAGAGCTCGTTGATCGAGGGTGCGCGGAAGGCTTCGCCCCAGCTGACGAAGATGTTGAACGCGTCCGTCGGCGCATAGGTCAGGCCCAGACGCTCGGAGACGGCATCGCTGGTGACGGCGGCGCTGGTCGGCGTGGAGGTCTCGTACTCGTCATAGCGAACGCCCGGCAGCACGATCATCCGGCCCGGCAGGCCCAGCGGGGCAGGGCCGTCGAGCTCAAGCTGCATCCAGCCGGCGGTGAACTGGCTGTCGGCGTCCGGTGCGCCGCCGCGCGTGCCGGTCGGATCGTCGCTGTCATAGCCGTCCTGGCTGTCTTCATAGTATTCGCCGCCCACCGTGAAGCCGGCCTCGTAGGCGCCCAGGTCGAACTCGAAACGCTGGTCGCCGCGGATGCCGACGGTTTCCAGGTCCCGGCGCAGCTCCCGGCCGGACACCAGCTCGCGCTCGTCCACGCTGGTTTCGTTGCTGTAGACGGTCAGTTCCAGGTCCAGCCAGTCGATGCCGGCCGGCGCGAAGGCCGTGGTCAGGGTGATATTGTCCGCCGTGATGTCCTTGTCCACGAGGGCGTTCTGGGAGCCGACGCCGGCATTGCCCTGGCCGTTGTTCGGCTCGGTCACATCGCCGTCGAAGCTCTGCCAGCTCAGCTCGGCGCGGATGCCCTCGGCGAAGTCGTTGCCGACCTTGATGAGGGTGGAAAGGGATTCGTCGTCGGCGGGCAGGTCATTGCCCGAGCCCAGGGCGATATCGCCGGAGGAGCGGGTCGAGACCGAAGCGAGCATGTCGGCCGTGCCGGCGCGGCCGTAGATGCTGGCGGATCCGCGGGTTTCCTCGTCCACCGAGCGATAACCGGCGCCGAGCGAATAGCCCCAGCTCTCGCCCGCCTCGAGCAGGTCGTCGGGATTGGCGGTGCGGAAGGCGACCACGCCGCCGGAGGCGCCGGAGCCGTAGAGCGCGGACGCCGGGCCCCGCACGGCTTCCACGCCGACCAGGAGGGTCGGATCGATGAAGAAGACCCCGTCATGACCGGAGGAATAGTTCTGGCGGGCCCCGTCGAGCAGGAGGGTGGTGTTTTCCCGGCCCTGGCCACGCAGGGAGATCGTCTGGCCCGTCCGGCGCGGGCCGCCGGCCACTTCCAGGCCCGGCATCGAGCGCAGCAAATCGTCCAGGTCGGCCGGGCGGCGCAGGTCCAGCGCCTCTGCGTCGATCGATGCGGTCATCCCCGGATAGACGAAGGCGTCCAGCTCGGTGTGGGTCGCCTTGATGACGATGACATCGGCATCGTCCCCGGCGTTGGTTTCGGTCTGGGCAAGGCCGGGGGTCGACAGGGCGAAGGCGGCTACGCCGGCCAGCAACACGGTTCTCATCACGGGGTCCCTCGATATGCGAATGATTTTCAGTTGCCGTGTTCTGCCTCTTGCTTTTTGCGAATGCAAGTGAGAATTCTTCCGAATATGTAGAGCGTGTCCTCAGGGACACTTTCCAAGGATGAGGGTTTCATGAAGATCGCCTATCTCGCCGCTGCCACCGCGCTGATCGTCAGCGGCTGCGCAACCACGGACGCCACCGGCCCGTCCGGGGCGCCGGTCGCCGCAGAGCGTTCGCAGGCGCTTTACGAACAGGACCGTCAGGCCATCCTTGCGATGCAGGGCGAATACACTGTCACCTTCGATTTCCAGGAAACCGTGCCCATCGCCGAGGGCTACGAGCTGGCCGAGCCCAAGCTGACCCCGGCCCGCGAGGTCGTGATCGTCGTGGAAGACACCGGCGATTTCATCATGCTGCAGCACCTGCTGGTCGTCGGCGGCGAGGACGATCCCTTCATCGTCAAGCACTGGCGCCAGGACTGGCGCTACGAGCCGGAAACCATGCTGGCCTTCCAGGGGCATGACGACTGGATTGTCGAGGATGTGCCGGCGGCCGAAGCGGCCGGTGCCTGGTCGCAGACCGTCTATCAGGTGGATGACAGCCCGCGCTATGCGGCCGTCGCCGAATGGCGCCACGATGCCGATGGTGTCTCGACCTGGGAGCCGCCGGTGTCCTGGCGTCCCCTGCCGCGCCGCGATGACACGACGCGCGACGACTATGACGCGATCGCGGCCGTGAACCGCCATACGATCACGCCCTGGGGGTGGACCCACGAGCAGGACAATTCGAAGATCGTCGTCGAGGAAGACGGCACCACGCACGAACTCGTGCGCGAGATCGGCGTGAACACCTACCGCAACGCCGATCTGCCCAACGACCAGGCCGCCCGCGACTACTGGGAGGCCACCCATGAATACTGGGCCATGGTCCGCGCCTATTTCGACAATCTGGAAGCCACGACCGGGCGCTTCCACGTCGAGGACGACGCCGAGGGTACGCTGCTCTACGGACCCGTCCTGGAGGCCGGCCAGCGCGTGCTGTTCGGTATCGCCACACCGGAAGAAGCCTATGCCGAGGCCGAGGCGCTTCTGGACAGCCAGGTCACCGTGATCGACTAGGCTGGACTGTTTTTTGCGACTTGAAGCGGGCGGGCCTTGGGTCCGCCCGTTTTCATGTCCGGAACGGGGCCGGGCCGGTCAGTTCCGCCCGTATTTGCGCTTGGTCCAGAAGATCGCGCCGATGACGATCATGTAGAGCGCCAGCCGGATCAGCACGACGATGCCGCCGCGTTCGTCCAGCCGGGAAAAGGCGAAGTCGAAGGCGAAATCCGGCGGCACGCCCGTGGCCCAGCGGTAGAAAAAGGGTGCCAGCGCGTCGGCGAAGAAGGCGATTGCCGCGGCGGCTGGCCATTGCGGCCATTTGCGCATGATCAGGGCGGCCACCAGCGACAGAACGATCAGCAGCCACCAGTCAAAACCGGTGAAGCCCGAGGCCAGCCGGTCTCCAAACGTGTCGTACATCCCCCAAACGCTCCCCTACGCTTTACGTCCGGGGCGGCATTTTAGGCCGCTTCTTTGCCGCGCGCGAGTGATCCGGCGAGCGATTGCAGATCCTTGGCCGCATCGCAGGCCGGCGCACGCACCGAAACGCAGGCCTGGTGGCGGATCGCGGCGGGGACATTCGTGTCGCGGCGCACGATGCCGGCGAGCGTCGGCGTGAAGCTGAGGAAGGCCTCGCAGGTCTTGCGGAAGGCGCCGAAGGCCTCGCGCGCCGTGGCCATGTCCGGCGCATTGTTGATGACCACGAGCGGAGAGGCGCCGTCGTCGTGTAGACGCAGCGTCTTCACGAAGGCATAGGCGTCGGTCAGCGAGGTCGGCTCGTCATTGAGCACGATCACGACATCGTCGGCCGTCAGGGCCAGGCGCACGGTGGCGCGGTCGGCGCCGGCGGCGAGATCGAGGATGGCGCGGTCATAGGACAGGGCGAGGGCGGCGACGCCGGAAGCCAGCTTGGTCAGGCCGGGGCCCGACAGGTTGGCCAGCGCACCGGATCCGGAGCGGCCGGAGATCACGTCGAACCCGCCGCGCTTCTCCGATCCGCCGAGTGCCGGACAGACGGCCTGGGCCAGCTCGACCTTGCCGTTGAGCACGCTGGTGATGTCGGCGGAGGGCTGCAGGCCCAGCTGGACGTCGATATTCGCCATGCCCAGATCGCCGTCGACCAGGAGGACGCGCTCGCCCATCTGGGAGAAGGCGTGGGCCATGCCGATGGCGGCGGCGGTCTTGCCGACCCCGCCCTTGCCGGAGGCGATGGCGAGGATACGGCCTGCAGAGCGGTCCTGCGGTGCGGATGCGAGCTTCATTGGTCCGCCTCTTCAAACGGGGTGTCACGGTCTTCGATGAGAACCCGGGCCAGCCGCAGCGGCGTGGCCGGAGCCAGTCCGCCCCCGATGAAGGGGGTGGAGGATATCTGGGCGAAGGCGAGGCCGGTCTCGCCGACGCCGAGAATGGCGCCGAGGCGGCGGCTGGTGTCGAGTTTGACCGGAATGCTGCGGCTTGCGCCGATCGATGCGAACAGCGAGGCCGCGTCTTCGGCGTCTTCCGGCGTCAGCCCGGCATCGAAGACATAGATGATTTCAGCGCCCGCAGAGTCGGCGAAAGCGAGCGTCATGTCCAGATCGTCCAGTTCGAACGGATTGACTGCCGGGCTGTCGATCAGGATCGGCCCCTGGATCTCGGCGACCGCATCGGCCATTTCGCGCGGATCGTCGGCCGTGCGGAATTCGGCGCCCATGCGCTGGGCAAGGGCCTTGAGCCGGTCGTCGGCGCCGGCGCGTTCGCCGTCGCAGGAAATCAGGGTCGGCCGGGCGCCTGCCGTGATGGCGCGGGCCGCCGTCTTGGCCAGGGCCGAGGTCTTGCCGACGCCGGGCGTGCCGGCAAACAGAAGCGCATGCTCCGGCACGGCGGGCAGGGGCTGGAAGGTGTAGCGGCTCTCGATGGCATGGGCGAGGCGCGCCACGGCCTGGCCGTCGGACAGATCGTGTGCGGCGCGGATCAGGGCCTGGGCGGCATTGCCCGGCGTGCGGTGGAAGCCCAGCGCGCGGATCACGCGGTCCAGATCGCTGTCCTCGCGCAGGCCGCGTTCGACCTCGGCCTCGGCATCGAGCCGTTCGGCGCGTTCGCGCACCGGCTCGGCCGGTTCGCGGACATAGGCCGCCTCCGCC